>Ga0315336_1001308_pt1 | contig 50332 bp, 53 predicted proteins | sample ASW5metaG_FD_204512 | JGI IMG/M metagenome (GOLD analysis project Ga0315336, IMG submission 204512) | Ammonia-oxidizing marine archaeal communities from Monterey Bay, California, United States - ASW #5 | ecosystem: Environmental > Aquatic > Marine > Intertidal zone | place: USA: California...
TGGTATGGGGCGCGCCGAGCCCGCCCAAGGGCACGATCAGGGGTGCGATCGGACGCAAAACCGAACAGCGACAGAAAATGGCGATCGTCGAGCGGGGCGGCAAACCAGCCGTAACCCATTACCAAGTGCTCGAGACCTTCGGCGCGAAGGAACCTTCCAGCGATGGCCAGCTGCCGGGGCCGGTCGCCAGCTTGGTCGAATGCCGGCTGGAGACCGGGCGGACCCATCAGATTCGGGTCCATATGGCCCATATCGGGCACCCGCTGATTGGCGACGCGGTCTATGGCGCGGGCTTCAAATCCAAGGCGGCGGCGCTCCCGGAAGCCGCCCAACAGGCGATTCAGGAGCTTGGACGCCAGGCGCTGCATGCGGGTGAACTCAGCTTCGCGCACCCCGTGAGTGGTGAGATTCTGCGCTTCGAGAGCCCGCTTCCCGCCGATATGGAGCGGGTCGTGGCGGAACTCAACACGCTATAAACCCCTGCAATCTGAGGGACTTATCCCCCAGGGGTGTTCCAAATCTCCAAAAATCACTATATATAGGGAGGGCCAGGGTCAGGGGAGCTGCGCCCGTAATCCGCCCTGGAGAACACAACTTACATGGCTGCAAAATCTTTACCGACAGTATCAGGCCCTGGTGGCCTGTCCCGTTATCTTGAGGAAATCCGCAAGTTTCCGATGCTGGAGCCTCAGGAGGAGTACATGCTCGCCAAGCGCTGGCGCGAGCATGACGACCGGGACGCGGCCCACCAGCTCGTCACCTCGCATTTACGCTTGGTGGCGCGGATAGCGATGGGCTATCGCGGCTACGGATTGCCCATCGGCGAGGTTGTCTCCGAGGGCAATGTCGGCCTGATGCAAGCGGTCAAGCGCTTCGACCCCGAAAAGGGCTTCCGGCTCGCAACCTACGCCATGTGGTGGATCCGGGCCTCGATCCAGGAATACATCCTGCGATCCTGGAGCCTGGTCAAGATGGGCACCACCGCGAGCCAGAAAAAGCTGTTCTTCAATCTCCGCAAGATCAAGGGCCAGCTAAAGGCTTTCGAGGACGGCGATTTGCGCCCCGATCAAGTCAAGCAGATCTCCACGCGGCTCGGTGTGCCCGAGGACGACGTGATCTCGATGAACCGGCGGCTGGCGGGTGACAGCTCGCTGAACGCCCCGGTGCGCGCCGATTCCGAAAGCGGCGAGTGGCAAGACTGGCTTGTCGACGACAATATCGACCAGGAAACCGCGCTCGGCGAATCTCAGGAGCTGGAGCAGCGGCGTGGGCTGTTGAGCGATGCGCTCAAGGGCCTAAACGACCGCGAAAAGCGCATCTTTACCGCGCGCCGGCTCGAGGAGAACCCACTGACCCTCGAGCAATTGTCGGGCGAATTCGGCGTCAGCCGAGAGCGGATCCGTCAAATCGAGGTCCGTGCCTTCGACAAGGTGCAGAAGGCCGTGCAGAAGGCGGCGGCCACCGCGGCAGCGGCAGAAGCGTCGGCCGCGGAGTAAGAATTCCTTTGAGAATTATTGAGTGCGCCGTCGCGGCGATGCGTTGTCTATTGGCTACGGGATATTGATATCGACGCCCGGAGCGCGGACCCGCACACCGTCACCCACCTCGACATCGGTAAAGGGCGCCTGGACCCGAACCTTGCTCGGACCCTTTTGCGGGTTGCAATCGCCAACCGGATCGACATTCACGATCTGGCCCTCCGTATCCGTGGCCACGTGAAAGTGGGTGTTGCCCTTGCAGGCAAAAGCCTCGCCGCCCGCGGAGCCAGCTTCCACGATTTGAATGTGGTGGTAGCCTTGCTGTTTCAGCATTTTGGTCAGGCTGCCCGCATCGTTGGCGGCGGCCAAGGCCATTCCCATGGACCCGAAAATCACGGCACTGCCCAGCACCAACGAAACACCAATTCGACGCATTTCACACTCCTTCGGGGTAGAACTGATCTGCCATCACCCTGTCCCAGCCTTATGACCAGAACAAGGCTCTCGGCGCATTGCGCGAGGGCCGGGTCGAACCCTATCTATCCGAGCCCTCTTTTGGCGAAAGCTTTCCGATTATCTTGGCGGCGGCGACCATCACGCCGATACCTACCACCAGGCCAAGTCCAATCAGCAGAATCGCTGGCAGATATTCCATGTCGCCCTTGCAGCCTCCGGATCGAGCCAGGCAGAACCTAATGCCTGGTGCCGAAGATGTGAGCCTACTAAAGCCGAACCGGCGGCAAAGCGCACGCAATCATTTGCCAGCAGTGGCGGCTACAGCGCGTCGTTCGATTTCTTCACCTGATCGGCGTCGACATAGACTTCCGCGCCCATTTCCCGGAATTTCTGCGACATCTCCGCCATACCCGCCTCCTTATCGTTGAGCTTGGCGGCGTAATCGCGGACCTGCTGGGTAATCTCCATGGAGCAGAATTTCGGGCCGCACATCGAGCAAAAATGCGCGACCTTGTGGGCTTCCTTGGGCAGCGTTTCGTCGTGATAGCTGCGCGCCGTCTCGGGATCCAGCGACAGGTTGAACTGATCCTCCCAGCGAAAATCGAAGCGCGCCCGTGACAGCGCATCGTCGCGCAATTGGGCCGCCGGATGCCCCTTGGCGAGATCGGCGGCGTGGGCCGCGATCTTGTAGGTGATCACGCCCTGCTTGACGTCGTCCCGGTTGGGCAGCCCCAGATGCTCTTTCGGCGTCACATAGCAGAGCATGGCGGTGCCAAACCAGCCGATCATGGCTGCCCCGATCCCGCTGGTGATGTGATCGTAGCCAGGCGCAATGTCGGTGGTGAGCGGCCCGAGCGTGTAGAACGGCGCCTCGCCGCAAACCTCTAGCTGCTTCTCCACATTCACCTTGATCTTCTGCATCGGCACGTGACCCGGACCTTCGATCATCACCTGGCAGCCCTTGGACCAGGCGATTTGCGTCAGTTCGCCCAAGGTCTCGAGCTCGGCGAATTGTGCCGCGTCATTGGCGTCTGCGATGGATCCCGGGCGCAAGCCGTCGCCCAGCGAGAACGAGACGTCATAGGCGGCCATGATGTCGCAAATCTCGTCGAACTTGGTGTAGAGGAAGCTCTCACGATGGTGCGCCAGGCACCACTTCGCCATGATCGAACCGCCCCGCGAGACAATGCCTGTGACCCGGCTCGCGGTGAGATGGATATAGGGCAGCCGGACGCCCGCATGGATCGTGAAATAATCCACGCCCTGCTCGCACTGCTCGATCAGCGTATCGCGGTAGATTTCCCAGGTGAGCTGGACGGGATCACCGTCGCATTTTTCCAGCGCCTGATAAATCGGGACGGTTCCGATCGGAACCGGAGAATTGCGCAAAATCCATTCCCGCGTGTTGTGAATGTTGCGCCCGGTCGAGAGGTCCATCACCGTGTCAGCGCCCCACCGGGTCGCCCAGACCATCTTCTCAACTTCCTCTTCCACCGAACTCGAGACGGCCGAATTGCCGATATTGGCGTTGATCTTCACAAGGAAATTTCGGCCGATGATCATCGGCTCTGATTCGGGATGATTGATGTTAGCTGGGATGATCGCGCGCCCCCTCGCTACCTCGTCGCGGACGAATTCGGGCGTGATGAATTCCGGGATTTCGGCGCCAAAATTCTCGCCCGCCGCCAACGCTTCGCGCGCATTCTCTAGCGCCTGAGCGCGCCCCGAGTTTTCCCGATGGGCGACATAGCGCATCTCATCCGTAACGATGCCGGCGCGGGCAAACTGCAGCTGCGTGATGGGTTGGCCGCCGGTGCCCTTGAGCGGTGCATGCAGGGCCGGAAATGCGCGCGCCAGATGCTTGGCCGAAACCGTGCCGTTGTCCTCGGGCTTAAGCTCGCGCCCTTCGTAGTCCTCCACGCCGCCACGCGCGCGGATCCAAGCCTCGCGGATCCGGGGAAGCCCCCCCTCGACGTCGATTGTCGCATCCGGATCGGTATAGGGGCCGGACGTGTCATAGACCCGAAAATCGGGCTCCTGGGCGCCTTCCGAGAGTGCGATTTCGCGCAGCGGCACTTTGAGGTTCTCGTGGTCTGCCGGGATCGAATAGACCTTCCGGCTAGCGGGCAGCGGGCCCGTGGTCACGCGCGGCGACTTCACGTCTTTTGGGTGAATATTCATTGCATCATATCTCCGTTTAACGCCGCTAGTTCATATAGCCCATGCGCGGTATGCCTTGGCGTCGATCAGCGCGCCTGCACCCGCCAAATTGGCCGCTCACAGGATCTGGCCGGCGCGGAATCGGAAACTGAGGGGCGGAGATATTCTGGTTCCATCCCTTCGCCGGCATGACCCGGATCAGGTTCAAAGGGTGCTCGCGGGGATCGCTCGCGATCTCAGCCGGACTCCTCCGGCGCCCCTCGGAACATGTTCACCCCTTCAATGTGGGCCAGCGGATCACCTGGCGCAAGAACAATGATATGATCATCGGTTGCAGCCCCGGCATAGCATGGCCATCTTTCGGTGGAATCGATCTGTGCCGTCGGCAATAGGAAGTCAATCATGCGTTATCGCGCGAAATTCCTGGGGGCCGCACTTGCGGTTGCGTTGGCGTTGCCGAGCAGCACTTTGGCTCAGCCAGCTGGCCCCGAGACGGGTTACGCCGACGATCTCGAGGCCGAGCGCTGCTATGTGACGTTTTTCCGGTATTGGGGCGGACGCGGCCACGCGCTTACCCGATTCGGGCCGGAAGAAATCCGCGACGTCGAAAATCTTTACTACCGCCCGGGCAGGGATCTGGACGGCCGAATCCTTTCGGTCGCTACCGGCCCCGATACCTGGATCGAGCTTTACGACCACAGCCGCTTCCGGCAATCCCTCTACCGGATCGGACCGGGTCAGGCCGTCAATCTAAAATCGAAGGTCGTGGACAGCTACCGGATCTACTGCCAACCCCCTAATTACTGGTGACTCCAGCCGAGCTTGCACCGATCGGTTGCGCACTCTCCGGACTTGCCGCCTGGGCATCATCCGATTGTGCGGTTGGGCGAGGGGCCCGCCTGGGAGTTGGCGTGCCGGTGCAGATCTTGGCGCCCGACGTGCACACCGCTGGCGAAATCACACCTTCCCAGCAAACCGTGTAAGCCTGGCGGGTCCGGAGGTCCGGCTTCAGATAGAGATGCCTTGCCACACCTTTGCGCCAATAGGGATTGGGCGGCGCCTTGGCGGGGCTCACGATTGCGCCCCGCATGCCTCGTTTCCTTCTGAACGCTACGACGTAGTCGTTCAAGGCTTGCCGTGAGCGGGTCACGGCCTGCTGCTTGTTCAGCCCGTCCGCCGTGCCCGAAAGCAGGGTGCAGCCCGCATGGGCCGCTTGCGGTGTTGCCATGGCAACGCCTGCCAGCGCCAATGCCGAAACCGCAATACGAGATATCAACTTCATCGCCATTCTCCCTCAAGACATGGCCCAGCCGTCCCCTTAAGGGGACTCAATTTGTCAACATCATGCCAAGCCACAGCGCCATTGCCTAGACCTGGCGGCCCTCTGAGCGCAAATTGGCTTTCCGACTGTAGCAACTTGGCCACAGGCCGATTCTCGACCGATCAGCCCCAGTTAGGGCCATGAACCGCCAGAAATCGCGGTCTACTCAGAGGATTCCATGCCTCGAAAAATCGTAATGGTGACGGGCGCATCGAGCGGCATCGGCGCGGCGACAGCCAAGGCATTCGCGGCGATGGGTGCGCAGGTCGTCCTGGTGGCGCGCAACGCCGAAAACCTGAGCGCGCGATCTGAGGGCATCGAGCGCGGCGGCGGCGCGGCCATTGCCTATTCTGCCGATCTCTCAAATCCGGAAGCGGTCAGCGAGCTAGCGGCCAAGCTGTGCCGCGATCTCGGCGTGCCGGATATTCTCGTGAACAATGCGGGTTCGGGCCGCTGGGCGCCGCTGATCGAGACCTCGCCGGAAGAGTTGCGCCATACGATTGAGGTGCCCTATTTGGCGGCCGCCTACGCCACCCGGGCGTTCCTCCCCGGCATGATCGCCCGGGGCAGCGGCAAAATTGCGTGCGTTACCTCGCCCGCGTCCTATCTCGCCTGGCGCGACGCCTGCGGCTATATCGCCGCGCGGCACGCGCTCAAGGGATTCGCCGAAGGTTTGCGCGCCGATCTGAAAGGAACCGGACTGCATGTGACGTTGGTGGTGCTGGGAGCAGTCGACACATCTTATTGGGCCAACAATCCGGGCAGCCGCGCCAGCGTTCCTAAAACGATTCCGGGCGTGTTCCCGCAACTGACTGTCCAACAGGCAGCGGCCGTGATTGTGGACGGCATCGAGCGAAAACGCCGCGTTGTCGTAAAGCCCGCCATCTATCGCTTGGTGTTCGCAATGCAGGCGTTGGCGCCAAGCCTGGCGGCGCGGGGGATACGGATGGTCTCAAAACGTGCCGAGAGGACCAACGAATCCGCCGAATAGGCCCCTAGGACGCGAGACCCAGCGCTGCCTCGCCAGTCTTCGCTGCTTCGGTGTGCTTTCCCGGGCTAGCCGGAAACGGCACTTGTGCGTTGTCGCCCAGCTCTTCGATTAACTGCTTCATGTAGCTGCGATAGCGGTAGTGCTGGATCTCGAATCTGTGCCAATCCGTATCGCGGTAGGGGATGCCGTGACCGACATCTGGCGTGGTGCTGGCCTTGAGTTCCCGGAACCAATCGGCCCGCTCGGAATCGCGCGCGCAGGCCACGATAAAGGACGCGATCAACTGCGCCTGATAGTCGACGAGTTGCCAAACGCCGCCTTCCGCGGGCTCCATTAGACCCACGACGAAAAGGTTATCGAGCTCGCGATGAAAGGCGTGAATAAAGAGTCCTGAGCGCCCACCGGGCTGCAGCAGCAGGTCTTCGTCCAGGAACGGAAAACTCACGCGGAATCCGGTGGCATAGATCACCAGATCGACTTCTTCTGAGCTGCCGTCGGTGAACTGAACGCTGCCGCCATCAAATCGCTCGATCGCCGGCTTTGGCGCAATCCGGCCATGGGCAATGTGATCGAGATAGGTGGATGCGGCCGTAGGGTGTGCTTCGAACAATTTGTGGTCGGGGGCGGGAAGCCCGTAATTCTCGTGCGGACCGAATATGACTTTGAGCCCGGTGGTGTAGAGCCAACGCAGGAACTGGCGGGGCACTGGCCAGCGGCTGGTCAGATCTATGAAGACGTCCGTCGGTTTGCCCAAGATCAGCTTGGGAAAGAAATAGTAACTGCGGCGCATGCTGTGAACGGCCTTTTCAGCGTCCAGACCTGCGTCGCAAGCAATGTCCGCGCCCGAATTGCCCGCACCCACCACCAGCACCCGCTTGCCCCGGAGCTGCTCGCGGTTCTTGACGTCGTGGGAATGCAGGATTTCGCCATCGAATTTGCCCGGATGATTCGGCATTTTGGGATCCCAATGGTGCCCATTGGCAATCACCACGCCGGCATAGATGCTGGGCTTACTCTCCCCCGAAAGCGTCACCTCCCAGTGCCCGTTCTTAGGCTCAACCCTTTCTACGTCCGTATTGAAGGTGATCTCGTCATGGAGCCCGAATTGGCGCGCATAGGCGCGGAGATATTCCTGCGACTGGGCGCGGCTCAGATATTGCGGATAATCCTCCGGCATGGGGAAGTCGGTGTAGCGCGAGAGCCGGCGCGACGAGTTCAAATAGGTCGACTCGTAGACCACGTCCGGGCTTTCGGGATTCCAGATGCCGCCGACCTCGCTCAGGCGCTCGAAGCAGTCGAACGGAATGCCGCGTTCCTTGAACGTCTTGGCCACGGCCAAGCCGGAGGCGCCGGCCCCGATCACGCAATAGCGATTGGTGGGCTCTTGATCGGCCATTAACGCTCCCAAACCCGCTTGTTATTCGGCGGCGGCGATCCTTAGCACAGATTCCGCGGACCGGCAGCGCTACGCTGCGTCGCAGAGCACGGGGGCCCGGAATTCGACTATGGTGCCTGCGCAGGATCTATTGCCGCGCGAGTACGGGCATTAATGGACGTCAAAACCAACGCAGAAGTAACGAACTGGGACCGGACCTGGACCTATTGCCCCGCCGTGATCGCCAGGCCTGAGACCGTCGACGACATCGTCGAAGTGCTGACGAACCCCGAGCGCTTTCCCGCGCCCGTACGCCCGGCCGGCTCGCGGCACTCGACCGCCCGGATGAATGGCGACGATGGCGGTACCATCATCGATATGACGGGCATGAACCGGATCCTCAAGATCGAGCGCGACCGGGTCACCGTGGAAGGAGGCGCGGAGCATCTCCATGTTTCGCGAGAGCTCCGGCGCCATGGGTTGCAGCTCCACATCACCACCGAGATCGGCAACACCACGCTGGCGGCGATGGCGGTTGCCGCGAGCAAGGATGCATCTTTCCCGGGCGAGTATGGCCAGATCAACTCTTATGTGACGGGCGTGCGCCTGGTCACGCCCAAGGGCGAGATCCGCGAAATCACGGAAGAAAACGACCCCGAAGAAATGCGGCTGGTGCGCTCTAGCTATGGGCTCACCGGCATCGTCTTCGAGGTCACTGTTCGGTGCAAACCGACCCAAGCGATTGCCATGCACCACGTGGAGCACTCACTGACGGAATTCGAGGCAAAGCTCCCCGAATATGACCGCGATGGCTATTCTGTGATGTACTACCTGTTCCCCTATGCCGAACGCATCGTGGTGGAGCTGCGCAAATACAATCCCCACGAGGAGCCCAAGGCACGGCGCATCTGGTCCTACCGCAACCGGTTCTGGCGCAAATACGGACCCGCCATGTCGCTGCGGGCCAAGCGCCTGACGGCGAACCCGCTGCACCAGGCGAGGCTATTGGACCTCAATGATTTTCTGCTGCGACGCGCGGCGGTCCTGTTTGTGCGCTCCAAACGGACCTGGCCACACGCGCAAACCATCAACTATCCGCGCGATCCGGGCGCCAAGAAGTACATATTCAGCATGTGGTCGTTCCCGGAACAGGGCTATTTCGATATCCTCGAGCGGTATTTCAAATTCTGCCAGAACCATATGCGGCGCACCGGTTACCGCACCGACATCCCCCATGTCGGCTACCGGATCGCCCAGGACGATAGCTCGCTGCTCTCCTACTCGCGCGACGGCATGACCATGAGCATCGATCCCGCCTCCACCGGGGGCAAGGATTGGGAGGAGTTTCTCGTCGCTTACAACGAGTTCTGCAGCGCCGAGGGCGGCATCCCCCTGCTCAATCAAACGCCGTTCCTGACGTTCGAGCAGGTCCGCCACGCGTTTGGAGAGCGGCTCGATGAACTCGAGGCTTACCGCAAGAAATGGGATCCGGACGACCGGCTGCTCGACAGCTATTTCCAGGAACTGCTCGCCAAACCCGGAAAAAAGGGAGCGAAGGGCGCTTCAGTCGCGCATCAGGCCCCGTCGTAGCAGCCAGAACAACGCGCCGTTGGGAAGCGCTTTTGCTGTCTTGAAGAAGGCCGCCACACGACCCGGAAAGGCCACTTCGAAGCCGCCTTTTTCCAGCCCCTCGATGATCCGGCGCGCGGCTTTCGAGGGCTTGATCACGAAATATTTCGGCCGGTCGTAGCTGGCATTGAGCGGGGTGTCGACGAAACCCGGATTGACCAGGGTCACATCGATGCCCTTGGGCGCGAGCTCCAGCTCGAGGCTTTGCGCCAGATTGATCAGATAGGCTTTGCTGGCGCCGTAGCTGCCATTGCCGGGCAGCCCGCAATAGCCGAACAGCGAGCCCATGATCGCCAGCTGGCCCCGCCCCCTTTGCCGCATGGCGGGCAGCACAGCGGCCAGGCTGTTGGCGACGCCGTCGATATTGACCGCGCTGGTGCGGTGAAAACCTTCGAGATCGATGTTGTCGGGATCGAAAGGCGCGTAGACGCCCGCGGCAAGGATCGCCAAATCGATCGGACCTAGTTCGTTTTCAATTTTTTCCACCGATACCTTCAGCGATTCCGGGTCGGTCACATCGGCTGGATAGGCGGAGATATTCGCGTGGGAGTCTGCGAGCGCGGTAAGCTTGTCTTGCGATCGTGCGGTTGCCGCCACCTTGACGCCGCGCTGGGCAAGCTGACGCGAGAGCTCGGATCCGATTCCCCCGGTCGCGCCGGTGATCCAGCAAATCTTCCACTTTGGGGCGTCGGCCACGTTAACACCTCACTTCGGCAAGCTGGGTTATACCGCGACTCCGCGAACCACCGATAGGAGGGCGTGGGGATTCTGGTCCTCGAAGGACCTAGTCCTCGAAGGGCCTAGTCCTCGAAGGGGTCCTGCACCAGGATCGCGTCTTCACGCTCGGGACTGGTGGAGAGCAGCGCCACCGGCTTCTCGATCAGTTCTTCGACTCTTCGAATGTATTTCACGCATTGGGCCGGAAGCTCGGCCCAGGAACGGGCGCCCGCGGTCGACGCCGACCAGCCTTCCAGGGTCTCGTAGACGGGCTCGGCCCGGGCCTGCGCGCCCTCGCCGGCGGGCAGATGATCGATTGCGGTGCCGTCTAGCTTGTAGCCGGTGCAGACCTTGAGAGACTCGAAGCCGTCCAGCACGTCGAGCTTGGTGAGCGCAATACCATCGATGCCGGACACTTTTATGGTTTGGCGCACCAGGGCCGCGTCAAACCAGCCGCAGCGCCGAGGGCGGCCCGTCACGGTGCCGAACTCGTTTCCGCGCTCGCCGAGCTTTTTGCCGATCGCGTCTTCCTGTTCGGTCGGGAACGGCCCTTCGCCTACCCGCGTGGTGTAGGCCTTGGTGATGCCGAGCACGTAATCGATGGCGCCTGGACCCATGCCGCTGCCCGTGGCGGCTTGGCCGGCGACCGTGTTGGAAGATGTCACGAAGGGATACGTGCCCTGGTCGATATCGAGCAACGCGCCCTGGGCGCCTTCGAACAAGATACGCTTGCCGCGCCTGCGCTGGTCGTGCAGCAGCGACCAGACCGTATCCATATAGGGCAGAATCGCGGGCGCGATTTCGGTCAATTCCCGCTGCAACTGGCTGCCGTCGATTTCCGCTTCGCCCATGCCGCGGCGCAGCGCGTTGTGATGGGTGAGCGCGCGGTCGATCTTGCGCCCGAGCCCGTCAGGGTTCTGCAGATCCATCACCCGAATGGCGCGGCGCCCGACCTTGTCTTCGTAAGCGGGCCCAATGCCGCGCTTGGTGGTGCCGATCTTACCGGCACCTGCGGCTGCCTCGCGAAGCGCGTCGAGCTCGCGGTGCAGGGGAAGGATCAGCGTCGCATTTTCGGCCACCCGCAAGTTTTCGCGCGAAATCGCCACGCCCATCCCTTGGAGGCGGCTTATTTCATCCGCCAAGGCCCAGGGGTCGATGACCACCCCATTGCCGATCACGGCGAGCTTGCCGGGACGCACCACGCCTGATGGCAACAGCGAGAGTTTGTAAGTCTCGCCGTCGATCACCAGGGTATGGCCGGCATTATGGCCGCCCTGAAAGCGCACCACGACGTCGGCCCGCTCCGAGAGCCAATCGACGATCTTGCCCTTGCCTTCGTCGCCCCATTGCGAGCCGACGACCACGACATTGGCCATGCCTTCTCCCGTGCCCCAATTGCCTACAAAAACAAAACCGGCCCCGGATTCTGCCGGGGCCGTTCGACCTTATAGACCTTGCAGGCGGGTGAAGCGAGCGCCAAGGATGGAGCGAGCTGGCTCTGGAGCCATTAGGCCTCGGCCAGTTCGATATCGACCATGATGTCGCTGGCAATTTCTTCCAGCGTGCCCCTAAGCGCGTCCAGATCGAGCCCCTCGGGCAATACCAGGTCGGCCTTGGCCGAAAACATTGGTTCGCCGCCCATGCTGCCCGCAAACACTTCCGTGTGCAGCTCGTCGATGCTGACACCTTGGCCCGCCAGCGCGCGGGTGACCTCGAGCACGATCCCGGTGTGATCGAGCCCCGTCAGCTCCAGGCTAACCCTCCTCGCGGGTGCTGTTTGAGCCGCCTCCGCCCTCCGGATCGTGACATCTATGCCTTCTTGCGCGAGCGCGGCAAGCGCCGCTTCTAGGTCTGCAACGGAAGCGCGGGGAACCGAGATTCTCAGGATTCCGGCGAATTCGCCGCCCAGCCGGGCCATGGAGCTGTCGATCCAATTGCCCGAATGTTCAGCGACGACTCCGGCGAGCCGCTCGACCAAACCGGGGCGGTCCCGGGCAATCGAGGTGAGCACCAGTTCCTCTTCGGCGCTGTCGGACGTTGCGTCTGCGGCCACGGAAGACAGGGCCTCCTCAGTCTAATTGGTGGGTCGCGCTGGATTGCACGCCAGGCTACGCCCCGTGATAAAGAGGATCGGAACCCAGTCCAGCAAATTTCTCAAATCATGATAGCCGAAGCCGACGTCGAAACACGATCCCTCTCCCCGCCCAGGGTAAAGGACCGCGTCAAGACTGCGGTGCGCGCCGTGCGGATCGAATCGATCGATCTGCTGCGCGGCCTCATCATGATCCTGATGGCGCTCGACCACACAAGAGACTTCTTTCACAACAGCGGCTTCAACCCCCGCGACGTCACCGACCCCGCGCTGTTCCTGACCCGATGGATCACCCATATCTGCGCGCCCACCTTCATCTTCCTGGCCGGGCTCTCCGCCTATCTCTACGGCACCCATGGCCGAACCAAGCGCCAGGTGTCCTGGTTCGTCCTGACCCGCGGCCTATGGCTGATCTTTCTGTCTGTGACACTGGTCCACTTCGCCTGGTCCCTGTCGGTCGGCAGTTCGGTCTTCGTGCTCCAAGTGATTTGGGCGATCGGCGCCTCCATGGTCGTGCTGGCGGGCCTGGTCTATTTGCCGCTCTGGGCGATCGCTGGAATCGGGCTGGTCATGATCTTCGGCCATAACCTGCTCGATGGCGTCCAGGCGCAGCAATTCGGTTCGGCGGCCTGGATCTGGCACGTCCTGCACCAGCGCGGCTCTATCTATCCCGTGCCCGATATCCGGCTGATCGTCGCCTATCCGCTGATTCCCTGGATCGGGGTGATGGCGGCGGGCTACGCGCTGGGGCCGCTCTATCAGCTCGATGGCGAAACCCGCCGACGCTGGCTGATAGGTTTGGGGACCTTAGTTACGCTGGGATTTTTCGTGATTCGGGCGACGAATCTTTACGGCGATCCGGCCGCGTGGACTCATCAAACGAATCACCTCTACACATTCATGTCTTTCCTCAATTGTGAAAAATATCCGCCCTCGCTGCTCTATTTGATGATGACATTAGGGCCGGCCCTATTGCTTCTCGCCCTATTCGAGGGCCCGCGGCACGGCGTCGCGCTCTTTGAGGGAGCGCGCCAAAGGATAGCGCAGTGGATCATCGTGTTCGGCCGCGTGCCGTTCTTCTATTACGTCATCCATATCGTCTGGATTCAGGTCCTCGCATGGCTGTTCGCGCTCGTGGCAGTGGGCGATTTCGCCTGGCTAACCGGCGGAAATAGCTTGGAAAATCCCGCTCGCCCGCATCTGAGCCTAGCCGGCGTCTACGTCGTTTGGGCGATCGTGGTGATCACGCTTTATCCGGTCTGCAAATGGTTCGCGCGGTTGAAGCAAACCCGCAATGAGTGGTGGTGGCCCTACCTTTGAGTACCGCGCATTCAGGTCTCATTCGCCGGATCGGCCGGTGGATGGCGAAATCTTGGCCATTTGGGCAAAACTGTTAACCTTGTCTCATTGTTGCCACGAACTTGCCCCTAGATTGGCGCCTGTTCAATCACGGGGGTGATTATGAAGCAGATACTGCTCGTTGTGTGTACCGCGATCGCGCCGGGATTCATTCTCGGAGCTGCCTGGGGATATTTGGGCCAAGAGAGCCTGGACTACTACGCCCAGGAAAAATACGCGGCGGAAATTTACGCTGAAGCGACTGCAGGGACAGTCGGCGTTCAGTTCTACGATGCGGGATCGACCGGCGATGCTTGCCTGGCCGATGCCAGCCCGGAGAACTGTCAGCGCTAAATCAAGAAGCCTGGCTCTTCCAGACTTTATTGACCTGCGGGGTGCGGATTCGTTCGCACCTATTCGCACGTCTTGAATGGTCGCTCACCTAGACGCCGGCTTATCGCCTGTTTCAGCTGCCGCCAATTCCGCCTCGCGCCCAAACAGCGTGAGATACATCAGCTCGTAGATTTCCGTATTGTCCATCACGCCCTTGATCCGGTCGCTGTTTAACCCGGTGCCGCGCACCAAGATCGCGCCCGACGTGTCGTAGCGCGTCGCCCAGACAACAGCGAACGGCCAGCTCTTGCCCGCCCGGTCCGGCGCCGACATGAATGGTTTGGACGAGGTGCCGTGCAGACCATCGAGCGGCGCCCCGTTTTGGTCCGTCGGCGGCAATGGCCAGTCTGGATCGATCTTAAAGCCGCCGGGCCATGCCTCGCTTTCGGCCCCCTCTTTGTCCCGCCACGGGCCCGGCGTAATGATCTGCATACCGCCCGCATCGCTATCAGCCGCCATGACCATCAGCGTGTCGGGATTTTCTTCCACGAATTCCTGAAATACCCCGATCGCTTCGTCGGCCCGCGCCAGGGCCTGGAGTTCACCTTCGGCATTGTTGGCATTGGCCATGTTGTCGGTGCCCTCCTCCTCGGCGACCAGCAGAAATCCTTCAGGAGCGCGTGAGAGAATGGCCAGAGCCGCCTCGGCCATTTGGGCAATGGTCGGCGCGGACGCCTCGTAATTGGGCTTATCGTCCCGCTGATTCATTTCTTCCGGCCCGGCATTGAATGTGTGGCTGTAGGCGAACACGCCAAGCAGCTTGTTCACCTTGGACAGATCGAGCGCCGCAAGCTCATCTTTGGTGTAGACGATCACATAACCCAGCTCGCGCGCCCGTTCGGTGAGATTAAGATCGTCTTCCCGCGCGCCCTTGCCGTGATGGCCTTTGACGTCTTTCGGCAGCAAGTATTTCTCGCCGCCCGCCATGATCACCTGGGCACCGGATTCGATCACCTGCCGGGCGATCTTGTCGCGGTCCGACCGCGATTGGACCGATGCCACAAAGGCGGCGGTCCCGGGCTCGGCAATGTGTCCCGACTGGATCATACCGATCGCCTTACCGGCCTGCTTCGCCTCTTGCATGATGGAAATCGGCTTACCGGATGCAGCGGTTATGGGCTCGGTGCCGTCGAGACCGAAGCTGTCGGCCTCGACCTTCACGCCATAGGCGTGAACCGTCGCACCGCCATGGGACGTGGCAGCGAGCGCATTCTTCATGTGGCCCTTGTAGACGGCCATGGCGGGAAGCTTGTCCCAGTTGAGCTCACCGTCGGGCCCTGCAATCAGGAACCTGAGCGCACCCCAATGATTCACGCCGGCGCCGTCGGGGTGAAAGAAGATGACATTGCCGGTTTTCTGAGCCGCGGCGGGTCCAGCGCCAACTGCTACAAGCACGATCAGCAGAACAAGAATCTTCGAGAAAGTGCGCATGACTGGGTTTGGCTCGGTACCTTGGGGACAGACATCTGGGCCGGTATGGGCAGATTACAAGTCCCGAACAAAAGCCCCTAGCGCCGAATTGGCAAGCTGGCGTGACAGAGCCGGATAGCTAGGAGCGCAGAATTGCTTGCCCGCCGACATTCGGTTACGACGGCGGTTCATTAGCACGTGCCGTGGCCGCCCGACCGCCTGCAGCCAATCACCCTTGGGATCGCAGTGTTCCGCAATCAAATTCGCGCCGTCTTCGGAAACGCCTACCTGCTGCTCATGCTGACCGCCTTGTTCTGGGCCGGCAATTTTGTGCTCGCGCGTGGCGTCCACGGCCACGTTCCACCGGTCGCGCTGGCTTGGACCCGCTGGATCCTGGCGTTCCTGATCGTGCTGCCCTTCGCAATTCCGCATCTGCGCCGGGATTGGCCGGCGATATGCGAGAAGCCATGGCTCATCACTATGCTCGCCGTCACCGGCGTGGGTATATTCAATACGATCAGTTACATCGCGCTCAATTACGCCACAGCGATCAGCGGTGGAGTCATTTATTCCGTCGGACCCGCCTTGATCGGGGTCATAGGCTTCGTCGTCTTCGGCGAGCGGTTGAGCTGGCGGCAGATTCTCGGAATTTCGATCTCATTGATGGGAGTTCTGATCGTCATCCTTCGGGGCGACTTGACCACGCTGTTCGGCCTGAAATTCAATTACGGCGACTTGCTGTTCCTTGCCGCAACCGTGATCTGGGCGATCTATACGGTCTATCTGCGCGACGTGCCCGAAATGCACTGGCTGAGCTTCATTGCCGTCACCTTCTTCATCGGCGCACTGGTGATTACACCGTTCTTCGCGGCCGAGCACTATTCGGGGTGGCAACTGAAATTCGACCGCACGACCGTGCTCGCAATTCTTTACGTTGCGATCTTCCCGAGCGTCATTGCCTACAGCTTCTATAACCGCGCCGTTGAGTCGATCGGCGCCAACCGGGCCGGTGTGTTCCTCTATGTCGTTCCGGTCTTCAGCACGTTGCTGGCAATCGAGCTGCTAGGCGAAAGCCTTGAATTCCACCATATCGCCGGTTTCGCCATGGTCTTCACCGGCGTCATGTTAGCGGCGCGCAAGCCAAAGACCCTCGAGACCGGTACTTCGCCCTAGAAGAACAGCCGTTGGGCTTGGACTACATGGGGCAGAGATCGCACCTGCTCCAGCACATCGTCGCTGATGCGATCGTCGACCTCGATCAGCGCGATGGCGTCGCCGCCCTGGGCTTCGCGGCCCAGGGCGAAGGTCGCGACGTTCACGCCATGCTCACCGAACAGCGTGCCGATCGCACCGATATAGCCGGGCTTGTCGGCGTTGGTGGTGTAGAGCATATGGGTGCCGAGTTCGGCCTCCATATTGATGCCCTTGACCTGAATCACCCGGGGTTTGCCGTCTGAAAATACGGTGCCGGCCACCGAGCGCACCTGGCGCTCGGTCTTGAGGGTAAGGCGCATATAGGTCTCATATGCCCCCTCCTGGCCGCGGGTCACCTCTTCGACCGCGATTCCCCGCTCCTTCGCCAGCGACATCGAACTCACCATGTTCACGTCCTCGAGCATCGGACGCAGAACACCCGCGATCGCGGCGGAAGTGAGCGCCCGCGTGTTCACATCGGCAATCTCGCCGGCATATTCCATGCGGACCGCGCTGAGCCCGGTCTCGGTGAGCTGTCCCGCGAACGATCCCAGCTGTTCCGCCAGCTTGACGAAGGGTTTGAGCTTCGGTGCTTCTTCGGCAGAGATCGAAGGGAAGTTCACCGCATTGGAAATAGCGCCGGTGAGCAGGTAATCGGCCATCTGTTCGGCCACCTGCACCGCCACGTTTTCCTGAGCTTCGCTGGTCGAGGCGCCCAGATGCGGCGAGCAAATCACGTTGGGCGTACCAAACAACACGTTCTTGGTGGCCGGCTCCTGCTCAAAGACGTCGAGCGCCGCGCCCGCGACATGGCCCGAGTCGAGCGCCTTTTTCAGCGCCTTTTCGTCGATCAGACCACCCCGCGCGCAGTTGATGATACGGACACCCTTTTTCATCTTCTTGATGGCTTTGGCGTCGATGATATGGCGGGTCTTTTCCGTCAACGGCGTATGCAGCGAAATGAAATCCGCGCGCTTGAATAGCTCGTCCAACTTCACCTTCTCGACACTCAGATCGGCGGCGCGCTCGTCCGACAGGAACGGATCATAGGCGAGCACGCGCATATGCAGCCCGATGGCGCGGTTCGCAGCGATCGAGCCAATATTGCCGCAGCCGATCACGCCGAGCGTCTTTCCGGTGACCTCGACGCCCATGAATTTGGATTTCTCCCATTTGCCGGCTTGCGTGGAAATGTCGGCGGCCGGGATTTGGCGTGCGAGCGCCAGCATCATGGCGATGGCGTGCTCGGCGGTCGTGATGGAGTTACCGTAGGGCGTGTTCATCACGATGACGCCTTTGGCGGTCGCCGCAGCCAAGTCGATATTGTCGATGCCGATCCCGGCGCGGCCCACCACTTTGAGATTGTCGGCCGCCGCGATGACCTTTTCCGTCACCTTGGTGGCTGATCGCACCACCAGCCCGTCATAGCCGTCGATCAGCTTCGCCAGCTCGGCCTTGTCGAGACCGGGCTTCGAATCGACCTTGATTCCGCGCGCGGTGAATACGTCTTCGGCACGTGGGCTGAGCTTGTCTGAAATGAGCACCCGGGACGTCATGCTTTTCTCCTCCGCTCTTTGCGGCGATTGCTTGCGATTGTCGAAATCTCGTTCGATTGCGTTCCGGCGTCAGGCGGCGAGCGCTAGCTCGCTTTGGGCACGCGCGAACGCCCAGTCGAGCCATGGCGTCAGCGCCTCCAAGTCCGAGGCCTCGACCGTAGCGCCGGTCCAAATGCGCAATCCAGGCGGCGCGTCGCGATAGGCGCCGATGTCACGCGCCACATCCTCTTTGTCGAGCATGGCCGCCAGTTTCTTGGCGAAAGCCGCCTGATCCTCGCCCGCGAGCGCGGTCACGGCGGGATCGACGATCTTCAGGCAGAGCGACGTGTTGGAGCGGGTTTCGGGCGCCGCCGCGAGATGACCGATCCAGTGGGTACGCTCGACCCACTGTGCGACCACGTCGGCGTTGGCGTCGGCGCGCCCGATCAGAGCTTCCAGGCCGCCAAGGTCTTGCGCCCAGCCAAGCGCATCCAGATAGTCTTCGACGCAGAGCATCGAGGGCGTGTTGATCGTCGCGCCCTCGAAAACACCCTCGATCAGGCGCCCGCCCTTGGTCAGGCGGAATATTTTCGGCAGCGGCCAGGGAGGTTGATAACTCTCCAGGCGCTCGACAGCGCGGGGCGAGAGGATCAGCATGCCGTGCTGGGCCTCGCCCCCCATCACCTTCTGCCAGGAGAAGGTCGTGACATCGAGCTTGAGCCAATCGAGCCGCTGGGCAAAGGCCGCTGACGTCGCGTCGCAAATCGTCAAGCCTTCGCGGTCAGCGGCGATCCAATCCCCATCGGGCACGCGGACGCCCGAAGTGGTGCCATTCCAGGTGAACACAACATCGCGGTCGAAATCGACCTGCCCCAGATCCGGAAGCTCGCCGTAATCGGCTTCAATGACACGAGCATCTTCGATCTTGAGCTGCTTGACGATGTCCGTCACCCAGCCCTTGCCAAAACTTTCCCAGGCCAGCACGTCCACGCCGCGGGCTCCCAGCAGCGACCACAGCGCCATTTCCACCGCGCCGGTATCCGACGCCGGCACAATGCCGATGCGGTAGTCATCGGGCACGCCCAGCAGCGCCCTCGTGCCCTCGATCGCAGCCTCGAGCCTCGCCTTGGCGGGCTTCGAGCGATGCGAGCGTCCAAGAACGGCGCCTTTGAGATTTTCCAGAGAATAGCCGGGTCGCTTGGTGCAGGGACCCGATGAGAAATGCGGGTTCGCCGGCTTGCGCCCCGGCCGCGTTGGCTCGGTCATGACGTCTACCCTTCCAGATAGTCGCCCCTCGTTGGGGAGGGGTGTCCCACGGACGGCTATAGATGGCTGGTTATGCCGAGTCAACGCGCATTTGTGCGCTGCAGCAGAAATCTGCTCGCGCGGTTCCGCACGCAACTCATACCCCTTTACCGGGTGCAGCGAACGAACTTATGGGCGTGCGGATAGAACTGGGTGGAGGAGCCTCAAGCGGCGGCCTTCTTAAGCGCGCTTACGATCTCTCTGACGACCGTGCCGACGAGCTTCTCGTCTTCGCCTTCTGCCATCACCCGGATCACCGGTTCGGTGCCCGAGGGGCGAATCACGAGCCGTCCGTCATCGCCGAGCCGCGTCTTGCTCTGGTCGATCACCTTGCGCACGGCTTCGTCGTCCAGCGGTTTGCCGCGTTTAAAGCGGACGTTTTGCAGGATTTGCGGCAGCGGTTCGAATTTGTTGCAGACCGCGCTGACCGGTTTGCCGCTCGAGGCCACCACCGAGAGAATCTGCAATGCCGTCACCAAGCCGTCGCCGGTGGTAGTGAAGTCGGATAGCACGATGTGGCCTGACTGCTCGCCGCCGACATTGTAGCCGTGCTTGCGCATATATTCGACCACGTAGCGGTCCCCCACGGGCGTCCGGGTCAGCGTTAGTCCCAGCGACTCCAGATGTCGCTCAAGCCCCAGATTCGACATCACGGTGGCTACGACGCCACCCGCGGCAAGCCGTCCTCTGTCCGACCAGAACTCGGCGATTACCGCCATCAGCTGGTCGCCATCGATCAGGCGGCCCTTTTCATCGCAAATCAATACCCGGTCGGCGTCGCCGTCGAGCGCAACTCCGATGTCGGCGCGGACCTCGCGAACCTTGGCGCAGAGCGCGTCGGGCGCCGTCGAGCCAAAATCCTTGTTGATGTTGAAACCATCGGGCTCGACGCCCAGCGAAATCACCTCTGCGCCCAGTTCCCAGAGCGCGAGTGGCGCCACGCTATAGGCCGCACCATTGGCACAATCGACCACGACGCGCATGCCATCGAAACGGGTGTTGCGCGGCAGGGTGCGCTTTGCGAACTCGATATAGCGCTCTTGGGCGCTGTCGATCCGCTTGGCGCGGCCGATTCTGTCGGGCTCGGCGAGCAGCGCGCTCATGTCGTCGCTTATCAAGCCCTCGATTTTGAGCTCGGTGTCGTCGCCGAGTTTATAGCCGTCGGGACCAAACAGCTTGATGCCGTTGTCTTCATAAGGGTTATGCGAGGCCGAGATCATCACGCCGAGATCGGCGCGCAGCGAACGGGTCAGCATGGCCACCGCCGGTGTCGGCATCGGGCCGAGCTGGAAGACGTCCATGCCCACAGCCGTGAACCCGGACACCAGCGCCGACTCGATCATATAGCCCGACAACCTGGTGTCCTTGCCGATCACGACGCGGTGGCGGTGATCGCCATTGGTAAACAGCTTGCCCGCCGCCATCCCGACCTTGAGCGCCACCTCCGAGGTCATCGGATGCGAATTGGCAAGTCCACGGATACCATCCGTACCGAACATTTTTCGCGACATGGAGCCCCGTCTACCCGTCAGTTGCTTGCATGGAGAACCGCGTCGATGCGCGACTCGCACCCATTATGCCTCCGGTAGCGGGCCAACGGGTGTCAATTAATATGAGCAAAAATTACACCACAGCGCCCAAGAAGGCGCTTTCGACCGGCATTTTCCGTTAACCGGCCACAAACGGCTCAAGGCGCCCCCGACACCACCGCGCGCCAGACCCGCAAGGCTTGGACCGTCGAGGCGACGTTGTGAACCCGCAATATCTGAGCTCCCTGGGCGGCTCCCGCCAGCGCGCCGGCGAGCGAACCGGGCTCCCGCTCACGGGGATCGGCCTCTTTGGTCAGGGCGCCGATGAAGCTCTTGCGCGACGTGCCCAGCAGGACCGGCACGCCGAGGCCGTGAAACAGGCTTAGCCCCGAGATCAGGGCGAGATTGTGGGCAAGCGTCTTGCCGAAGCCGATCCCGGGATCCGCGATCAATCGCGCGCGCGCTATGCCGGCTGCCTCGCACACCGCAATCCGTTCGGCGAGATAGTCAAAGACCTCCAAAAGCACGTCGGCGTAGACCGGGTCCTTCTGCATGGTCTTCGGATCGCCGCGCGAATGCATCAAAACGATTGGCAGATTTGTGGAAGCGGCCACCGCGAGGCTGTCCTCGTCATAGGTAAGCGCTGAGACGTCGTTCAGAATCTGGGCGCCCGCCTCGTATGCCACTTTCATGACGGGCGCCTTGCGGGTATCGATCGAAAGGCGCGCGCGCCCGCCTGCAAGCCCCTTGATGACCGGCAAGACCCGCCGGATCTCCTCCTTGGGCTCCAGCGGATCGGCACTGGGTCTGGTGGATTCGCCGCCAATGTCGACAATGTCGGCGCCATTGAGAGCCAGTTCTGCGGCCCGCGCGATGGCCTGATCGGCTTCGTTGTAGAGCCCGCCATCGGAAAAACTGTCGGGCGTCACATTGACGACACCCATAAGGCGCGGCGCCTCCAGAGACAGCCCGGCGATCGCGGAACGTGGAGCAGTGAGCCGTCCCATTACATCGGCAAGCGCCTGGTCATTTGATTGTTCAAGCTCTGTGAAGGTGCGGATTTCGCGCTTGGCCGAACCGGCTGCGCCGGTAATGACCTGAGCTTGCGAGAAAGCGATTTCACCTCCGGCCAGCGGAGCGGCCTTGCCGGCTTCGATCGCGGCCCGCGCCGTATCGCCATAGAGCAGCCCCAGCGGCCTCAGATAGAACCCATCCGGCATGGCCTAAGCCTCGCAGCAAAAGCAAAGGGAGCGGCGTGGTCGCGCCGCTCCCTATTGGTTAGTCCTTGGCTTCAGCGGGTTCCCGCTAGGTGGGCTGGGGCTCCATTCCACCGGTATCGGTTTCTCCGCCCTTCTTCCGGGTCCGCTTCTTGGCCTTGCCAGCAGTCGGCACAGCCGAGACCGCGGCTGTCGGTTCCAGCACACCGTCGTCGTCGTCACGGATCGGTGGCTTGCCCTTCAGCAGATCGTTGATCTCAGGACCCGATAGCGTCTCGTATTCGAGCAGCCCATTGGCGATGGCGTGGAGTTCTTTCTCATACTTCTTGATGAGTTTGGTGGCCGTGTCGTAGCCCTGGTCGACGAGCACATGAATTTCCTCATCGACGATTTTTTGGGTCTCGTCCGACATATTCTGGGTGCGCGCGACAGAATGGCCCAGGAACACCTCTTCCTGATTATCGCCATAGGCGAGCGGTCCCAGCTTGTCGCTCATGCCGTATTGGGTGACCATGGCGCGCGCCAGTTGGGTCGCCATCTGGATGTCAGATGAAGCGCCCGACGTAACCATGTCGTGGCCGAAAATCAGTTCCTCGGCAACGCGGCCACCCATCGCAACCGCCATGTCGGCTTGCATCTTGGCGCGGGTCATCGAGAGCTGATCGCGCTCAGGCAACCGCATAACCATGCCAAGGGCCCGGCCACGGGGAATGATCGTGGCTTTGTGCACCGGATCGGAATGCTCCATGTGGAGCGCCACCAGCGCGTGGCCGCCCTCGTGATAGGCAGTGAGCTTACGCTCGTCCTCGCTCATCACCATCGAGCGGCGCTCGGCGCCCATCATCACCTTGTCCTTGGCGTCCTCGAATTCGACGTGGGTGACCAGACGCTTGCCCCGGCGGGCAGCCAGCAGGGCGGCCTCGTTCACCAGATTGGCGAGATCGGCACCGGAGAATCCGGGCGTGCCGCGCGCGATGATCTTGAGATCCACATTCGGCGCCAGCGGCACCTTGCGGACGTGCACTTTCAAGATTTTTTCGCGGCCAATAATGTCGGGACGCGGAACCACGACCTGGCGATCGAAACGGCCCGGCCGCAGCAGTGCGGGATCGAGCACGTCGGGACGGTTCGTGGCGGCGATCAGAATGATGCCTTCATTGGCCTCGAAGCCGTCCATCTCAACCAGCAATTGGTTCAGCGTCTGCTCGCGCTCGTCATTGCCGCCGCCAAGGCCCGCACCACGGTGCCGGCCGACTGCGTCGATTTCGTCGACGAAGATGATGCAAGGTGCGTTCTTCTTGGCTTGCTCGAACATGTCGCGCACGCGGCTGGCGCCAACGCCGACAAACATCTCGACGAAGTCAGAACCCGAAATGGTGAAGAACGGCACATTGGCTTCGCCTGCGATGGCGCGGGCAAGCAGCGTCTTACCTGTGCCCGGCGGTCCCACCAGCAGGGCGCCGCGCGGGATCCGGCCGCCTAGCTTCTGGAACTTTTGCGGATCTCTCAGGAACTCGACGATCTCTTCCAGATCTTCCTTTGCCTCATCGACGCCCGCGACATCCTCAAACGTCACGCGTCCATGGCGCTCGGTGAGCAGCTTAGCCTTGGACTTGCCGAAGCCCATGGCGCGGCCGCCGCCCGCCTGCATTTGGCGCATGAAGAAAATCCATACGGCGATCAGCAGCAGCATCGGGAACCAGGAAATCAGAACGCCGAGAATCGATGGTACGTCCTCTTCCGACGGCTTGGCCGTGATGTTCACGCCCTTGTCGTTGAGCCGCGTCACCAACGAGGGATCGTTGGGCGCGTAGGTCTGGAATGTCCGGTTATCGGAAAACCGTCCGGCGATCTGATTGCCCGAGATCGTGACATCCTTGACGCTGCCCTTGTCGACCTCACTCAAGAACTGGGTGAAGCTGATTTCATTGGTTCGTGTCCGCTGGGCAGGACTTTGAAATAGATTGAAAAGGGCAACCAGCAACAGCGCAACAATCACCCAGATCGCGAAGTTTCTGAAATTCGGGTTCATTGACGTTCCCATCTATGAGGTGCGTCGCGCTCGAAACACCCCGGAAGATCACCCCATTCGGCTGGATTGCAGCAGGCATAGGCAATCATCCGCGGTTTTTCGGCGGACCGTGATGTTAAGATAGGAGCCCGTAAGCGGTTTGCCAAGCGCGCGAAGTGGCACTTAGGAAGCATGATTAACTACGATTCCAACCTCTCCGCGGCATGCCACGCGAATAGGCGGGCTATGAGGACGCCCAATCCGCCTCTTCCGCGCTGAATCGTCGGATGAATTCGGGGCCCAGCAAAGCGCCGTTGACGAACTCGGCAGAACATCTGTTTGGCACTGGGTCGCCTCCATCCCGCCGCCACGCCGCATAGCCCAGATGGGGCACGGCGATGAGCTCGCGACCGCGCCAAAACGAGGCCAGCCCCGAGGCAATGTCGCTCCCCATTGCAGGCCCAACATCCAGTTGACGGCGAAGCTCCGCAAAGCCTTGTCTTCCGAGCGCGCGCACCGTCAGTGGCCCATCGCCGCCGGATACGCCGACCCGAAATCTACGATCCCAAAGTCTCAACTCCCCGGGTGGGAGGCTCATCTCCGGCAATCCGTTCCGCCCCGGCTCCCGAAACAAGCGAATCCGGCCCCGCGCGGGCACAATCCGGCACCCTGCCAGGGTCCGGGAGGGCCCGCTATCGCTCCGCAACGCTTCGACAAGGGTTTCGAGCTTGTTAAGACGCGGGGGCTCGGGAGAGCCCCCAACGGCCATTAGGGCACGGCTCAGCGCCCGCAATACGGTTTCCTCGGGCGCATTCCGAAATGCCGCCAAATCGAGCGTGATGAGGCCCGCATGGTCGAGCTGCGCGGCCTCGCTCAAGAAGCGCTCGGCTCCCCGATCCAAGGCCAGCTGGGCACGTCGCATCCGGCGTGCAGTGAGCGCGAGGCGATCCCGGGCGAAACCGAGGCCTTCAAGCTGATCCAGCATTTGGCGGATCCGGTTTCGCTCATAGTCCTGGCTTCTGTTACTGGAGTCCTCGAGCCAGCCCTGCCCCGCCGCCTGCAGGCTCGCGATCAGCCGGCTCTTCGGGAAATCGAGCAGCGGACGAAAGAGTCTCACGCCTGCCCAGAGACCATGGCGGGGAATCGCGGCTAGCCCGTCGACGCCGCTGCCGCGGCGCAAACGCATCAACAGGGTCTCGGCCTGATCGTCCAGATGATGGGCGGTCGCAATGCAGCCGATATCGTGAGCTTGGGCATAGGCGCTCAGCAGATCGTATCGGGCGCGCCGGGCCGCCGCCTGCAGACCGCTCGCCGGCTTGTCCCCTTCCCAGGCAAGGGTCGTGTGTTCGAACCCGAGCGCTTCGGCGGCCCGCTCGACACACGCGGCCTCTAGGCCCGACTCAGCCCGCAAGCCATGGTCGACCGTCAGAACCACGATCGCGGTCGCGCTTGTCTCCGTCAGCGATTGCCAGCGATGCACGAAGCGCATCAGAGCGACGCTGTCGGCTCCGCCCGAGACGGCGAGCGCCAGCTTCCGCTCAGCGGCAAGCGGCTCCAGTGCATACAGGATCTCGTGGTCGCGAATTGGGGTCATCGTCATGTTTTCACCCCGCGCATGGCGAGGTCCGCTCAACACGTGATACAGCCATCGTCAGCTGTTCAGCAAGATAAGGGGTGTTTTTTGATAGGCGAGGAGTCCGCCGCTTATCGCATTAACCGGCCCAAATTATCGTCGGGCGGGCCAGCGGGCGGGTCGGCTTGCGGCTGCGAGCCGGCATCCATGCCGAGACCACTGCCTCCAGTGCCCTGCAGCTGCTGCAATCGCTGCGATAGCTGCTCGACCTGGCCCGTCAGCGCCTGGATTTGGGTTTCGATCACGGTAAGCCGCGTACCGACTTCAGAGCCTCCATTAGTGGGAGGAAGGCTCGGCTGATTGCCTCGATTAAGAATTGCATCAGACGCCGGCGCGGCCTGGTAATCCGCACCCACGTTTTGCTGCCGCACCAGGGATTGCAGCGTGCCGATTACCACCTGCAGATCGACAATCTGCTCTTCCAGCTGGGTCATGCGCTTGGCCAACGGACCCTGATCTGCTTGGCCTTTGGCTTCGGCTTGCGGCGCGTCGGCTTGCTGCGCCCATGATGGCGCCGCAGCGCACACGGTCCAAATCAGCAGCGCGGATGCGATGCAATTCCGTGCGACGCGAAACGATGCCTGCTGGGCGCCCATGTGCAATGCCTTAAACACCAAGGAACAACGTTGGATACGGTGAATTGGCCCCAACGTCACCACGATTCTGTCGCGAACGATCGGGGCTGGCGCCCAGACGTCCTCGCAAATCGAGATTGGCGTTTAGACAAGGGAAGATTTGGGGCCAAACTGTGGTTGTTGCGCCACAAGCGGACCCATGCCGCGATCAGGCGCGCCGGGCGCAGCCGGCCAAGGCAATGGCCGGCCACCCGGTCGTCAGCTTGCAGCCGGTCAGTTTAACGCGGTCTCGGCGCGCCGGTTCTGTGACCAGCAACGGAATTCGTTGCAGACCGCAACGGGTCGCTCCTTGCCGTAGGAAACCGTGCGAACGCGCTGCTCTCTGATGCCGGCCTGGCCGAGGAAACTCCGCACGGCGGTTGCCCTGCGGCTACCGAGCGCCAGATTATATTCCCTGGTTCCGCGCTCATCCGCATGGCCTTCGATCAGCACCGAATATTGCGGATAACGCTGCAACCAACGCGCCTGGGCCCGCAGCGTGGCCTGAGCCTCGGACGTCAATTCAGAGCTATTGACCGTGAATTGAATCTTTTTCCCGACATTTTCAGTGAAGTCGCGGGACGATCCCGGCACAGCCGGCATCCCTTGGTCACCCGCCATCATCCGAGCACCGGATTGAGGTTTTTTGGAGCAGGCCCCTAGGGCCCCGGCAAGCAAAACAATTCCCGCGACGGCGAACGCGCGGGATACGCTATTACTACATCCCATGAGTGAATTAACTCCTGCATCACCAGCCTGCTCCTATGCGTAAGGCCTAAACCTTAACGCTTTCCTAGCTCGACTAGCGCGCAGAAGTATTTGGATGCTGGGGTGGACGGCGCTGGAACGCCGTGGACGCCTTTGCGGACAGCGCCGGCGGCACGGCATCCAGCTATCCATCAACTGGAAGATATCCCTCCCAAAAGAGCGATGTGTGGCGCTCCTTCGTCTTTATTAGACGCGCACAACCTGCTCAATCACGGTGTCCGCAGCGCCGAGCTTCATCGGCTTATGCGTAACCTGCTTGGCATGGTGCCCGTGGAGACAACCCCCCAGCGCAGCTGCGACGGCCATTATGGAAACCGCAGCCAAAACACGCTTCAAACCCTGCATGGTCTTCTCTCCTTCGTTATTACGGCTAATGCCGTTGTGGAAGTAAGCCGTGCGGGCGCTAGTAATTCAAGAAATGACTGCATTTCCGCGACTATTTTGTCGGAACATGGTGCCAAAATGTCACGGTCGGCCAGGAGGACATGCAAACTAGGACACACTTCCGGCATACGGAGCCAATTCGGCTCCGGCTGACAAAAGTCATTAGAATCAGAGGCTAAGCTAATTTATGAGCGGCGACCAGGCTGGATCCGAGCCGAATGAAGGTGTGGCGACTACGCGTTCGTTATATCCGGTGAGATCGACCGTATAGAGCCTCGGACCGCCCCGCTCTCCAGGGGATTCGCGGAAAAACATCAGGACTCTACCGTTGGGCGACCAGGTTGGGCCTTCATTGTGGAAGCCCTCGGTGAGAATCCGCTCATTGGAACCGTCGGGATGCATCACTCCGATCAAGAACCGGCCGCCGAGCTGCTTTGTAAAGGCAATCAAGTCACCGCGTGGGGACCAGACCGGCGTCGAATAGCTTCCCTCGCCGCGGCTGATGCGCTGCTGTAACGACCCGTCGCCATCCATGACATAGAGCTGCTGGGTGCCGCTGCGATCGGATTCGAATACGATCCGCCGGCCATCGGGCGAGTAGCAGGGTGCGGTGTCGATTGCCGGCGTATTTGTCAGCTGCCGGGTTCTCCGCGAGCGCAAATCCATTAGGAATATGTTGGCGTTGCCGCCCTGCTGTAGGCTCATGACGATACGCTGGCCATTCGGTGAGAAGCGTGGCGCGAATGTCATGCCGGGAAAATCGCCGACGATCTCCTTCTGCCCGGTCTCGATGTTCAGCAGATAGACCCTCGGCCGATCATTATCGAACGACATATAGGTGATTTCCTGGGTGGTCGGGCTGAAGCGGGGCGTCAGCACAAGGGCGCCGCCATTGGTCAGCAGCCGCAAGTTTTGACCGTCCTGGTCCATCATCGCCAAGCGCTTGACGCGGCCATCCTTGGGACCGGTCTCGTCCACGAAGACGATCCGGGTGTCGAAATAGCCTTTCTCGCCCGTGAGCCGCTGATAGACGGCGTCGGCAATGATATGGCCGATCCGGCGCCAATTGGTCGGGCGCGCGAAGAATTGCTGGCCGCTCAATTGGGTGCCCGCAACCACATCCCAGAGGCGGAACTCCGCCTTCAAGCGGCCGTCATTGAGCTGTGTCACACGTCCGATCAGCAGGGCCTGGGCATTGATGACGCGCCAGTCGCTGAAGCGCGGCGCGCTGTTGACGTCGCTGACCAGTTCGATGAAGGCGGCTTTGTCGACCGGCTTGAACAGGCCCGAGCGCTCCAGATCCGACATCACGACATTGGAGATTTGGATGCCGAGCCTTTGCTCATCGAAGCTCGATCCCGAAAACGGCGTAATCGCGATCGAGAGGGGCTTCAGGCTTCCCTGGGTAATGTCGATTTCGACCACCGCATGGGCCGCGCTGAGCGTTGCAAGGCTCACAAGGACTGCGAGCAGGGCGCGCAGGATGGCCGCCCACAGCATCGCAAGGGGCTGCATAATCGTATTCCGAACCAGAGCAATCATCCGCCAAGCATCTCCCGAGGATCGAAATTCAAAACCATGTCGCGCCATTGGCCATATTTGGCCGGCGACAACTGATAGGGCTGGCACTGCCAAACCGCGCGCACGGCACTATCCGCGGCGGCGCGGTAAACCGGCGAACTGCCGCTGTTCAAAACCTGCGGCGCGTTTGTCAGGGTGCCGTCCTGATTGAGCTGAAGTCGCAGTTTTACGGTGAACCCGCCAACGCCCACGCCGCCCACCGGCGGGTTCCAGCATTGCGCGATACGGGCGCGCAGCATGTCGATCTCACTTGCGGTCATTTTGAGGTCGCGGCCTTGCCTGTGGCCCTGCCCGATCTCACCGGGCTGTTTCGCTGGCGCCGAGGCGCTCTCTGGCGCCGCGTCCGGAATCTTGTTCAACAATGCGGCAATTTTGTCGTTGCTGCTTTTTGACCGTTTCTTTTTCTGCGCCCGGACAACGTTTTTCGGTTTCGCACGCTTTTTCGGCTTCGGCTTGGCGGCCTTGGCCTTTTTGATCTTTGGCGCCTGTTCGGCCTTTTCCTTCGGCTTTGCCGCTGGAGGCTTTTTCGCTACCGCCTTTCGCGGTTTGGGCTTTGGCTTGGGCTTCGCCTTTGTCGACTTCTTCGCCTCTTTTGCCTTGACGGCGACGCCCTCCTTTTTGGCATCGCGCTTTCCCGCTTTCAGTTGGCTGACTTCCGCCGGCGTCACCAGGTCGATGGGTATGGGAACCGACTTCGGCAACGGGTTCTTTCTGTTCCAGGAAAACTCGACCACGCCCCAAAGCAGAATTACCGCGTGCAGCGCGACCGAGACCACCAGGCTGGCTGGCATCGGCGGCATTTAGGCTGGATCTTCCTGTGCGGTGACCAAGGCCAAGCGCCTGAATCCGGCAGCGCTCAATGCGCCCATGACCTGCATGATGGCGCCGTAATTGGCTTCGCCGTCGCCGCGCACGAAGATCCGCTGATCGTATCCGCTCTTGGTGATCGCAACGAGTTTGGGCACGATTTCGTCCAAACCGATCTCGCGCTCCTGCAGGTAAATCTTGCCTGCTTTGCCCACCGAGACCGTGAGCGGCTCGCTATCGCTGTTGAGCTGCTTCGCCTGGGTCTTGGGAAGGTCGATCGGCACGCCGACGGTGAGCAACGGCGCCGTCACCATGAAGATGATGAGCAGCACAAGCATGACGTCGACGAGCGGCGTCACATTGATATCGCCCATCGGCTGGTGGCGCGTTCTGCCACCCCGCCTGCCTGCTCTCGCCGGTCCATTGACGCCCGCACCCATTCCTCAACTCCTGACGTCGACCTGACGCGATAGGATCGAGGCGAATTCGTCGGCGAAACCCTCCAAGCGCTGGGCGTACCGTGTCACGTCATGGGTAAACTTGTTGTAGAAGATCACCGCCGGGATCGCCGCCAGCAGGCCCAAAGCCGTGGCGAACAGGGCCTCGGCGATGCCCGGCGCCACCACGGTGAGATTGGTGGTCTTGGCCCCGGCAATAGCTTGGAAGCTATTCATGATGCCCCAAACGGTTCCGAACAGGCCGACAAAGGGCGCGGTGGCGCCCACGGTGGCCAGAAACATCAAGCGGCGCTCCATCTGATCGACCTCGCGGGCGATCGACACATCCAGCACCTTTTCGATCCGCACCTGGACGCCCGCCAGCGGCTTGGCCGCGTCCTCGACGCTGCGTTTCCACTCCCGCATCGCGGCCACGAACATCGCCGCCATCGAGGCGTTGCGCCGCTGAGATAGCGCCGTGTAAAGGTCCTGCAGCGATTGGCCGGACCAGAATGTCTGCTCGAAGCGGTCGGTCTCGCGGCGGGTTCTGGCGATCAGCAAAATTTTCTCGATGATGATCGACCAGCTCCAGACAGAGGCGACCAGTAAGCCGAGCACCACGAGTTGAACCACGATGTCGGCCTGCAGAATCAACGAAAAAATCGATATGCCGCCCTCGGTAGCTGCAAGGGGCGAAGAGGTTATCTCACTCGAATTCATGACTTCACTCACACTTTCCCGGTCTCAGTGACCCCTGACGCGTTCCTGCATCCGCTCGCCGGTTGGCAGCCCCTTCGGCCAACGCCTCGCGAGCCCGGGCGACACGCGCGCTGGCAAACAGGCGCCCGCAACAAGTCCCAGCATGCTTAGGCGGCTGAGGTTTGCAGCGGTGTTATCGCCTGCTCAGAGTCAGCTTTCTTAGTTAAGGAAACGTTCAAGCGGACCGCGAATAAGCTTGCCAATCCGCGCCGGCTTGCCACTTTGCGAAAGCAGCACGATTTTGACCCGCGCCCGGGTCAAGGTGACGCCATCGCGAGCCACCTCTTGAACCAACGTCAGGGTGGCGCCGCCGATCTCCTCGCATCGGGTCACGACCTCCAAGACATCGCCAATGCCCGCGGGCTTCAGGAAGTCGATCTCCATGTGGCGCACGACAAAGACCGCGGGCTCCGAGCCCTGCTTGCCGGCCAGCAAGTCCGAATGGCCTATACCCAGCAAGCGCACGAAGTCAGAGCGTCCGCGCTCGAAGAACCGCACCAGGGCGCCGTGATAGACCAGGCCAGTGAAGTCGGTGTCCTCGTGATAGACCCGTACGGGGAGGATATGGGTGTCACCGTCGATGCGGCCCGCCAGATCGGGCCAGCGTCCGGACGGGTCAGCCATTGCCGCCCTGGTCCTCTGCGAACATGGCGAACTGCCCGTTGCCCGTCCCCTTTGGCACCTCCAGGCCCAAATGCTGGAACGCCGCGCCCGTCAGCATCCGACCACGCGGCGTGCGCGCGATGAAGCCCTGCTGGAGCAGATAGGGTTCGACAATCTCTTCGATGGCGTCGCGCGGTTCGCTGAGCGCGGCCGAAAGCGTCTCCACGCCCACCGGACCGCCGCCATAGGACGTGGCGATGCAGGTGAGATAGCGGTGGTCGAGGGCATCTAGGCCGCGGATATCGACTTCGAGCTGCTTGAGCGCCCGGTCGGCCATTTCCCGGTCCACCAGTTCGGCGCCCTCGACGGCTGCGAAATCGCGGACCCGTCGCAGTAGCCGCCCCGCGATCCGCGGCGTGCCCCGTGAGCGCCGCGCGATCTCGTGCGCGCCGTCGTCGTTCATGTCCACGCTCAATAGGCGCGCGCCGCGACGCACGATCTCCTCAAGCTCGCTGGGCTGATAGAAGTCCAGGCGGACCGGAATTCCGAATCGGTCCCGAAGCGGCGTCGTCAGCAACCCCGAGCGGGTTGTGGCGCCGATCAGGGTGAACTGGGCGAGGTCGATCCTGACCGAGCGCGCCGCCGGTCCCTCGCCGATGATCAAATCCAGCTGAAAGTCCTCGAGCGCCGGATAAAGAATTTCTTCGACCGCGGGGTTCAAGCGGTGGATCTCGTCGATGAAAAGCACATCGTGGCTTTCCAGGTTGGTGAGCAATGCCGCCAGGTCGCCCGCCTTGGCGACGACCGGGCCCGAGGTGGCTCGGAAATTGACGCCGAGCTCCCGGGCGACGATCTGGGCGAGCGTGGTCTTGCCCAGGCCCGGCGGGCCTACAAACAGCGTGTGGTCGAGGGCTTCGGCCCGGGCGCGGGCTGCATCGATAAAGACCTTCAGGTTTGAGCAGGCCTGCCTTTGGCCGATGAACTCGGAGAGGAATTGCGGGCGCAGCGACGTCTCTGGCTGGTCGCCGGCCGCCATCGCCGACTGCACGGCGCGCTCGCTCATTGGGCCAACTCCTTAAGCCCGAGTCGGATCAGCTCCTCGGCCTTTGCAGCTTCGCCCGCCTTGCCGGCGGCGGCTGCAATCGCGGCACTCGCTTCCGAGGGCCCGTAACCGAGATTGGTGAGCGCTGAGACCGCATCGGCGGCGGCACCGCCAGGGGCGATGATCTCACCCGCTGCGCCTACGCCTTGGGGCATGCCGGTTAGCGCCGCTAATGAGGGAATCCGGTCCTTCAGCTCGGCGACGATCCGCTGGGCGACCTTCGGCCCCACGCCTGGCGCACGCGTGATCGAGGTCTTGTCCTGCAGTGCCACCGCATTGGCGAGATCCTGGGGACTCAAGGTTCCGAGCACCGCCAGCGCGACCTTTGCGCCGACGCCCTGGACGCTTTGCAGCAGGCGGAACCAGGCGCGCTCGGTTTCGTTGCGAAAGCCGAACAGCCGGATTTGATCCTCCCGCACATGGGTCTCGATCGACAGGAAAGCCTGCTGGCCGACAGCAGGGAGCGAGGCCAGGGTGGCGGGCGAACAGCTGATCTCGTAGCCGACGCCCGCAACGTCCAGGATTACCCAGTCCTCGCCGAAGGAATCGACCACGCCTTTCAGTTTGCCGATCATGGCGCTGTGGCCCTTTCTCGCAAAAGCGCCTGGGCTATCACGGGCCGCTCGCGATGGTGGGCGTGGGTGATGGCGACAGCCAGCGCGTCGGCTGCATCTTCGCTGTCAGGTTTGGCGCGGGGCAGCAGGTGTCCAACCATGACGCGGATTTGCGCCTTGTCGGCGTGGCCCGCGCCCACAACCGTCTTCTTCACCATATTGGGCGCGTATTCGGCGACCCCGACGCCGGACCCGGCGGGCACCAGCAGCGCTATGCCGCGGGCGTGGCCGAGCTTGAGGGTCGCGGAGGCATCGCGGTTTACGAAGGTCTGCTCGACCGCCGCCTCGTCGGGGTGCCATTGCCGGTAGACCACTGCCAGCCCCTCATAGAGCTGCAGCAGCCGTTCAGAAAGCGCACGGGTGGACTCGGATGCAACCGTTCCGCTCGCCAGATAGGAGAGCCGCGGGCCGTCGCATTCGATGATCCCCCAACCGGTCTGCCGCAGTCCCGGATCGATCCCGATGATCCGGACCGGTGCCGCCATTTGAGGTCTCCTCATACCGGGTCCGGTTTGGCAGACCCGCCTGGCGATCGCCCCGCCCTAGGCACTCAGCTTTTCGATGACGTCGTCCGAAATATCGAAATTCGCATAAACGTTCTGGACGTCGTCCGAATCTTCCAAGGCGTCCAACATGCGCAACACCCGCTCGCCCTCATTGTCGCCGATCTCAATGCTGGACTTCGGACGCCATATGATCTGCGCGCTTCGCGGTTCTCCCAAACGTGCCTCCAGGTCGCTGGCAACGCCGTGAAGTGATTCGGCATCGCAGTATAGCGTATGGCCATCCTCACTCGATTCGACGTCGTCCGCCCCGGCCTCGATCGCTGCTTCGAAGACGTCTTCGGCCGAGCCGGCGGAGGCACCAAATTCGATCGCGCCAACGCGATCGAACATGAAGGACACCGAGCCTGTTTCGCCCAGATTACCGCCATGCTTGGAGAATGTGGCGCGCACTTCGCCAGCCGTCCGGTTGCGATTGTCCGTCAGCGCCTCGACGATCACGCCGATACCGCCAATGCCGAAGCCCTCGTAGCGCACTTCTTCATAGTTTTCGCCGCCCGCTTCTTGGCTCTTCTTGATGGCGCGCTCGATATTGTCCTTTGGCATATTCTGGGCCCGCGCCGCCTGAATGGCGCTGCGCAGCCGCGGGTTCATTTCCGGGTCCGGCGAACCGAGCTTGGCGGCCACCGTTATCTCTTTGGCCAGCTTTGAGAAAATCTTGCCGCGCTTAATGTCCTGCCGCCCCTTGCGGTGCATGATGTTCTTAAATTTGGAATGGCCGGCCATGTTGTAATTCGTTCCGGGGTTGCAGGGGGCTTTGCAGGTCAGCCCGAATCACGGGCGCCAAGGCACTTTCGGTTATAGGAAGGGTCGCAGCCAAAATCCATAGGCGCTCAAGGTGCCGCGCCTTAGGCCTCGATCCAGAAATCCGGCGCGATGGGCCGCAATTTGCCGCCCAGCCGCAACGGGGAGATGGCGGTTGCGAGACCTGTCTTGTCATCGATGTCGATCGCGACCGCCGCGAGCGTGCCCTCGCCCTTGGAAATCTCGAACCGGCCACTCGGTACCTTGGTCAGGAACCGGGCCAAGGGTTCCTTGGTTCGCATGCCGAGCACGGAGTCGTAGTCGCCGCACATGCCCGCATCGGTCATATAGGCGGTGCCCTGTGGGAGGATTTGGTCGTCCGCGGTGGGTACGTGTGTATGGGTCCCGATCACGCAGCTCGCCCGGCCATCGACGTAATGGGCGAAGGCCTGCTTCTCGGACGTTGCCTCGGCATGAATGTCGATGATCACGGCGTCCGCGGCCGACTTCAGATCGTTGCCAGCGAGTTCTTTTTCAATGGCCTGGAAGGGACAATCGAGCTCCCCCATGAAGACCCGGCCCATGACGTTGACAACCAAAACGTCGGCGCCGTTGGCCGCTTTAAAAAGCCCGCTGCCGCGACCCGGCGCGCCGCCCTGGAAGTTGAGCGGACGCAGCAGGCGTTCCTGGCGCTCGATGAACACCAGCGCCTCACGCTGATCCCAGATGTGGTTGCCGCTGGTCACCACATCGACGCCAGCGTCGAGGAATTCCTGACAGATCACTTCCGTGATGCCGAAGCCGCCAGCGGCGTTCTCGCCGTTCAGCACCACAAAATCGAGGTCATAACGTTCCCGGAGTCCGGGCAACTCGTCCGCCACGACCTGTCGGCCAGGGCGGCCCACCACATCGCCGATAAACAGGAACCGCATGGCTATCCTTCTATCCGCCGTGCCCCGGCCTGGGTCACCACCCAGTCGAGGCGCTGGTCGCGCACATCATGGGGAAGCGCCGCCATCTCCTGCTCGGCAAACGCCAGCCCGATGGCCGTCACGCGGCCTCTGCCCCGAAGCGCGGCCAGCGTCCGGTCGTAATAGCCCGCCCCGTAGCCCAAGCGATGGCCGGCCCCGTCGAAGGCCAGCAGCGGAACCAGCACAATGTCGGGATCCAACTCGGGCGAACTCGCCGGCGGCGTCATGACGCCAAATCGCGCCTCCTCCAGCGGATCGCCCGGCATCCATTCCAAGAACCTCATAGGACTTGGGGCGGGCGGCGTCATTGGGAGCGCCAGGGTCAAACCTTGGCTTGAGAGGCCCTCCATGAGGGGCCGCGAATCGAGCTCATCGTTGATCGGATAATATCCGGCGACAATCTTGCGGCCCTGCTCCACCACCAGAGCGGCACCCGCCACCGCTACCTGTTCGCCCGCCAATTCGCGCTCAGACGCGCTCAACCCCGCCCGGACGTCCTTGGCCCGCGCCCGAAGTTCGGCCTTGGCGGCACCAAGCTCTGAGTTTTCAGCGCGCATATCGGGCGCCATCAAGCACGCAGCCTTCCGCTTGGCAATCGCTTGGGCCGATGGGGCGGTCCAGCGCGATAGGTGTGAGTATGAATGACAGAGCCGCGCAAGCCGTCGGAACGGTTTATCCCACTGGGTCCCTACTTGCGTAGGTGGGCGCCGAGTGAAAGGGACCACGGTCCCAACCAGGGTCAGCTCCCAAGTGAAAACTATCGGCCCCGGGGAATGATTGTTCCTAACGCACTTCGCAGCTCTGTCCGCGGCACTCTAATTCACGGAAGTTAAGAGTCCAATCCGTCGGCGGCGGTCTCAGGAGCCGCCCTGGACCAACCTCTCGGTGAGAGCCTGGATCCGCTCGGCGGCCGCCTCGATTTTGCTCGCGAGCTCGGCCTGCGCTGATTCCACGAGTTCATCGGCCGAGGCGCGGTCTTCCATGATCGCTGTGAGCTTGGAGTCCAACTCTTCGAGCTTGCGGCGCGATGCGTGCAGTTCGTCCGCAAATACCAGGCCCGCCATCAGCAGGAGCCGGTCGTCGCCGACCTGCCCGACGCGCCCCCTGAGATCATCGATTTGCCGGCCGATTTGTTCCGCGAGCGCGGTGAGGTGCTGCTCCTCACCATCGTCGCACTCAAGCCGGTAACTCTTACCGTTGAGGGAAATCGTCACCTCACCCATGGCATCCTGCTCCCGAGCGAATCCGGCACTGGCCTAACCCGGCTTCATAATAGTCTTGATGGAATCGATGACGGTTTCCAGCCGGCCCGAGACTTCATCGTTAACAGATTCGAGCCTCTCCGCGCGTTGTCTCGCATCGGTCAGGCTTGCCATCAGCCGCTCTTGTTCCGCGTTCAAATCGCGTATGTGCTGTTCCAGATCATCGATCGATTGATCGTCTTCCAGGCGTTGTGCCACCGCTTCCTCGAAGGCTTGCAATGCTTTCGTCAGGCGCGCGGCAGCCTCCTCGAGCGCTTTCGAGTTACTCATACTGATACTCTACCCTTACACTTACTCATTCCAGAGACCCTCGATTCGAACTGATCACGAGACTCGGTCCCTGAACCCGCCCGCGACAACATTAGGCGGCGGCGAAAACCAGCGTCAACACTTTGCCGGAAATTGTCGGTCAAGTTTTTCTCCTTTTGTTGACTCTCTCCAAGCATCTGACCAATTTTGGGCCACGCTGCCGGTGTGTGGATAAGTCGCACCCATGGCTAACGGTCATTCGCGGTAGAACAAACCGCTAGTCCCGGCATCAAGCTAGCAGGTCAATAAGAGGGAATTCAGAGAGGACACTATGGCAATTCGAGTAGCGATCAACGGATTTGGGCGGATCGGACGAAACGTCCTGAGGGCTGCCGCGGAAACTAACCGCAAGGACATCGAATTCGTCGCGATCAACGATTTAATCCCCGCAGATATCTGCGCTCATCTGTTTCGCTACGATTCGGTACACGGCCCGTATCAGGGCGACGTCAAGGTGAACAGCGACAGCATCGATTTGGGCTCTGGTCCAATCAAGGTGTTTGCCGAACGCGATCCCGCCAACCTGCCCTGGAAGGATTTGAAGGTCGACATCGCGCTCGAATGCACTGGGCTGTTTAACGATCGCGAGAAGGCTGGCGCCCATTTGAAGGCTGGCGCCAAGCGCGTGCTGGTATCGGCGCCGGCTACTGGCGCCGACTTGACGGTGGTCTATGGCGTCAACCACGACAAGCTGGAGCCTGGCCATGAGGTGGTCTCGAATGCCTCCTGCACCACCAACTGCCTGGCGCCCGTCGCCAAGGTGCTGCACCAGCTCTGCGGGATCGACCACGGCTATATGACCACGATCCACGCCTATACCGGCGACCAGCGATTGCTGGATGCGCCCCATAAGGATTTGCGCCGCGCCCGGGCCGCCGCAACTTCCATGATCCCGACATCCACCGGCGCCGCCAAGGCGGTCGGCCTGGTGCTGCCCGAGCTGAACGGCAAGCTTGACGGCACCGCCATTCGGGTGCCGACACCCAATGTTTCGCTGATCGACCTGACATTTGCGCCGGGGCGCGAGACCTCGGTGGAGGAGATCAACGATTCGATGACGCGAGCCGCGGAACAGGAGCTCAAGGGCGTGCTCGGCGTGACCGATGAGACCCTGGTCTCGATCGATTTCAACCATAACCCCAACTCGTCGACTTTCGATCTGACTCAAACCCAGATCGTCGATGGCAAGCTTGTGCGCGTGCTGTCCTGGTACGACAATGAATGGGGATTTTCGAACCGGATGTGCGACACGGCTTCGGTAATGGGCAAGCTCGGCTAAGCCGGTGGCCCGGCTCGCAGGGCTGAATTTTCCATAGCCCCCGTGGCCCGAATCGCGAACCAACGAGCTGCACATCAGTTCGCCCTTGACGTGTAACGCGAGCCGCGCTGCACTCGGGGCCAACAGAGCTATGTAAAACGCAAATTTTAGGGAGTGGGCAATGAGCGAACAATTGCAAACCAACGCCCAAAAGATGGTTGCCGACGGCAAGGGCATCCTGGCAGCTGACGAGAGCACCGGCACCATCAAAAAGCGGTTCGATTCGATCGGAGCGGATTGCACCGAGGATAACCGGCGGAATTACCGCGAGATGATGTTCCGGGCCGACGCCATGGCCAACTGCATTTCCGGGGTGATTCTCTATGACGAGACGCTGCGGCAGAAGGCCAAGGACGGCACCCCGCTGGTCGAGGTGATCTCGGCAACGGGTGCACTTCCGGGCATCAAGGTGGACACGGGCGCCAAGGATTTGGCCGGGGCGCCGGGTGAAAAGATCACCGAAGGGCTGGATGGCCTGCGCGAGCGCTTTGCCGAGTATTACGAGCTCGGCGCGCGCTTCGCCAAGTGGCGCGCGGTCATCACCATCGGCGACCATATCCCGTCGCATTACTGCATCGAGGCCAATGCGCACGCGCTCGCCCGGTACGCGGCCTTGGCCCAGGAAGCCAACATCGTGCCGATCGTGGAGCCCGAAGTGCTGATGGATGGCCCCCACGATATCGACACTTGTTTTTGGGTGACCGAAAAAACCCAGCGCTGCGTCTTCGACCAGCTCTACGAGCAAAGGGTCATGCTCGACGGCATGATTCTAAAACCCAACATGATCGTCTCGGGCACCGAGTGCCCGACCCAGGCGGGCGTCGAAGAAGTTGCGGAAAAGACCGTGAAATGCCTGAAGCGGGCTGTACCCGCCGCGGTTCCAGGCATCTGCTTCCTCTCCGGCGGCCAATCCGACGAAGATGCGACCGCCCACCTCTCGGCAATGAACGCCATGTTCGATTGTCCTTGGAAGCTGTCGTTCTCTTATGGCCGTGCGCTGCAGGCGGCGGCCCTGAAGGCCTGGAGCGGAAGGGAAGAGAACGAGGCGGCAGGCCAGGCCGCCTTTGCGCACCGCGCCCGGATGAACGCCTTGGCCGCATCCGGCAAATGGAAGGACGAACTCGAACAGGCAGCCTAACAGCTTAGTTCGTCTTAGCCGGGCTCGATTTCGCCGCATTTGGCCCGATGATCGCCAGCTGCAAGCGGCGCACCAAGCCGCTCTTGGGACAGCGACCACGTGAGCGCGAAAGTGCAGCACTGCCAGCTCTATTTGACGCTGCCCCACGACCTGGGGGCCGGCGCCGGCCAGGCGCTCGACGAGCTGTTGGGCGAGCACGAAATCGCCTGCGTCCTGTTGCGATCGTCGCCTGAGGGCCTGGTTAATCGCGAGCTCGGGGTGAACCTTCGCGACGTGGCCGATCGGCGCGAGACTGCTTTCTTGGTGGAAGACGACTTGAATGCCGCCCTCGCGCTGGAGGCGGACGGCCTTCATATCGGAGCCGATCGCGAATTGCTGGCCCGCGCCCGCGCCATGCTGGCTCAGGACGTCCAGATAGGCATTCATTGCGGATCGCAGCGGCATCAGGCGATGGATATGGGCGAAACGGGCGCCGACTATGTTGCGTTCGGGGAGGACTTGGCCTCGCACTCCGAGCATGTCTGCGAGCTGATCGAATGGTGGTCAGAAATCTTTGTGCTGCCCTGCGTAGCCTGGGGCATAAGCGACGCCCGGCAGGGGTTGACCTATGCCGAGCGTGGCGCCGATTTCGTTGCGCTGCACGAAGATCTATGGTCCCAACCAGAAGCCCTATCCGAAGTTATCGCCGGCCTAGCTGCGAGCTTCGCCAACGCGCAGGACGCCGCTTGATGGCCGCTGTCTACAAATCGTTGGTGATCCCGGCGCTGTGTCTGGTCGCCATGCTGGCTTGGAGCCCAGCCGCGGCCGAAGACAAGGCTTTCCAAGCGTTCCAGAGGGGCGAATATCTGACCGCCCTCGAAGAAGCCAAGAAGGCGGCCAAGAAAGGCCAAGCTTCCGCCCACACGCTGATCGGACGAATCCACGCCAATGGGCTGGGCGTCGCGCGCAACTATACAAGGGCGGCCAAGGCATATGAGGAAGCGGCCAAGCTCGGTGATGCCGAAGCGCAGGTGCAACTCGGCGTTCTGGTTGCCAACGGGAAAGGTACGCTCAAAAATCCTATGCGGGCCGCTGAGCTATTCGAGCGGGCCGCCAAGACAGGCCACAGCACGGCCCAATACAATCTGGCGCTGATCTACGTTCAGGGACAGGCGCGCAAGAAAGATCTGAAGCAGGCGGCGGTCTGGATGGAGAAGGCCGCCAACCAGGGCCACGTCCAGGCGCAGTACGATCTGGCGGGCTTTTATGCGACCGGCAAGGGCGTCGCCATAAATCCCGTCACGGCAGCTGAATGGACCGAGCGCGCCGCCGATGCCGGCCTCGTAGCCGCCCAGGTCGAATATGCCGTCATGTTGTTCAATGGACAGGGCGTGGCAGCGGACGAAAAAAGAGCGATCGAGTTCTTCAGGAGCGCGGCCGAAAAGGGCAACGCAATCGCACAGAACCGGCTTGCTCGACTCTATGCTTCGGGCCAGGGCCTCAAGCCCGATAAGCTTGAAGCCGCCAAATGGCACTTGCTTGCCCGCGAGGCGGGCCTGAGCGACTTTCAGCTCGACATATTTCTGTCGACCCTGGACAAGGCCCAGATGCTCGAAGCTCAGGAAGCGGCGCAAAAATGGCGGGCCGGCCAACTTTGACACCGAGCGACCGCGCTTGCGGCCCCCGCCCGCATGATCTATTCCCTCCCGCAATGGCCGCCGATGCGGTTTACGAAGTCGCGGCCACTCGAAACCCTCAAGGGCTTGCATAATGAAAATCAACGGAAACGAAGTCCGTCCCGGCTACGTGCTTCAGCACAAGGGCGGACTTTGGATCGCCGTCAAGACTCAACACGTGAAGCCCGGCAAGGGACCCGCCTATGCCCAAATCGAGCTGAAGAACGCGATCGACGGTACCAAGCTGAACGAACGCTTCCGCTCGTCCGAAACCGTCGAGCGGGTGCGCCTGGAGCAGAAGGATCACCAATTCCTCTACCAAGAAGGTGACGGCTTGGTATTCATGGATTTGGAAAGCTACGAGCAGATCCAAATCCCCAAAGACTTTTTGGGCGAGCGCGCCGCCTTTCTGCAGGACGGCATGCAGGTGGTGGTCGAGAGCCATGAGGGGACTCCGATCGGCATCTCGCTGCCCGGCCAAGTGACCCTCAAGGTGGTGGAATCCGAACCGGTGGTGAAAGGTCAGACGGCGGCATCCTCCAATAAGCCGGCTATATTGGAAAACGGATCCAGGGTAATGGTGCCGCCCTTTGTCGAAACCGGCGAGCGGATCGTAATCGACACCGACGAGATGACCTATGTCCGCCGCGCAGACTAACGGCCAGCGGGCCGCCTGAGCACCGCGAATTCGCACCATGCCCTCATCCGCCCTGATGAATGTGATGACCGCCGCCGCCCGAAAGGCGGGGCGGGCCTTGGCGCGCGATTTCGGCGAAGTCGAGCAATTGCAGGTCTCGCGCAAGGGGCCGGCGAATTTCGTCACCGCCGCCGACCATCGGGCAGAGGAAATCCTGCTGGAGGAACTGACCCGTGTCCGGCCCGGCTATAACTTCCTCGTGGAAGAACGCGGCGTGATCGACGGCGCCGACAAGTCGCACCGTTGGATTATCGATCCCCTCGACGGCACCACCAACTTCTTGCACTCGATTCCTCATTTCGCTATTTCGATCGCGCTCGAGCGTGACGGCGAGCTGGTCGCCGGTCTGATTTACAATCCCGCCAGCGCGGAGCTGTTCACGGCAGAGAGAGGTAAGGGCGCGTTTTTGAACGATCGAAGGATCCGGGTGTCCGCGCGCCAGGATTTGGGCGACGCCGTCATTGCCACCGGCATTCCGCACCACGGCCGTCCGGGCCAGGATCTGTTCTTATGCGAATGCGAGGAAGTCATGGCGCAGGTCGCGGGCGTGCGCCGCTTCGGCTCGGCAGCGCTGGATCTCGCCTGGCTGGCGGCGGGCCGCTATGACGGCTTTTGGGAGCGCACCTTGCATCCTTGGGACATAGCCGCGGGTATCGTGATGGTGCGCGAGGCCGGGGGGTTCGTCACGGACCTGGCAGGCGGCCGCGCCATGCTGAAGACAGGTGACGTCTTGGCAGGTAACGAGGCGGTGCATTTGGCCATGTTGAAGCTGCTGAAGCAGGCAGCGGCTGCTGCTTGATCGAGCCCCATGTTCCGGCGGCCGATTCATGCCGTTATGATGTCAAACTGATTCTTTAGTCTCGCGACGATCTCACCGTCGCGCAAACCTGCATACACCGCCCTATATGGCGGTTTCGCGCGGGCTTGCGCGCCCAAGGAGCATAGGATCGGCCATGGCAGACGCTGAGGTGCAAAAAACCCTGACTCGCCCGCAGGTGTTTTTGATGCGCATGTTCGTTTTTCTGACTCTGGTGGCGTTTCTGTGCGCCATCCTCTATGCGCAAATCTGGCGGGCATTCCTAGCCAATGCAGCCCTTAACGGCCTGATACTGGGCGTGCTCCTGGTCGGCATCGCCTACACCTTCCGCCAGATATTGCGGCTCTATCCCGAAATCCGCTGGGTCAACAAATTCCGCGTCTCCGATCCAGGACTCAAGGTCCAGAAGCCGCCAGTCCTGCTGGCGCCCATGGCGACCATGATGCGCGACCGCCAGGGGTTGCTTTCGCTCTCGACGAGCTCGATGCGCTCGATCCTGGATTCGATCGGCGCCCGGCTCGACGAGTCCCGCGAAACCACCCGCTACCTGGTGGGCTTGCTGATCTTCCTAGGCCTGCTCGGCACCTTCTGGGGCCTGCTGGAGACCATCAGTTCGGTGGGCGCGACCATCGGCGCATTGGACGCCAGCGGCAATGACAGCCTAGTCATTTTTGAGGAACTGAAAGCGGGCCTGGAGGCGCCGCTTAGCGGCATGGGCACCGCATTTTCCTCGTCGCTCTTCGGCCTCGCCGGATCCCTGGTTTTGGGATTTCTCGACCTGCAGGCGGGCCAGGCGCAGAACCGCTTCTATAACGAGCTCGAGGATTGGCTCTCGGCCATTACCGATCTCAGCCTCGCCGAAATGGCGGGCCAGGACGTCGCCCCGCAGCTCCGCTTTGCGATGCGCGACGTGCACCGTTCGATCGCCGAGCTTGGCGCCAAGATCGAGGGTGGCGGCGCGGGCGGTGGTTCCAACGACGCCGTACGTGATTTGGCGCAGGGGATAGAAAACCTGGTCGACACATTACGGTCCGAACAAAACGTGCTGCGCGAATGGGTCGACGAACAGGCATCCCAGACCCAGGAGCTCGCCACCGTGCTGAAAGACCTTTCGCAGCGGAACGGCGAATCGGACCTGACGCAGAAGAAGGGTTGAGCCCATGGCTTGGGCCCGAACAAGGCGGCGGGGCGGCAGCACCGATTACTGGCCGGGCTTCGTGGACGCCATGGCGACGCTGCTGCTGGTCGTCACGTTCCTGCTGTCGCTCTTCATGCTGGCACAATATTTCCTGACCCAAGAGGCGAGCGGCAAGGACACCGCGCTGCGGCGCTTAAATGCAGAGATCGCCCGGTTGACCGAACTCCTGTCCCTTGAGACCTCATCAAAGGTATCGGGCGAGGAGAGCATTGCTTCGCTGTCAGCCACGCTCGCCCAATCCGAGGCCGAGAATGAGCGGCTGCGGGGCTTGCTCGGCACCGCTGGCGACAAGTCGGAGGAGGCGGGCGTGCGGGTGAGCGCGCTCACCAAGGACTTGGACGAGCAGAAGTCGTTGAGCGCGGATGCCCTCGCCAGGGTTGAATTGCTGAACCAGCAAATCTCGGCATTGCGCCGCCAGATCGCAGCTCTCGAAGAGGCGCTTGACGCCGGCGAGGCCCGGGACAAGGAGAGCCGGACCAAGATCGCCGATCTCGGCAAGCGCCTCAATGTCGCGCTGGCCCGGCGCGTCCAGGAACTGGCACGCTACCGGTCCGAATTCTTCGGCAAGCTGCGCGAGGTTCTGGGCGACCGCCAGGACATCCGCATCGTCGGCGACCGCTTCGTATTCCAGGCCGAAGTGCTGTTCGCCTCGGGCTCGGCCGACATCAATGAGGCGGGACAGATCCAGCTCGACAAGCTGGCGGAAGCGCTGCGGCAGTTGCAAGGCCAGATCCCGAAGAACATCAATTGGGTGCTTCGGATCGACGGCCACACCGACATCAACCCGATTGCGACCGAGCAGTTCCCGTCGAACTGGGAGCTTTCCAGCGCCCGCGCGATCAATGTGGTGCGCTATCTGGTGGCCAGAGGCGTGCCGGCCAACCGGCTGGTGGCCGCTGGCTTCGGCGAGTTTCAACCCATCGACAAGGACTACACCACCCAAGCATTGCGGCGAAACCGTCGCATTGAGCTCAAGCTCACGGAGCGCTGAGCCATTTCATGGCTTCCGCCTTATCCGCGTAGTCGAAATGCCGGACATCCGCCTGGACGAAGTGCTCCACAATGCGCGGCATGATGGACAAGAAGCCGCTGTCGGTCACGGCCGCGACCTTGGCGATGTGGCGCTCGTGATCGCGCACAAATGTGAGATGCGAGATCAGGCTGGAGAAGTCCTGCCAACCGGGGAAGGATTCCGTACAGATCATCAAACCCTTCAGCCCGCCTTTCTCCTTGATGTAGGGATCGACCTTCTTGGCGAGCTCGTCGAAGTCAGCCGTGGCGAGCGGTCCTTCAGGCATCACGATCAAGATGCCATCCTTCTTCCGCAACTCCGATTTGATCATCGTGGGGTCGTCCCTGGAATCTGAATCGGCGGATCGCGCCGCCCCTCACTTGTCCGGCTGATACTCCAACAAGTCGCCGGGCTGGCAGTCAAGCACATCGCAGATTCGGTTCAGCGTGTCGAAGCGCACGCCTTTGACCTTGCCGGACTTCAGTAGCGAAACGTTTTGTTCGGTGATCCCGATGCGACGCGCTAGATCCTTCGAGCGCATCTTGCGCTGAGCCAGCATGACGTCGAGCCTCACGATGATGGACATTGCCGCGGCCCGATCAGACGAATTGCCGGTTTTCTTCCGCCAGCTTCGCGCCCTGCCCCATGATCCAGGCGATCACCAGCAGAAGCCCGCCGAGCAACAATGCGGAGTACTCATTACTGCCAAGCCCTAAGGTCAGCATTCGTTCACCCGGCGGATTTTGGAAGGTAACGATCACAGAATGCATAGCGCCGGCGATGGGCCCAAGAATCGCCTGCACCATCACCGCGACTGCGAACTGCTTCAAATACTGCGCGGACTCCGCGCTGAAGATGTCACCGGCTCCGTAAAGGCCAAACATGCGCCGCAGCCGGGACAGCCCATAGATCAGCACGCCCGTTGGGATCATTGATACCAGGAAGCCTAAGAACCTGCTGATAGCCGGCAATGATTCTGGGGCGCCCCACTTGCTATCCCATCCCGGATACGTGTCGCCGAGCAATTCTGGATATCCCCAGCCAAGGGCCAGCGATACAGGAAGCCCAATCATGCCGATCAGGCATAGCGCCGACATTATTCGGCTGACCCGCTGAATTCTGGTTATGGTCAAGAATCCCTCCACCAACTCATTATCACTGTATAATAATTATAATTTATCGTAATACATTAATAATCTGACTTGATTTGATGCTGGTGTCAATGGAGAAGATGCCAAAGAGGCGTCCCCCACTCAATCGCGCCTCTGCTCAATCCGCTGCTCCAACAGGTCGAGCGCATCCTGGCATTGCTCCAGCGTGCAGTGCCGCCCATCCAACGGGTCGGCGTGGTAGGCGTCCATGTTTGCGAACGGGAGCGGAAACAGATAGCGGCGGGGTCCGGGGAAGCTGAATGCGGGCTTGGCGTGCATCGCCATCGGAACCAGTTTGGCCCCGGTCTCGTGGGCGATTTCCACCAAACCGGGCTTTACGCGGCGATCGGGGCCGCCCGCATCGCAAAACAGGCCGATCACTTTCTGGCTGTCCGCAAGCAGGTCGATCAGCTGCGCTTTGGGCCGTATCGGCGAGTGCCGGCGGTAGGCCCAAACTGGGAAGCCAAACCATGTGCCCGACTGCTGCAGCGCGCGGGAGAGAAAACCGTCATGCCCGATTGCCATTGGCATCAACTGGCGCGGGAACTGGCGGAATGCGCAGAACATCAGGAGTTCGTAAGCGTGCCAGCCGTAACAGATCAGCGGCCCTTTGTGCTTTTCGAAGAGCTGCACCAGCGACGCCGAATCCGGCTCCCAGTTAACCCGGGCGGTCCGCCAGGCCGGGTAGACCCAGGCCGCAACCGTCAGGTTGCTGGCGTAGATCAGCGGGTCCCATAAATGGCCGAGCTTGCGTCGCTTGTGCGGAGCGTCCGAGAACCGAATAGGTGCGGGCATGGCTACACCACGTGACCCAGAACCAGCGAAGGAAACGACCGGGACAGCTTAAATCGAAAGCGGGCTGCTTGTCTCCAGTCGGCACGGTCGAGTGCGAGTAGAGACGTTGCGCCTAGGACCGGCGCGCCAGCTAAACCGCCTCGGCGTTGAACTGCAGCTCGGCGAGCCGGGCATAGGTGCCGCCCCGCTTGATCAACGCTTTGTGGTTGCCCTCCTCCACGATGCGCCCTTCGTTCAGCACCAAAATCCGGTCGGCCAGCTGAACGGTGGCGAGCCGGTGAGCAATCACCAGGGTGGTGCGGCCCTCCATCACGTGGTCGAGGGCCACCTGCACCAACTTCTCGCTTTCGGCATCGAGCGCGCTGGTGGCCTCGTCAAGCAGCAGGATCGGGGCATCCCGCAGGATCGCGCGGGCGATCGCAATGCGCTGGCGCTGTCCGCCTGACAGCGTCACACCGCCTTCGCCGAGCTTGGTCGAATAGCCTTCGGGCAGCGCGTCGATGAACTCGCTGGCGAGCGCCGCCTCGGCGGCGGCGTAGACACTTTCCTTGTCCGCGCCGGGTTCGCCGTAACGGATATTCTCGAAGATGGTGTCGGCGAAGAGCGCGGTCTCCTGGGGGACCGTTGCAATCCTGTGGCGCAGCTCCGAAAGCTCGGCGTGGTCGACGGCAACACCGTCAAGCCGGACTACGCCCGATTGGGGATCGTAGAATCTGAGCAATAGACTGAAGATGGTGCTCTTGCCCGCACCCGAAGGCCCCACGATTGCAACCCGCTGACCAGGCTCCACGTCGAATGAGACTCCGTCCAAAGCGCGGATCTCCGGCCTGGACGGGTAGCAGAACACCACGTCCTCAAAACCGATGCGGCCCTCAGGCGGCTCGGGCAAGGCGACCGGGTTCTTTGGGGAGACGATCTGCGACTTGGCCACCAATAGTTCGGCTAACCGCTCGGCGGAGCCCGCCGCCTGCTGCAGCTCGCCCCAGATTTCGCTGAGCACGCCCATGGCGCTGGCGGCGAAGGCCGCATAGAGCACGAATTGGCCCAGGCGTCCGCCGGTCATGTTCCCCGCTATGACTTCTTGGGCGCCGTACCAGAGAACGCCGACCACGCTGCCGAACACCAAGAAGATTGCGAGCGCGGTGAGCCCCGCCCGCGCCCTGGTGCGCGCCCGCGCGGCGTCGAAGGAAACTTCCACCGCCCTGCCAAACCGCCCTGTCGCCGCCTTTTCATGGGTAAAGGCCTGGAGCGTGCGGATGGCGGAGAGGTTTTCGCCCGCATAGGCCGAGGCGTCCGCCAGCGTGTCCTGAGCCTCGCGCGAGAGCCTGCGCACAGCCCGCCCATACCCCACCAAGGGCAAAACGATCAGCGGAATTGCCACCAGCACCAGGGTCGAGAGCCTGGGACTGGTCACGAACATCATGATGATGGCGCCAACGATCAGCACCAGGTTTCGCAGCGCCTGGGAGGCCGCGGCCCCGAATGCCGACTTGATCTGAGTGGTGTCGGCGGTCAGCCTGGACATCACCTCGCCCGACTGCACCTTTTCGAAGAATGCGGGACTGAGCCGGGTCAGATGGTCGAAGACGTCGGCCCGGACATCGGCGACAACGCGCTCGCCAAGCCACATCACGCAGTAGAAGCGCGTCGCGCTCGCGACCGCCAGCACCAGCCCGACGATCACCATCATGCCAAAATATTGGTCGATAAAGCCCGCATTATCGCTGGAAAAGCCCATATCGATCATGCGCCTGACGCCGAGCGGCACGGCGAGCGTCGCGGCGGCAGCGGCGAACAATGCGATCAGCGCAGCCACCACCATCGGCTTGTGCCGCACAATATAGGGCATGAACGTCGCCAGCGGTCGAAGCGAGCGCCTAGCGCGCTCCGCCTCTTCCAAGCCCTCTCCCGCATCGGCCGCGGACGGCGCGGCGTGCGCTTTATCGGTTTGACCTGCTGAGGAATCCAATACGCTTTTCCCTCACGTAACGCTCGACACGGCGCGGAGCATGCACGAGCCGCCAGTCGGTGAGCAAGTGCTACATCCGGCCACCATGTGGTCATCCATGACGAGCTGCCGCCTTGTCTCGGGGTAAGCCTTCCGATATAGGAAGGCCCAGATCAGAAACACCGGATGGACCAGATGAAGAAGGAAATCCACCCGAATTATCACCGAATTAAGGTGGTGATGACCGATGGGACCGAGTTTGAAGTATTTTCGACCTATGGCTCGGAAGGCGATGTGCTGAAGCTGGACATCGACCCCAAGACCCATCCGGCCTGGACCGGCGGCGGCCAGCATTTGATCGACCGCGGTGGCCGGTTGAGCCGGTTCAAGAAGAAATATGAGGGCTTCATAAAGTAGCCCGGCTGGCGTAACTCGCCGGACATTGCGCGACGCGCCGCCTATTCGCTCTTCAGCTCACTATCAGCCTCGGGCCCGCCATAGGCGGCCATAAGCCTCTGCAAGTTCGTCCGCTGCAGATTTTCCGGACCCGATTCGATGCCGGCCAGTTCGGCACTCAGCATGGCATCCAGCTTAAGCACCCGGGCATGCAGCTTGTGGCTTGCCTCGATCAGTTCCTTCAGCCGGTCCGGCAACTTTTCCCAGGCGCCGGTTTTGGCTGGAGCCTGAAGGGGCCTCAGCTTGATTTTGTTCTTATTCTCGAAAGCTTCCTCGGGCGCCATTTCGCCTTCCGTGACGGCGCGGCGGATCAGCAGCCAGGACGCCAGCTGCATCAATCTGGTGGTGAGCCGCATGCTCTCGGTCGAATAGAGAAGCCCGGTGCTTTGGTCCAGATCGCGGGAGCGCTTGCGGCCATCGCCGTCGAGATACCTGGCGGTGTCCTCGATCAGCGCCATGCCTTCTCTGTAGACGGTCTGGAATTGGGCGGATTCGGCGTAACGCCGTCCAAAGGCGATCGTGTTGCCGGCATCGTGGCCGCCGAACTCGCCTCTCCCCGATTTCTCGCTCAAAGCCTGCCTCTCCTGGCCAATCGTTGCCCGTCCAGCATTTGTAATGGAGCAACCGTCAATGGGACCGCGCCAACAGAGTCTAGGGTTAACCGGCTGGGGAAAAGCGCTGGCGGAGGATTGCTGCGCCAAGACGTTAAGGAGGAGCGGATTTCCGAAAAAAAAGAGCCGCTTGGGCGGCTCTGGAAGTTAACAGGGAGGCGTCAAACAGAGTGGCCCGTGGCCACTCGCTATCCAGATGACTGGATGACTTAACCTTAACCTTTTAGGTCCTAA
>Ga0315336_1001309_pt1 | contig 50286 bp, 36 predicted proteins | sample ASW5metaG_FD_204512 | JGI IMG/M metagenome (GOLD analysis project Ga0315336, IMG submission 204512) | Ammonia-oxidizing marine archaeal communities from Monterey Bay, California, United States - ASW #5 | ecosystem: Environmental > Aquatic > Marine > Intertidal zone | place: USA: California...
GATGGCCTCGATCTGCAGGAGGTGGAGGCCTTCTGGTTCCTGAACGAGCGCTACGTCAAATACTGACCGACCGCGTTCATACTCAGCGTAACCCACGCGGCCTCAGTGGCGTAATTTATAGGTTTTCCGCCAGTTATTCGTTGACGCACCGTTCTGGACCGGCCACGTTTCCAGCCTGCCTGGAGGCCCGATGGAGCAGGAGTTGATTCTGGATAGAGAGGTGTTCGTGGTGCGCGACTTTCTCACTCGAGCAGAGTGCAAAGCGTTTATCGAAGAGACAGAGGAAGAGGAGTACGGGGCCGCCCCAATCACCACCGCGCGCGGTCCGGTGATGGCCCCCTCGATCCGAAACAACGAGCGGGTGATGTTGGACCGCGACGACTGGGCGGAGTGGCTCTGGGAGCGCATGGGCGAGATCGACCTTCCCTGGATCGACGGCCTCGAACCCATCGGCATCAACGAGCGATTTCGCTTCTACCGATACGGCCCCGGTCAGCGCTTTGCCCCTCACTACGACGGTTGCTGGCAGACCCCCGATGGGCGAGAGCGCAGCTACCTGACGATGATGGTCTACCTCAACGACGGCTTCGAAGGAGGACAGACGGCGTTTCTAGACTACGGCGTCGAGGTCGAGCCGCAGCTGGGCATGGCCCTGTTCTTCATCCACGAGCTGCACCACGAGGGAGTCGAGGTGGATCGCGGGCGAAAGTACGTGCTCCGCACCGATGTGATGTACGACATCTCGTGAACTGGCCGAGTAAGATGTCCCATGCGTTCCACCCTCTTCGTGTTCGTGCTCGCCGGTCTGTTTGCTTGCAGAGATTTCCACCCCCAGAACCCCGACCAAGCGAGGACCAACGAGCCGTCCGACTCCGACGACATCGGCGACATCGGCGATACCGACATCGATACTCACAATACGGAGTCTCCGTGCAACCAGGTACATCTGGGGGACTACTACATTGAGGACTCCGCCGACGTCGACGCGCTGGTCGGCGTCTGCGAGATCACCGCCAGCCTGTATGTCTCGTCGTCGGACGTCACAGATCTGCGAGGCCTCGAGAGCCTCACGACCATCCGCGAAGTCCTCGCTGTCTCGGGCACTGCACTGACCAGCCTCGACGGGTTGTCGAATCTCGAGAGCGCCAAGATCATCTACTTCTCCTCCAACCCGATGCTCACGCAGGTCGATGACCTCGATGGACTCACATCCGTGACGGAGGCACTCACGTTCGTCGGCAATTCCTCACTCGTCGATCTCGAAGGTTTGACCACGCTCACCGAGGTCGGTGAATACATCTCGATATCCATGAACCACGCCCTCACAAGTGTCGACGGCCTGCGCACCATCGCCCAGATCGACCAGAGGCTGTTCATCGAAGACAACGACGCGCTGGAGGACCTGGACGGGCTGGAGAACCTGACACGTGTCGCGGGCGACCTCACCATTCAAGGCAACGACAGCCTCTGCCAGAGCGAAGTCGACAGGTACGTCTCGACCGTTTCGATCGGGGGTCACACGACCGACACCCCGAACGACCCCGGGTGCTAGGCATGCTACCGATGCGAGGGCGCCGGGTGGTCTTGCGGGACTGGACCCACGGAGATGTGAAGGCGTTCGTCCATTGGCAGCGGCCCGACCACACGTGGCGTGACTTCGACGGGCCCTATTACCGCCCTCCCTCCACCGAAGAGACTGCGCGTAAGGCCGACGTCCTGCGCACGAGAATCGACGGTCAGGACTGGCCAACTCCTCGGGTTGTCCTTCCGATAACCGTCGATGATGAGTTGATCGGTCAGGTCTCCCGATACTGGCAGAGCGAAGAGACGCAGTGGCTGTCGCTCGGCGTCGCCATCTACGACCCCGACAACTGGAACCGCGGACTGGCCTATGAGGCACTCGGCCTGTGGTGTGAGTACCAGTTCGAGGCCGCGCCGGCACTTCGCAGGTTGGATCTGCGCACCTGGTCTGGCAACCTCGGCATGATGCGGCTCGCGGAGAAGCTGGGCTTTACGCAAGAGGCGTGTTTTCGACAGGCGCGCACCGTGCGAGGTGAGATCTACGACGGGCTGGGCTACGGCATTCTCCGTTCCGAGTGGCGCGACCGCCATCCCCACGGCTTCGCGATTGCCGACGACACCTGAGTTGAAATGAGTGGTGGTGAGTTATCGTCCGGCATGGGCGAGATGACCAAAGAAGAGATGCCATGGGCCGAGGTGCTGTGGCGGGCGTATCTCACCGGAGATCACTCCAACCTCGGACCGATGGTTCACGGCGTCAAGTCTGTCTTCAGCCTGCTTCCATCCGACCCCAGATGTCGGGTCTGTGCCGCTCCCTTTCGCGGGCCCGGGAGCGTGATCGCCAGTCTGCTCGGCTTCGGTTCGGGGCATTCAACCATGAATCCCACCCTCTGCGTCCGGTGCGAGAACATCGTCAAGGCGCACGAGGTTGGCATCGAGACCACTGTCACGCTGATGTTCGCGGACATCCGGGGGTCCACCACCCTGGCTCAAGAGCTCGGGCCATCCGCCTTCCACAAGGTCATCGATCGCTTCTACAACGTCGCGACGGATGCCCTCATCGCCTCCGACGCCTTGATCGAGAAACTGATCGGTGACGAGGTTGCGGGCATCTATGCGCCCGGGATCGCCGGACCCAATCACGCCGCCCGCGCACTCGAGGCGGCGACGGCGCTCCTGGAAGGAACAGGCCATCGAGACCCCGGCGGTCCCTGGGCGGGCGTGGGCGCCGGAATCCACACCGGAACGGCCTATGTGGGGGCGGTTGGGGCGGCCCATTCGATGAGCGTCATCACAGTGCTCGGCGACGCGGCGAACACGGCGGCTCGCCTCGCCTCGAACGCGCAGGCTGGCGAGATCCTGGTGAGTGAAGGGTGCGCCTCGGGAGGGCTGGATGTCGCCGGCACCGAGCGCCGTGAACTGCAGCTTCGGGGTCGCGCCGAACCGCTGATGTGCCATGTCATCAAGGTCGATTGATTCGCTGTGCGGGTCGAGAAAATCCAGGGGGATCTGACCGAGCAGCGCGATGTAGACGCGTTGGTCAACGCCTGGAATCGAAACATCATTCCGTGGTGGCTGTTGATTCCCCAGGGCGTCTCGGGTGCACTGAAGAGACGAGCGGGAACAGGGCCTTTCCGTGAACTGGGCTACCGACCTCTACCCCTCGGCGATGCACGTATGACATCCGCCGGAAACCTCCCCAACAAGGCGATTATCCACGTCGCTGGCATCGACATGCTGTGGCGGGCATCGGAAGCCTCGATCTCGGACTCGGTGGTGAGCGCGGTCCGGATGGCCATCGACGCACGGTTCCAATCCATCGCCATGCCGATCATCGGCGCGGGCTCGGGGAGCTTCGACGAGGAAGCCGCGTCCGGCATCATCCTCTCCACACTCGACGGGCTCAGTCGCGACGGCGTTGCCAACGAGCTCACGGTGCGTGTTGTTCGCTACGAGGGCCGGTAGTTGGAGGCCGAGTTCAATCGCTTGTGCAGGTGGTTCGAGGCTCACGGCGGGCCCGAATCTCCGGCCTTTGCCCCAGGTATTTCCGATGCGGCCGCGCCGCCTACCGATCTATTTCGGCTCACGGATGGTCAGCTGAGTGGCGCCGCGGTGTTCGAGTACCACGAGCTCTTCTGCGAGGCGGCCTCCGAGGAGAAGGCCTTGATGGACCAGCTCGCCAAAGACGAGGCGTGGCCGGCCAGCTGGTGGGATTCCCATTGGCACCCCTTCGCCAGTGATGGGACACGGAATCGGCGCCGTCGCGGCGGGGGCCGTGTTGGCGACCCTGGTCGTGATCGGAGTCTCGCGTCTGGAGTGGAGGTAGCCCTATTCGCGTGGCACCAGCGACAACCCTCCGGCTCCGATGAGGAAGACGACGCCGAAGCCGGCGGCACCCGCACCGTAGTTGAACTGGTCCCGATTGGTGCTCGCGAGCGCGACACCGCGACGTCGGCTACTGCGTGTGCTTCTCGTGCCAGCCGTCACCCCCAACCGGATCTGGGGTCCGGAGGTGGACACCGCATCGTCCCAGCCGGCGCCGCTGCTCACGGCGTCCCAGGCAGATCCGGCGAAGAACCCGCCGCCTACGAACAAGGCCAATCCCAGAAGCGCAGCGCTCGCGGCTGGAGATTTCCCCGCCACATCCATCAAGTTGATTCTCACGAGGGCTCCCTGGTCTGGCCCGTTCATCGAGCGTATTGATGATGTAGTCCTTTCGAGCGCGCTCGGATCTACCAGGGTGTACCAGGGCGTTATCGAACTCTCCTTCTCCGCACGCGCACGAGGATCAACATGCCCAAGATGCCGACCCACAATGACCCGGGACCGGGCGAGGTGATGCAGCCACAGCCACCGCCGGAACTCTCGGTGTCGTCGGCTCCGAGGTCCCCGACGCCGTCGTCATCGTCGTCGTCATCTCCCGTCGGCTGGTCGGTGGGGTCGTCGGTGTCCGTAGGCCCGGTTCCCGGAGGCTCGTAGTCGGCGGCGCATGGGTCCAGGCCCGCCGCTAACGTATGCAGGTAGGCCTCGATGGCGTTGTACCCACCCATGTCGGCGAGATGGTCGGTCGGATCCGCGGGATCGAGCCCAACCATGAGCTCCCAATCATCGAACATGCCGTCCCCGTCTTCGTCCAGGTACGGGGCTTCGGCCGTGAGGCCACTCATCCAGTCACCCGGATCGTAGTTGCCGTACTGACCCGCGCGGTTTCGCGTGTCGTCGACGGCCTGTGTGAGGGCCACATCGCGGGGCCAGGCACCGGCGCAGTCCAACACCCGGTCGTAGGCGTCACCCGACGACTCGGTGGCGATGGCGACGTACCCCGGATCGGTGGACCAATCGAACTCCCCCACCCCATTGAACTGGCTGGAGTCGATGCCACAGCAGGAGATCGTATACGCGTCCAGGAAGCCCTGAGGAGCGGTCCATGGATTGTCGACATTCCCACTGAAATCGTCCGGATCCTCGATCTCGTTGTCGGCCATGTAGTACCGGGTCGGCGGCGAGTTGTTCTCGGGATCGAACCAGAATGGCGACAGATCGGCGCTCTCCCCCTGGATGTAGGTGTTGCCGATGATGTTGAAGTCGCCATTGGCCGGATTGTGGTGAACAAAGCCCTCCCGTCCGTTGTAGACGACGTTGTTACGAACATCGGCGGGACCCTCAGCGAGCGCCGGGGTGCGCGTCTTGTTGTGGGCGAAGAGGTTGTGGTGAAGCGAGATCCGCCCGCCGCCGGGGCCGTTGATGATCCCGTAGTTGTGTTGGTCTCCGTCGGGATGTCCGCCGCCATAGACCGGCCAGGTGATGGCCGACCACTGGATAGTGATGTCCTGAGCACCGCCCCACAGATCGATGTTCTCGTCGACGCCGTGGGAGACGTCCACGTGGTCGAGAATGATGCCGACATTCCGGCTGAACTGGATGCCATCGTGATTCGCCGGAGCCCACTCGGCGTCGGGACCGGGCGGACGCACCCGGATGTGTCGGATGATCAGGTTCCCGAACGTGGTGCCATAGTCGCTGTACAGGTGGCCACGGATGGTGATTCCCGCGCCGGGAGCGCTCTCGCCAGCCAGGGTGAGGTCACCGTGAGGGATGCGCACGTCTCCCTCGATGACGCCCGATACCGCGAAGACGACGATCCTCGGACCGGGTTGGTCGAGTGCCCACTGCAGGCTTCCGACGCCGGAATCGGCCAACGTCGTGACGCGATGGACGTCTCCGTCACGGCCGCCGGTGAGATGGGCACCAAATCCCTCAGCTCCGGGGAAGGCGGGCACTTGTGCCAGCGCAGTCGAGGCGGCAATCCAGGTCAATAGTGTCATGGCGTTCTCCCAGCGGGATCATGGTACGCGCAGGACCCTCAGAATGAAGCCGCCATCGTTCAATCTCCGAGTTGCGGCAGTGCGTTAGCGCCAATCCCCCGAGGAGATGAATGCGGCCCAAGCGAAGGGGTGCTCCTCACCTGCGCTTCGCTGCGCGGCGAGCATCTCCAGCTGAGCCTGCCGGAGAGCCTCGGCCGCAGACATGGGGCGGCGTTTCAAGTGGCGTCGGTACAGGCCATCCATCAACACCGCCGTCTCCGTATCGGGGATCGACCACAGGCTCATGACGAGTGTCCTCGCGCCGGCGATGGCGAAGGCCCTTCGCAGGCCGAGTACACCTTGACCCGATTCGATCTCGCCGAGGCCAGTCTCACAAGCGGAGAGAACCACCAGCTTCGCCGCCGACAAATCGAGGGTGGCGACTTCGGAGGCGGTGAGGATGCCGTCCTCTGGGGCGAGCGGATCGGGGGGCTGGTTGGCTCCCGCCAGAACCAGTCCAGACAACAGCATCGGGTCGAATCCGACGCCATCATCGACCGCGGACTTGCAATCTCCTGTGGCGAAGAAGCCGTGAGTCGCGATGTGGGCGAGGGCCTTGCCCTCGAGGGCGGCTCCTACGGCGGACTCGGTGGCGCCCGGGCCCTCGAGAGTCAACATCGGTTCTCTGCGACGGGATCGCGCCCAGCGAGAAGAGAGCCCCTCGACCTCGACAGATGTTCCGGGCAGGCGGACGAAGTCGCCCCCGTTGCAGGGGGCCAGGAATGCCCGGGGCGCGTCCGACTCCTCCCGATCTGCGTCGTAGTCGACGTCGCCCACGGCCAACGCACCGGCGCCAACAACGGAGTGTTCGAGGAGCATGTCGTTGGCGCGATCGAGGTATGTGATCAAACGATCTTCGATGGCGAAGCCAGATTCGGTCGGCAGCGCCCCAAAGGGGATGACGCCCAGCGCCCCGTCGGGGACGACGAGCCAGTGTTCGCTGTCTCCGGCCACTGCTGCGATGGGGTCCAGCAGCAGGGCGCTCAGTGTCCGACCGCGGGTCCGCACACGACCTGGCGCCGCGTCCCCTTGTCGGAGAACGGTGTGCCAGCTATCGACGGCGGCCTCGAGGATCCCGGCCCGACCGAGCTCGACCCTTCGCAGCTCGCAGTCCGATTTGCGGAGCACGAACGCGAGGTATCGCAACTCACCAGCGCGCCCGTAGCGGAAGAAATCCACCAGCACGGCGCGATGGGGGAGCGCGTCACAGAGGGCGGAAGGCGTGATCTCGGCGCTAGCCCCCCGAAACCGGTCACTGCGAGAGATCAGGTCCCGTTCGAGACGATCCTGCTCGGCGACCAGAGCCACGACCCGCTTGCCATGTTCCACCCGCTCGTTGGCGGGGACCTCGCCAAACGTGAGCTGGGCGACCTGCCGCTTGACCGCATCCAGATCCGCGGCAATGGGGGCGAGCTCCGGCTCGACGGAAGCCAACAGCCGAGTTGACCGCGTGCGCGCGGCGACAACGCCCTTGAAGCGCAGGATGTGCTGCCACGCCTCCTCGGCGTCCTCGGGGCGATACCAACCGGCAAGCCAACTATCCAGCGACAGCCGCGCCTTCGGCAGGAAACGCAGCGCCTCACGCTCCGAGAGCCCCTCGAGGCGGGCCAGCCGCTCCTCCATGATTCCAAGCGCTTCCGCATGCAGGGGACGCGCCCCCTCGATGTCCTCCTGTGACCGCAGGAGTTCGGCGAGCAATGTCAACCGATGGGCCACCTTCGGATGATGTGGGCCGAGAGATTGTCGCTGGATGCCCAGAACCTCCTCGGACAACACGCGCGATCCCGCAAAGTCCTCCTGGTTGGACAGCAACACCGCCTTGTTGCCCAGGGTCGTGGCGATGCGGGGATGTCGAGGCCCGAGCTGTTCCCGTGTGATCTCCAAGCTCTGATCGAAGAGCTGAAGGGCGGTCTCGAAATCGCCTCGGACTCGATGCAGGTTCGCCAGGCTGCCCAGGCTGGTCGCGACTCTCGGGTGCCGCGGTCCGTAGACCTCGACGGCCATGGCCAGGCTCTCTTCGAGGAGGGGCAAGGCAGCGTCATAGTCGCCCTGTTCCAGGTCCATCAACGCCATGTTGTTGAGCAACATCGCCACATTGGCGTGCTTGGGACCAAACACCTCCCGAGCGACATCGAGACTCGCTTCATAAAGGGGTCGCGCCGCCGCATAGTCGCCCTGATCGACGAGCAGACCAGCGAGGTTGTTCTGCGCCATGGCCACGTCCGGATGTCGAGCACCGAACGCGGGGACGAGGATGTCGAGACAGCCCTCGTATAGACCGCGAGCGCCGGCGTAATCCCCTTGATCCTGAGCGACACCCGCCAGGTTGTTCAGGCTCTCGGCGATGCCGGGATGGCCAGGGTCGAGGAGCTCCCTCCGCATTCGAAGGCCCTCCTCGTAGAGCCGACGGGCTTCGAGGTAGTTGCCCTGATTGAGGTGGGCCTCGGCCAGGTTTCCGAGGCTCGTTGCGACGTCGACGTGCACCGGATGGATGGCGCGAGAGATCTTCAGACTCTCTTCGAGCAGTCGCTGGGCCTCGGATGCGTCGCCCAGGAGATTGTGCACCAACGCCATATTGTTCAACGTCTTCCCCACACTCGCGTCGCGCGGCCCCACCGCCTCCCACTGACGCTCGAGGACCTCTTCGTAGAGGCGCAGCGAAGCTGGGTAATCTCCCATGCGTTGATACAAAGTCGCCAGGCTGCCCTGGGCCTGCGACAGCAGCGGCTCGGATGTCTCCAGCCCGCTGGCGATCGCGATGGCCTCCTCGAAAACCGGAACGGCGTCGTCGTACAGCCCTTGCTTGTGCAACAGCCCACCGATGATGGTCAGATTCCTGGAGATATCGGCGTGCCCCAAAGACAGCGTCCGTCGACGAATGGCGAGCGTCTCCCGATGAAGCTCCAGTGCGCGCGTGTAGTCCGCCTGGTGCTCGACCATGGCCGCAAGGTCATCGCGAACGTCGAGAATCTCCGCGTCACTGTCCTCACCAGACCGGATCGCGATGTCGACGATCTCCCGCAAGGCCGCCTCGGCCTGTGCAAATTCGCGGGCCTCGAAATGCGCGAACGCACGATCCTGGATCGCGAGGATGGACTCGTCAGAAGGCTCGGCAAACGCCAGCGAGAGAACCATCCACCACATGGCAGGGAGTCTAACCACACCTTTGAGAGACGCCCGCCGCCCTTTCGCTGACAAACGTCAGTGACTTGTGGCATGCTCGGTCCAGGGAGCGAACATGATCAGGAAACAGACCGACCGACTCGTCAAGAACGACCCGCGACCCCAACGCATGTGCGCCTGGTTCACCGTCATCTCGGTGACCGACTTCGCCGCGCTGGAGTCCGACCGAATCCCCTTCCTCGACAGTTTCGTCACCATGACGCAGCGGGGAGCCGACTACGAGGTCCTCTTCGAGGGCGAGCGGGAGATGGTCTGCATCGTGCGCTTCGGCCTGGTCATCGTCTGGCATGGCCCCGACCTGCTCAACCCCGACCGGCCACCGCCCGAGCTCTTCACCCAGAACGAGGGCGACGAGTACTACATCAGTAGCAAGCGTCATTATCCCGATACACACCTGATGGATTTCCTGGAGAATTCGGGGGACATCCTGCACTTCTACACGACCCACAAGTGGGTCAAGGCCAACATCGAGTCGTACGACTACGACGAACACACGATGAAATACATGCTCGTCGGCGAGCTCCGCTACGCACAGAGTGCCGAGCGCATCGACAAGAAGATCGCCGGCTGGGTGCTCCCCAAAGTTCCCACGCGAACCGAGGTCAACTTCCTGGGACCGGGCTTTGTCGAGAGCCGGGCCACCACCCTCAAGGGCTTGAAGTTGAACGCCCTGGTCACTATCACCCCCACCGGGGACGACGGGACGAGCATCTACGCCATCCTCAACATCAACACGGAATGGATCCCGCGCCGCCTGCGCAAGGTCTTCAACAAGTTGTCGCCGAAGACCGTGCACCAGCTGATGGCCTTCATCTTCACCAACGCCGTCATCGACGACCTGTCGGGTGATTACCGCATCTGGTCGAAGCGGAAATTCCTGAAAAACCCCCGGTTGATCCTACCGAAGGAGCAGCACGTCCTCAACATCCGCAAGTGGGTGGAGACGTTCTATCCGGCGGACTTCAGCTATCCCGAGGAGGTCCCAGCAGACCCCGGTGCCATGACCTGGCAGCGACTCGACGGCGCGAACAACATCCACGCCGACGCGGTCTCTTCCTACAACATCTCCGGTGAGGAGCTGGTGGCCTACAGAGACGAGGCGGGCGAGCTCGTGGTGATGGACGCCCACTGTCCGCACCACGGGGCTCACCTCGGCTACGAGTCACACATCGAGCACGGGTGTATACGCTGCCCCTTCCACCACTTCTACTTTGACTCGGAAGGTCGGTGTAAAGCGAAGAATGCCGAAAAGAAAGGCGGCTACATCAAGCACCTCGCCATCGAGCCGAGGCAGCATCGACTGGTCGGCAATACGGTCGAAGTCCTGGTCTAGAAAGCGCGCGGCCTACCGGGGGGCACCCGTGGCGACGACTCCGGCCCACGCCCAAGGGACCTCGTCCACAAGCGATCGCTGCGCCTTCAGAAGCGCCTCCGCCGGCGGACGGCGCCGCAGATTGTCGTAAAAGCGGTCCATGAGCGTCGCAGTCTCCTCGTCCCCGACCGTCCAGAGTGTCATCACCAATGAACCGGCCCCAGCCGCGGTAAATCCACGGCGAAGTCCAAGAACTCCCTGGCCCGCCCGCCCCTGACCCAAGCCGGTCTTACAGGCGGAGAGAACCACCAGCTCGGTCTCCGACAGGTCCAGCGACGCGACCTCGGCAGCGGTGAGCACGCCGTCTTGCGCCGCGAGGGGATCGGCCGGGAGATTGGCGCCGGAGAGCACGATGCCGGAGAGGAGCATGGGGTCGTAGCCAACGCCGCCCGAACCGTCGAGCACCGAGACGCAACCCTGGCTCCGAGCGAAGAAGCCGTGGGTGGCGATGTGGGCGACCCGCTTGCCGGGAAGGGCGGCTCGCACCGCGGCCTCCGTCGCGTCGGAACCTGTCAACACGACCGCATCGAGACGGGCGGCCACCGCTTCGGCTTCGGAGGCAGTGCCCGGCAGCGCCTTCCAGTCCCGGTGTGCACAAGGAGCCATTGCTTCCGGCGGACCTTGCGCTTCAGCGTCTGCAGCCGCGCCGAAGTCCACCCCACCGACGACCACGGCGCCATCCCCCTTCGGAGAGTGCGCAAGGAGGTCATTTGCCCGGTCGAGGTAGCTGATTCCCGTCTCCTCCAGGAGGTATCTGCCGTCGGGCAGAGGAAGTGCGCCGAATGGCACGGACGCGAGCGTGCCGTCCGGAATCACGAGCACATGACGGGCGCGACCCAGGGATTCCGCCAGCGGTACCCACACCAATTCGGCCAGTTCGGAACCCCGTTCCGCTAGCGAATGAGGGGACGAGAGGGGTCTGGACAGCAGTCGGACCCAGGCCGCGATCGCGTCGTCGATGGGTGCCGCGGCACCGAGGTCGACGCGGCGGATCTCACAGCGACGGTCGGCGACGAAGGCCACGTAGCGCCACTCGTGGTCGATCTGGGCGCCGAGGATGTCGACGACAGCGGTTCCTCTGGGAAGCGCGGCACAGAGTGCCTCGGGCGTGGCCTGCTCGGTGGCGCGGGCACGCGAGAAGACAGCGCTCGCGGAAAGGAGCTGCCGTTCGATGCCCTCCGCCGACGTGGAGAGCGCCGCGAGCTGAGCTCGGCGGGCCTCGAGGTCGGTCTCCGGCAACACATTGGCCATGGCTACCCGGGCGAGCTGATCCCGAACGGTTCGATGCTGCGCGGCGAGGTCGGCCGCCTCCGGTTCGGCGGTTGCATAGGCGCGCACGGCGCGCTGTCGAGCGGCCACGACACCCTTGAACCGCAAGGTGTGCGCCCAGGCGTCCCGGGCGTCTCCCGGCTCGTCGAACACACCGAGCCACCCATCGAACTTGGGGCGGAGCGTCTGAACATACCGGAGCGCCTCTCGCTCGGACAGCACGTCCAGCAACGTCAATCGCTCCTCGGCGATGTCCAACGCGTCGAGCCGGGCCCGTCGCGCGGCATCCATCTGTCCCTGACCCTCGAAGAGTACAGCCAGGTTGCTCAAGGTCGCCGCGAGCCTCGGATGCCTGGGCCCGAGCGCTTCCCGTTCGATGTCCAGACACTCCTCATACATCGCGCGAGCCGCTGAATGCTCGCCTTGAAGCTCGCGAAGATGCGCCAGATTGTTCAGAGTCGCAGCCACGAGTATGTGTCGAGGGCCGTGCACTTCGCGAGTGATCTGGAGGCTCTCGTCGTACATGGCATCCGCCGCTGCGTAATCTCCCCGCTCTGCCAACAGCAGAGCCAGGTTGTTCATCGCCCGCGCCGCAGTCGGGTGACGTGGCCCGAGCGCCTCACGGGTGATGTCGAGGCTCTCCCGGTACATCTGAATAGCGCCCTCTTCGTCTCCTCGAGCGTGGAGCAGCGTGGCGAGGTTGTTCATGCTCGTCGCCACATGTTGATGCCGGGGTCCGAGCGTCTCCCGCCAGATATCGAGGCTCTCCTCGTACAACTTCATTGCAACCACGGTGTCGCCCTGGGCCTTGAGCAGGCCTCCCAGATTGTTCAGGCTCGCGGCGACATCGGGATGTCGGTCTCCCAGGGTCTTGCGCCGAACGGCCAGGACCTCCTCGAGCAGGACGCGCGCCGCCGCGTTGTCCCCCTGGAGCTTGAGCAGACCCGCAAGAGCGCTCATCGTATTCATGACGACCCCACGCGTAGGCCCCAGCGCATCGCGTTCAATGGCCAGACCCTCCTCATACATCTGGCGGGCTGCCGAAAGATCCCCCTGGTCCTGCAGAATCTTGCCGATATTCTTCAAGCTCAGCGCCACGTCGGAGTGCCTGTTCCCCAAGGCCTCACGTTGAATGGCGAGCGCCTCCTCGTGCAGCGCGAGTGCTGCAGACCAGTCCCCCATAGAGGACAACAAAACGGCGTAGTTGTTCAGGCTCTTCGCCACCTTGGGGTCGGCCGGACCGAGGGCCTCGCGGCGGATGGAGAGGCTCTCCTCGAACAGGATGAGCGCCTCGGGGTGGTCCCCCTCATGTTGAAGCAGGCCGGCGAGGCTGTTCAAGCTGGACGCCACGTCTGGGTGACGCGAGCCCAGGACCTCGCGCAGAATAGACAGGCTCTCCTCGCGCAGCGCGCGCTCCGCGGAATAGTCCGCCAGGTCATAGAACACCGCGGCGAGGCTATCGAGACTGATGGCCACATCTCGGTGCCGGGGACCCAGGGTCTCCCGCCGCATCTCGAGCCCCTCCTCGAGCGCAACCCGAGCTGCCGGGTAGTCTCCCAGGGCAGTGAGCAACAGGCCGAGGTCGTTCAGACTCGACGCCACCTCGGGATGTCGCCCATGGACTTCGCGCTCGATGGCGACGTACTCCTCGTAGAACGGGCGAGCCGCCTCGTAGTCTCGCAGCCCCTTGAGCGATCTTCCCAACAGGAACAGGCTCGTCGCCACGCCCAGGTGATGGTCTCCCAACGTCCTTCGCCGCGCCTCGAGCCCCTCTCGCGCCAGCGCCTCAGCCTCGGCGTACCGGCCCGCCTGGTAGTGCACCTCCACCGCTGAATCGATGCCCTCGAGGTCCACCTCTCCGGCATGAACCGCGGGCGCCATCACCGCGAACCCCAGCAGGCACGCCCACACGATGGGGCCCAAGCCGCTCTTGCGGAGTGATTCCCTGCGCTCGAGATCGATGAGCCTACCCACCCCACGGAGCCTACAGCAAGCGGCCGGACAGCGCGTTAGCGAGATCCTCCGCCAACGCCGGAAGCCCTTCTGTCACCCCTGTCCATCACGCTGTTACTGGCCTTGAACGCCAACGCCGCAGAACCCGTCACCCTCGAGCATGCGCAATACCTCAGCGACCGCGAAGAGCCGCGGCGCGGCCTCCATAGCGACGACACACAAAGAGCCAACAGCTGCTGAATGCGACGAGATCGACGCCCTCGTCGCCGAGCTCCCCGACGAGGCGAAGTACCTGGGACTCGTCGTCCTCGCCGACTCCATCGATGGCTGCGGGCGCCCCGACGCCCAATCCATCTACGAGGCAATCACCGCTTTGGACGATCCGCGTGCGTGGGCCTGGACAGTCCGCATGCGCGCCGACGACGGCAAGAACGTGAGCGCCGATATTCCCCGCTTGCTCGCTGAGTTTCCATCGTCGGCCTACCCGGTGGCGCTGTCCACCGACATGCGGAGGGGCAAGGCGATCAAAGCCAACCGCAAGGCGCTGGTCGCCACCGTGAAGCCCTGGTTGGAAGCAGACGATCTCCCTCATCTCCAGGCCGCCTTCTCCGTCTTCAGGGTCATCCCGAACCCGTTGGGAGTCATCGCGACGAGACGCCTCGAGGAGCTTGATCCAAGACAGGAGAGGCGGCCATATCCAGCAACGCGACGCGAGCTCTTCTACCTCATCGACGCCGCCAACCGCCGACCCAGCGCCGACCTGGCCCTCGCCGATCTCGACGCTCTGATAAAGAAGATGCCGGAGTCCGGAGAGATTCGGGCCACCTGGCAACAGACTCGATACCGTCGCCTCAAAGAACTCGGACGCTCCGAAGAGGCCTACGAAGCCCTGAAGGATGCCGCCAGAGCCGATCCAGACAGCGGGCAGACCGCGAACACCTGGGGTCACGCCGCCGCCAATCGGGGTGTCGATCTCGAAGCGGCCCTCGACGCCATCGAACGCGCGCTCGCCAACCGTGAGGCCCCAATCCACGACCGAAACAGCTACTACACCTTCGAGCAATTTGCCGACACTCAACGCCGCATTTCGAGCGGTTGGGAGCACACCCGGGGGTGGCTCCTGTGTCGACTGGGCCGCTACGATGAGGCCATCGATTCACTCACGGGTGCGGCTATTCACCGCGACAACCCGTCACTTCAAGCCCACCTTGGCCTGGCGTGGCTCGGCAAAGGCGACGGGCAAGCCGCCTACGTGCACTTGAAACTCGCAGCCTCCTCAGAGCTGGAACCGGAGCTCGCCGAACAGGTCCGCACCGAGCTCGCCGCCCTGCATCCGCACTACGGCGCGCTGACGACCGACCCCGAAGTCTTGACCATCACGACGAACTCCAGGCTATCGGACGGGCGAAAGAACTTGCTCTCCTCACGGAATCCCGCCTTGCGCCACACCTTTTGGGCTCGGCCGTTGAACGCGGCGATGGTGACTCGCAGAGGCGTGTTTGGATGCAGGGCGGCCACCTCGCGAACGACTCGGTGCACCAAGCCAGGTCCCGCACCCTTTCCGGTGAGATCTGGCCGCAGCCCAACGCCGATGTCGATGGCCGTCGAAGAATAGTCTCCACCGGGCACCGTGGCGTCCTCACCCACGCAGAAGAAGGCCACGAGACCCTGTTCGGGATGATGCAGTACTCGATACCGATTTGCCGGATCAGCCATGTAGGAAGCGTCTTCCTGTCGGCGACGAGGAGGCCGGTTGTACAGAGAATATGGCGCTTCGTACTTCCAGCTTACGATGACGTCCGCATGCGCCGCCGACATGGGGCCGAAGCCGCCCTCCACAGCGCGTCTATCTCGAGGGCGCTGGCTGCAGGGGCAGCTCTTTGTGGAGCAGGACATCCATCTCTTCAGACAGGCGCTGGCGCACATCTTCGAGGTCGGGCCCACTGGTTCTGAAGAAGGCGTATCCCATGTGGCCTCCCCTCCCAGTCGCGCTGAACAAGTCCACATTCACTGTCCAGCCGCACTCAGAGGCTGGTGTCTCCAACGTACACACCTTGCCACTGTCGCCTTGCATGCGCTGAAACCGCGTGTAGACCACATATTTCGCCCCGGCATCGCGGCCGGAAGTCGACGCACAGTCCCAGTCACTGCAGGTGCTGTCTGAATCCAGCACGGTCACTCGACCAGTTCCCTGCACGGCCGAGATGATCGACGCTTGAATCAACCCTTCCTCGAGTAGCTCCGCAGCCCCTTTCGGAATCCGCTCAACCACGGCGTGCGGCAGGACGAGGACCTCCACCTGCGGACCCATCAGTCCACGCACTTCATCCAATTGCGGAATCGCTACCCGGTGTTTCCTGCCCTCGACGGTCGCGACAGCGTCCTCCCACCGAGCCTGAAAAGCCCCGAGAACGGTACTCGCCTCGGGCCCGCCGGTCTGCGCGATGCTCTCGATGGCTGCCCAGTCTGCCGCCGCGGACGCCAGGAGCTCCGCGGTCGCCGCATCGAGCTTCTCCTTCCTTTGCGCCTCCGCCAGATCGCGCTGGGCTTTCGCGGCTTCCGCCTTCGCCGCGATGGCTGCAAACTCCGTGGCATCCGTTGCAGGCGCTTTGGACTGGGGCGCCGAGGCGAGCAGTTCAGACATCGGCCGGGTCTTGTAGGCGATGGCTACATGGCCAGCGGACTCCTGCAGACACTGTTGGCGCACACCCAGCTCGCCACCACCCACACCGGCGACGCTTGCTCCGCCCTCAACCGTGGTGCAGTTCTCCTCCTTCACCTCGGCGGAGAGCACTGCCGTCAACACCGCCATTCCGTCCAGCTGCTCGGTCCGGAGATAGGCCGCGCACTCTTCGGTCAGTCGTTGACTCATTCGCGGCAGCTCGGACAGGTAGGGCTCCGCAAAGGTGCGCTGTTTGTACTGCGCTCCTCCCCCTTGCAGTTTCACCACACCGAGCCGCACATTGGCTGTCGCGTGCATGGCCTGCACCACGTGCAAGCTCGTATAGACCCCTTCCTCTGGAGAATCCTCGAAGCACTGCTCTCGCGTCGCGACCTTGCTGTGCGAGTTCATGTCGTAGATGTCGCCGGCATTGTAGGTGCTCGACCGCTCCGGCGTGATGGTCCACCCCGCTTCGGTCAACACCTGTTCCAGCGCCTTTGGAGCCGCAGGGGTCGCCGCTTTTTGCCGGTCCTTCTTTCCCGCTGAAGCCGACATCACCAACGCAAGGTACAACAGCGGAACCACCTCCAACTCCCTCCACAGTCGCCAGTGTAGATCACCGCTCCGAGCGTATGGACGATGCTAAGGGCTGATCCCAAGGGTGCGGCGGTAGATGAGCCGCGTCTCTCCCGGCATTTCCGAATAGTGATCGGCGTTGGATTCCACCAACCCCGCCGGCCTCGAACGCGATGGAGATCTCGCTGTGCGGCCCGATCAAGGCCATGCCCTGGTCGACGATGTGCATGGGATCCCCTAAGCCTCCCGCACTGCGGGATCTCGTCCCCGCTTTACGGTAGAGCACCTTGTGACCATCCGACTCGGCCACTGCACCATCGACCTCGACGCGCGGGAAGTGCGATGGAAAGCCCGCGTCGAAGCCCTCACGCCCATCGAGGGCAAGGTGCTTGCACACCTGCTATCGAACTCCTGGCCAACCCTTGATCCTGCGCACCGTGCGAGGCCAGGGTTGGAGGCTGGCCCTGCCCGACTCCGGCGCCGAGCCCGCCCAATCCAATCTGCGCCCACCCCGCGATGCCTTCATCGGCCGAGACGATGAGCTCGCGTCGATCGGCGAGGCGCGACTCTGTTCGGTTGTCGGGCCACCCGGGGTCGGAAAGTCCAGATTTGCGCTGGAGTACGCCGTTCGCTCGGCAGGTTCGGGTCGGTTCCGTGAGGTGTGGATCTCCGAGATCGACGGCGCCGACTCCGAAGCGGACATCGCCGGGGCCATCGCGCGGACTCTCGGTGTCGTGCTGCGGCGAGACGGCGACTGGGTGACCCGCGTCGGCCGCTCGATCGCTGGGCGCGGACAGTTCTGCTGGTCATCGACGGTGCGGATGCGGTCATCGGGCCCCTCGGACGGATCCTCGACGCGTGGTTGGACACCGCGCCGATGTGCCGTTTCGTGGTGACCTCTCGGCATCGGCTGCGCATTGATGGAGAGCGCGTTCTGACCATTTCCTCGCTGCCGATCGAGGAGGGTATCGCCCTGTTCTCCGACCGCGCATCGGGACGGGTGGCATTCGACCGCGACGACCCGGCGGTGCGCTCGTTGGTCGAACGGCTCGACAGTATCCCGCTGGCGATCGAGCTCGCGGCGGCGCGGATGGGTCTGCCCAGTGCGTCCGATATCCTCGACGAGCTTCAAGGGACCGTCGAACCCCTGCGCGCGGCGGTGGACTGGACGTGCTCCCTCCTGGCGCCCTGGGAACGTCGGGCGTTGGCTCAGACCGCCGCGTTCTCTGGAGGCTTCACCCTGCGCTCGGCGAGGCAGGTCCTGGATCCCGGAGACGGTCACTCCGGAGAGGACGCTGTCTCCTCGCTGGTCGATTGGTCGCTCCTTCGCCGACAGGCATCCGACGGGCGGCGCGCCGCGGTCCGTTTCGACACCTTCCGATTCATCGGTGACTTTGCCGCCGCACTGCTCCAGGACATGCCCGCCGAGGCCGAAGACATCCGGGTGCGCCACGCCAACCACTACGCCGAGCTTGGCCGCCCCGAAGCCCTCACAGCACTCCGGCACGAGGGTGGGCTCGATCGGAGACGCGCTCTGGAGCGAGAGCGGGGAAACCTGTGTCTCGCCACCATCGAGGGGCCGACTGACAGCGCCGTCCTCTGTGCTCACGCCGTGGCGACGGCGACCAAGGTCACGGGTCCAGTCTCCGTGGGTATCGAGGTGATGTCCTCGGTCCTGGAGCGTGAGCTCTCGGATCGAGACCGCTTCCAGCTGCAGGTGTCTCTCGCCAATGCGCTGGTGCTCGCGGGCAGATCGGCCGAGGCGGGCGCATCCCTCAAAGACGCCGAAGCTCGGGACACGCCCCATCTGGCGCGCCCGCGCCGCCCACGTCGCGTTCAATGTCGCACGAAGAACGGGCGATCCGCGCATGGCAGACCTCGCTGCACAGGCCCTGCCGCTCGCTCGACAAACCGGCGACCCGGCAGAGGAATCCATCGCCGAAACCAACCTCGGAAACGCGGCTTCCGATACCGGTCGACTCCACGACGCCGTGGGTCACGCTGGCGGCGTTCGAGGCCATGAGTCGGGGAAACCTCGGCGAGGTCCTGCTCGAGCTGGGCGAGTGAGAGGAAGCCGCTTCGGTACTCGATGAGGCGGTGCGAGGGGCGAGGGAGACCGCGTACCGTGTGGCCGAGGGCGCGTTTCTGGCCTCACTGGGAGCTGCCCAATTGGACCGTCACCCCCGGCGAGGCGAGCGCACCGGCAGGTGGCACCGTCAGGTTCACCCATGTCGCCACCAAGGACAAGTCCGACGACATCCGCACCATGGCCTTCCACTTCGATCCGTGGCCCAAGGCCCCAGAAGTCAACGCGTTCACCGACTTTCCAGAGTTCTCCACCGACCCGGGGTCCGGCGTTCACACCGACTTCGAGACGAAGGTCGTCACCCCTCGTTCGAAGGCACCACCGGCAAGGCCAAGATCACCACCACCATCACGTTCCAGTGCAAAGAGACGGGCAGCAGCGTCGTCGAATTGGATCTGCGAACGTCTACGTCCGGCTACGACAAGTCCACAAAGAAGGAGACGCTGACCATCCGGTGTGATGACCAGGCGGGCGCAGGAGGGAAGATCGCAGCCGTCGCGCAGGACTGGAACGGCGGCTTCTTCGATGTCTCGTGTGAGGGCTCACCCCCATCGTGCGCCCGGGTAGATGTCGAGGGACCGGATGCGTACTGCGGTTCGCGGCTCCGCACGACGGGAACACAGGCTGCCGCAGTCGCCCAGTCGCAGTCCTCACAAGGGGCCATCCTTCGCTTCTTGGACGGCGAGCGGCGAGACAGCCACGCTGGACCTACCCCCCATCGACGGCCTCTCCCAAATTCCCTACGACATCGCCTGGAGCGGCACCGGATGGATCGCCACGCACCCCGACGAGGGCATCTGGCTGTTCGATGGCAACACCTTCAACCGAACCGCACCCATTGGAGGCAGCTTCCTCGAGTGCGGCGATAACACCTGTCTGGTCGCCGGATACGGAGAGACGATGGGGGCCTCGGACGACGGAGGCGAGACGTGGCAGCAGCTGGCCCACAGCTCCGTCATCCCAATGGCCAATGATGGCAGTCGCTTCGTCGCGTATGACAACAACACCGGCGGGTTGGCCTACAGCGATGATGGCGGGGACACCTGGACGCCGGCAAACGTCGAGTATCTGATCTTCACGCCGTTCGTCGGTATGTACGCCGATGGTGCGTTTATTCTGATCGACGGCGGAGGCAATGTCATCACCTCACCCGACGGCATCGACTGGACCGTGACCGCGGTGGGTGTGACGCTGCAGAACGTCACGTGGAGTGAGTCCCAGCAGATCTACGTCGGCTACGACTCCTTCGACCTGTACGCCTCCGAGGACGGCGTGACCTGGATCCATCAGCCCGACGGTGCCGGAGGGGTCGGGCTCCAGGCCATCGGCGGCATCTGACGCGACCTGAGTCCGCTACACTCCGGCCGATGCTCAGATCGGCCACATGGGTCTACACCACCCTCTTCTTCGCAACAACCGCAGCCTGGGCTGGCCCCGACGAAGATCTGATGGCGGAGATCAACGACTCCGTCGGAAAAGGTCTGGAACACGACGCCGTAGAACCGGCCCGAGAGCTGGTGGTCCTGCGACGCATGAACGGCCAGCCCGGCGAGCTCGCCGAAGCACTGCAGATCCTCTGTCGCACGCTGGTGGCAGCGAACCGCCTCGACGACGCCCTCACCCGCTGCGAGGAGGCGGTGGAGATCTGGCGTGACGAGGGCATGGAAGCCGAGATCGAAGCGGCACCCGCCTGGAACCAGACCGCGACAGTGCTCATGAAGCTCGGCAGACCACAAGAAGCGCTGCCGATCTTCGAACAGGTGGCCCAGCTGCGCCGGGATGCGGACGGGGACGTAAACCTTGGAGTCGCGCTCCAGAACCTCGGATCCCTGCACTACGGTCTGGGGGATTTCCCCGCTGCCAAAGCCCTCTTCGATGAAGCGATAGGCGTTGAACGCGAGCGCGAAAGTCTGGCCGCGTTGGCGTCGGCTCTCACCAACCTCGCGTTTACAGAGCGCCAGCTCGGCGACCTCCCGGCCGCCCTGGTAGCGGCAGAGGAATCGCTGGCCGTCAGACGAGCGGAACTACCGCCAGAACACCCCGACATCGCCATTTCGCTGTCCGGTCTGTCGATGCTCCTGTTCCGAATGGGCGAATTGCCACGCGCTCGCTCCCTGCAGGAGGAGGCTTTGGAGATCCGAATCGCTTCCTTCGGGGAGATTCACCCCGAAGTCGCCCAGTGTTTGAACAACCTGGGCCTCATGGACGACCAGGAGGGCGACCTCGCCGGCGCGGAGGCTCTGTACTTGCGGGCTCTTGCGATCAAGCGAGAGCTGCTGGGCCCAGATCACCCTTCGGTCGGCGTCCAACTGCACAATCTGGCCGTCGTCCACAAACGCCAAGGCGAGCTCGATCGCGCGGCTGCCGAGCTCGATGAGTCGCTGGCAATCATGTTGGCCGCTCACGGGCCGAATCACCCCGACGTGGGCCGGACGCATCGGTCCGTCGGCGGCGCCTACAAGGTGCTGGGCGACTTCGTCCGCGCTCGACATCACTTCGAGGAAGCGGCGCGCATCGCAACCGACCGCAACGGCCCCGAAACGCTGGCCCATGCCATCGCCCTACACGACCTGGCGTCCCTTCTGCACGACCAGGGCGATCTGGACGGCTCTGAGGAACTCTATCTCCAGGTTCAGGCCATCGAACAGGCACAGCTGCCGCCGCAGCATCCGAGCCACGCCGAGACCTTGTACGGCGTCGCGGGCATCGAGGAATACCGCGGTGACCACGCCGCGGCAGAGGTGCTGTTGCGCAAGGCCCTGGCAATCCAGGAAGCAGCGTTTCAGGACGATCACCCGAAGTTGGTCAGCCCGCTCCTCAAGCTGGCAAAGTCCCGTAGGACCCAGGGAGATCTGGAGGGTGCCGCCCACTTCGCCGACCGCGCCGAGACCGTCGCTCGCGGGCTCGCCCCGAACCATCCGAGGCTGGCGCAAGCCATGACCGAGAAGAGCCAGATCCTGGAGTTGCGCGGTGAATTGGAGCGCGCCCGCGCGGCTCTGATGGAGGCACTGGGAGTCCTCAAGATCGTGCACCGTCCGGATCATTGGAACGTCGGAACGGTGCTCGCCCAACTGGCACGCGTCGAGTACGCGCTGGGCAACGACGAGGCTGGATCCCGTGCACTGGAGCAGGCCATGGCGGTCTTCGACCTCCACCTGGGCAGGCTCGACGGTCTGAGCGAGCGAGAGGCGTTGCTCTATGTGGCCAATCTCCGCGAGCAGCTCGCTGTGTGGGCGCGCCTCAGCGACAACTCCCCCGAGGAGGTCTGGGCGCGAATGATGCGCTACAAAGGTGCTGTTTCCGCGAGACTTCGCGCCGCGAGACTGGTGGGGGCGATGGAGCCAGAAGCCCAACCGATCGCCAATGAGCTCGCAGAGGCCCGCAGCCAGATGGCCCACGCCTGGAACGACCGCAGTACGCCGTCCGAACAGCTGGAGGTGCTGAACGCGCGCGCCGAGAAGCTGGAGAGAGACCTGCTCGCCGTGAGCGTACGCTTCCGTGATCACCGCACACTCGAGTCCCCAATCCCCGCCGATCTCTGTGGCGCTCTGCCTCCACAGGCGGCGGTGGTGGACTTCATGCTGCTCGGCAATCAGGCCCTGGTCTTCGCCATGGGCACAGACTGTGAGGTGCATCGCGTCGATCTGGGCGGCGTCGACGAGATCGAAGAGTTGCTCCGGTCCTGGAGAGGGGTGGTGACCTCGCCACACGCTATGGGTGTTCGGGTCCACATGCGGGCACGCCGCCTGGCGGAACGGGTGCTCGATCCGGTCCTCGAGGCCGTCGGTCCCGACGCCACCCACCTGCTCATCGTCCCCGACGGCGAGCTGTCCACCGTGTCCTTTGCAGCCCTCCCCCTCTCCGACGGCGCCTATTTGATCGAGCGCGGCCCGGTGACCTACCTCGACCGCGCTCACGATCTGCTGCGGCCCAGCGACACTGACGACACCCATGGCGCCTTGATCGTCGGGGGTGTCGACTACGCGGGGGATGTCGCGCCGTCGGAGGGAGGGCTACGCGCAACCCCCTGCAGGCTCGACCGATATGCCCCGCTCCCCGGCGCCGCTGTCGAGGCGTCGGACGTCGCGGCCCGCTGGCGTCGCGCCCGCCGGAAGCAGCCGCTAGAGCACCTCGAGGGCGACTCCGCAACCGAAGCCCGCGTGCTCTCCACCATGGCGGGCCGTGCCGTGGTGCACCTGGCCACACACGGATTATTGGCCACCGAAGGGTGTCAAAGCACCGGAGCCGGAGTGAATCCCATGTTGCTCTCCGGCCTGGTTCTGGCGGGTGCCAACAACCCAAACAACGATCAAGACGGCATCCTCACGGCCATGGAGGTCGCGACACAGGACCTCAGCGACACCGGCCTCGTCGTGCTGAGCGCCTGCCAGACGGGCCTCGGCGTTACAAACGCCGGAGAGGGCGTTCTCGGCCTTCGCAGGTCCTTCTCGATTGCCGGCTGCGAGACTCTCATCATGAGTCTGTGGTCCGTGCCCGATCTCGCGACCCGGGACCTGATGCGGGATTTATACAGGCGACATCTGCACCAGCGTCCCCTTCCGGCCGCCGAGGCCTTGCGTCAGGCCCAGCTCGACATGCTCGAGGCACAGCGGAAAGACGGAGAGATACACCCGTTCTCCTGGGGCGCCTTCGTCTCCGCCGGAAGCTGGACCTGGTAGCTATCTAGAGGCCACCTTGGTCAGGAGCATCTCGTAGACCACCGCGCCATCCCTGGCGATGGTGTGGCGAATCGGGGGGCCGGGCATGTCCTTGGCGAACCAGTAGTTCGACACGCCCACGTCGTCGGTCACCGTGTACACGAAGCAGTCGTGTTGCCCCAGGAGGTCGACGGTCTCCTCGGTTCGCACAGTGCTTCCGGGCGGGAAGACGGCGTGGTCCCGGAGGTCGCTCCACTTGGCCGTGAGCACGCTCTCGGGCTCCATGGTCTTGGCGACGTCGCTGTAGTCCTGGATGACCAGGGTCACTTCCCGCTCGTCTGCCGCGCGGACAAACCAGCGTTGCTGGTTCACTTTGCCCTCATTGGTCACCTGCCAGATCAGGATGCGCCCTTTGGGCATGGCCTCACGGATCTGCTCCGGCGTGAATGGCGCTGGGATCTGCTCGGGTTGGGCCTTCTCCTGTTCCATCTCTGGGATCTCGGGTGGAAGGGGCGTGGCCGGCGGCGGGTCGGCGCATGCGAACATCAGCAGGAACAAAGCACTCATTTCAGTCTCGATTGGGGACGTGCGCGCGGTCGTTATTGCACAGGATGCCCTCGAGGAAGTCGTCGGAATCGTCAAATTGATCCTGTATTCCCTCGCGGATGAGGGCCAACGCGAGGTCATCGCTCACGCCGCCGATGTTCATCTCGAACCACCGGGCGGTCAGGCGCAGGGTCTCGTCAGGCTGACTCGGATTCTCGATCCAGATCGCCAGCTCGAAATCCTGCGCCCATTCGTTCTGACCCACGTCCGCGGGCGCCACCTCGGGCAGGTGGCCGCGGGCGACAACGACGGCTCTCCCATCGTGTTGGAGCCGGTAGAAATCGACCACGGGATCGGACCAGATCTCGGCGATAATGCTCTCCCACCGGGATTCTGCGGTGGTCGCCAGCTCGCTGCAGCCGCCGCTATCGAAGCATGTGGGATCAGAGACGAAGGTCCGGTCATAGTAGACGACGCTCGGGCTCTGAAGGCAGATCTGGTTCGGGTCGACCATGCCTGAGACATGGGACTCGAGGTCGACGCGACTGTTGTAGACCAGGCCTACCATGCGCTGTTCGGCGAGATCCACGCTCGCGGGTACAGTGACCGCAGCCGTCGCTGCGGCATCCAGGAGCGCACCACCGGTGTACGCGCGGTCGATGGGATCCTCGCTGAGGTCGACGGCGAGCATCAGCGGCTCCAACGCGGCGATGGCCTCACGGCGAACCGCTGGGTCGTCGAACCCGGTGTACAGGTAGACGAGCAGATCGCCGAATTCCTCGGGAACAGTCGGCGCCGTGCTGTCGGTGTCGGTGTCGGTGTCGGTGTCGGTGTCGGTGTCGTCATCGTCATCATCATCATCGCCGGTCCCGTCGCAGTCGGGCGACGCATCGCAGTCGGCATCGTCGCAGTCGAAGTCGCCATCCAGATCGTTGTCTGCGCCGTCATCGCACTCTCCAGCATCGTCGCCCTCGCGGTCCGAGGAGCCGCAACCAATGAGGAGCGCGAAGAACAGGTACACCATGAAACCTCCTGGCGGATAGCAACCGCAATGACGCGCTGGGCAGGTAACCCAACGGAGGAGGCGACCGCGTTGACGTACCATCCCGGCGGAGACACTCCGATGTTCTACCTCTTGTTGCTGGCCATCCCCTTCAGCCAGGCGAGCGCCAAACCCGCCGCACCTACCGGCGCACCGATCGAGGTGCGAGGTCCTACCGCACAGTTGGTGGACTACCAGGGGATCGCAGCCGTCACACCGGCCCAGATCTTCGTGCCCCAGGATGCTGGAGGCGTGGCCGCCATCTCTCCCGACGGCAAGCTCGTCGCCACGATCAACGGCAAAGGCACCGCCAAGCTCGTTCTCTGGTCTCGGGACGGTCGCATCGTGCGCGCGTTCCCCAACACCTCCGAGTCGATCAGCGAAGTGGCATTTTCGCCAGACGGAACCCGCATCGCCGTCGCGGAGCGGATCCACATTCCGGACAGGAACGCAAAGCTCGAGCTGGAAGAAGACACGGTGGTGCCCAACGGCACCGTGAACATTTACGGGATCGATGGCACGCTGCACCTCACACTCGAAGGAAGTGCGGGCGACACCGGTGCTCGCGAATTCAGCTCGGTGGCGTACTCGGTAGACGGTCGCTACGTCGCCGCAACCTGGGTGCCGCGCTGCTTGCACCCGAACTGCTATGGACTCGAGCGGGAGGCGGGAGCGCGAACCGTTCAGGTCTGGGAAGCCGACGGTAAACCGGTATCCACAACCGACGACGGCGCCGTCCGGGTGGCATTCGGGGCGGGCAACGAGGTCCTCTCGACTGACCTCTATGGAGAGCCGGGCGTTCGGGTGAGATCGGTGGACGGCACGCTGTTGCGAACCCTGCGGAAGAGCAAGCCGGTCTACACCTGGGCCGTCTCGGCCGATGGCAGCGCGGTCGCCACCTGTGACTACGAGCCCGAGCGAGAGGATTGGGAGAATCGGGTGTATTCGCCTCGATCCAAAAACGTGCGGATCATGTCCCTGCTGGGCGACGTGCACGCCACCTTGAAATTGGGAAAGATGCGCGACGAGAAGGGCCCGATGCTGGGTGAATTGTCCCTGGGCCTGTCGGGGGATGGAGCGCTGCTGGCTGTCTCCTTATCGAGCTTTTGGACCGGCATCTGGACTCGTGACGGTGAGCTCACCCGAAGGTTTGACGAGCGCGCCAACGAGGTCGTGTTCTTTCCCAACGAGGCGGCGTTAGCGGTCGGCGACTTCTTCATTCCCATCGAGGCCCCCGAGCGCGCCCTTCAGCTGCCCAAGACCTCCGGCGTCACGGATGTCGTGTTCCTCGACGATGGGAGTCTGATGGTGGCTTCGGAGTCCGGGCAGACCGGAGGCGGAGCGAGCTTTCACATCGGGCTCGACGGGGAGCTGCTGGACTCGTTGCCAGCCGCCGAGATGCTCGTGCAGGGGGCCACCGGCGAAATCGCTTTGTTCGGAGCCGCTGTAGATGACGGCGAGCTCAAAATCCCGGTGCCCCTGTTGTACGACGCGGACGGCACATTGCGCGGACCCGCACCGTTCAAAGACGAGGAAGCCAGAGCCGGAACCCTCGTCGGAGCTCGCACCCCGCAGATGGTGTGGGGCGTTGAAGGTGAGTATCTGCTCGAGGGCACTACAGCCTACGACCGCCAGGGAGACTCAGTCGGCCAAATCCACGTTCCACCAAAGGAATTGGACGTGCCCTCTGGGCGGTATAGCATTCTCGCAGTCTCGCCCGACGGACAGTGGATCGTTGGCGGCGCGAAGGCGGAATACGGCAAAGGGGACAAGCCGAACCGCTATAGCGACGCGTTTCCCCGCTATGGGGACGACACCTGGAACTACCTGCATCTCATTCGCGCAGGCACCACCGACAGCGAGGGTTTCGGCACCCGCGAGGCGTTCTTTGGAGGGCACTACAGCCCGATGAAGGCCCTGACCTTCTCCCCCGACGGCCAGTCGATCTACAGCGGCGGCCGCGAGGGTGACGTGCGCCAGTGGTCCCTCGATGGGGAGCTGCTGCAGCGGTACTCCTGGGGCGCCAGTCGGCACTTCCTGCGCAATCACACCGGTGCAATCACATTTCTCGTTGATGGCACCATGGTCAGCGGCCACAACGACGGACACGTCCGCATGTGGCATGCCGATGGCTCCCTGGCGCGCTCGCTGCCCGCTGAAACGGAGGAGGGTTTCGGCAAGGTGAACCGGCTTGCACTGGCCCCAAACGGCCGCCTGCTGGTGGCGTCGTACAGCGACGGACAGCTCCGCTTCTGGAACCTGGACACCGGCGAATTCGCCGCCTACTACACGCGTGATGGAGAGTGGATCCTGTACATGCAGGACGGCACCTTCGACAGCTCCCGCCGCGGCGCCTCACTGGTGAGCATGACCCGCGGCGCGACGATCTACTCCGTCGATCAGCTCGCCCTTCGCCACAATCGACCGGACCGCATCCTCGAGCGCATCGGCCACTCCGATGACGAGCTCATCCAGTTCTTCGAGGGTCTCCACAAGCGCCGCGTGCGAAAGGCCGGTCTGGATTCGGACGCCCTCGTGCTGGAGGCGAATCTCCCCGAGGTCTCCCTCGAGAAGGTAGCCCCCGCCGATGGCGCCGTTACGCTGACTTTGGAGTGCAGCGACCAACAACTCGATCTGGTCCGCGCCAACATCTACGTGAACGACGTGTCGCTGCCGGGCTCGAGGCCCCTCGAAGGACGCGAAGCCAGCTACTCGGAGACGGTCGAGCTCATCCCCGGGGAGAATCGGATCGAAGTCTCATGCACGAACGTGAGCGGCCAGGAGTCCTTTCGGGTGACCACCGTCCACGAATACGCCGTGCCCCATACGCCCGATCTCTGGTTTGTAGGCTTCGGAGTGTCCGACTATGCCGACAGCCGTCTGGACCTGGCCTACGCCGCAAAAGACGTGAACGACCTGGGTGCCACGATGGGCAACCTCGAGGGCAAGGCCTTCGATGGAGGCAACATCGCCACCGTGCATGTGCACACCTGGACCGACGAGGACGTGACCGTACAGACCATTCGGGACGCCAAAGCCGTGCTGGCCGCGGCCCAACCCGACGACATCGTCATCGTCTTCATCGCCGGCCACGGCGTCTATGAGCGCGGAGAGCAGGCGACCTACTACTACCTCACCCACGGCGCCGATACGGCACACCTGGCGGAGACGGCCGCGGACTTCTCCGAGCTGGAGGACCTCCTCTACGACATCGCGCCTCGGACCAAGCTGTTCTTGATGGACACCTGCGAGTCCGGAGAGCTGGAGGTTGACGCGCGCACCTCCCTGTTTGCGGCCGCGGACAGTCAGGGCATCTCGGCGCGAACGACGCGTGGCCTGGTGGTGGTGCAAAAGGAAGGTACATCGCGACCAGAAGCCCGCCGGTTCCTCCGCCAGCGGGACCGTTTCATCTTCCACGACCTGCTCCGGCGCTCGGGAGCTGTGGTGTTTTCCTCATCGCGTGGCGGCGAGTTCTCCTACGAGAGCGACGCCATCGAGAACGGGTTCTTCACCAACGAGATCATCGCAGCCCTCGGGGATGGGAGCCAGCAGCAAATCAGCTTGCGCGACCTGCGAACCCGAGTCTCGGAGCGCGTGGCAGAGGCGACGGAGAACAAACAGCACCCCACCGTCGACCGTGACAATGCCTATCTCAGATTGGTGTTTCCCGTGTCACCAGAAGTTGATTGAGGGAGGGACCTGTCGGTCAGGGGCACATCATCGTCGTGAAGTAGTTCACGTTGTCGACCCCGAAGTAGTCCACCGTGTCGAAGCGGATCTCGTCGATCGGGCCCACAAACGTCGCCGTCTCGAAGTCGAAGGCGCCGACCATGCTCAGCTGCTGGCTGTCCACCAATTGACCCAGCAGATAGGCCTCGACGGTGATGCTGTAGTCGTAGTGACCCCGCAGGAAGTCCAGCGATGTGTCGGTCACCTGCTGGGCGAACTGGATGTCGTGATAGCCAGGCCAGATCCCCCACGCCGCGCTGCCGTTGGTGCCTTCGATGTCCCAGTTGCCGGGGTCGCCATTGCCCATGCCGCCAATGAGTCCGTAGCCAGCGTTGTTGTTGAAGCTCACGCCAAATGGCCCGTAGTGGGCCTCAGGCGACGCGTTCTCACCGTAGATCGTCCAGGCGTCATCCATGTCCAGTGTGCAGTACCAACCGCAGCTGTTGAGCGGATCGCCCAAACAGGGGTCGCAGCCATCCGGGTAGCCGTCTCCGTCTTCGTCGACGTAGTCGTCGGAGCCCGGGCAGATGTCATCGCTGTCGCAGGTGCCGTCTCCGTCGCTGTCGTCGTCCGGGTCCAAAGGACAGGGATCGACGCCTTCGCACTGCCCGTCTCCGTCGGTGTCGTTGGGATTGTCGTCGGGACAGGGGTCACAGCCGTCGGGCTGCGTATCGCCATCCGCGTCCTCGTTGTCGTCGAAGCCCTCGCACCGATCGTCGCTGTCACAGATGCCGTCGCCGTCTGAATCGTCGGGGTTGTCGTAAGGACAGACATCGCACTCGTTGGGCACGCCGTCCTCGTCACCATCGGGGCCGAAGTCATTGAAGCCGGGGCAGACGTCGCAGGCATCCGGCACGGTGTCGCCGTCCTCGTCGCGGAAATCGTCGCCTTCGAGGCAGATGTCGGAGCTGTCGCACACGCCATCGGCGTCCCCGTCGTTCAGTGGGTCCGTCGGACAGGGATCGCATCCGTCGGGCAACCCATCGGCGTCGGCATCGAGGGTGTCGTCGGCGTCGGGGCAGACGTCATCTGCATCGGCGACACCGTCACCATCGGCGTCGGCGATCTCGACGGGTTCGGTCGGAACAACGGGGGTGCAGCCGAGCAGGAAGATGGCGAGCAGGGGGACGCGAGACATGAGCACTCCGTACAAGGTCTAATTGTAACGAGCCTCGAGGTCACTGGATCCAGCGCCTGGAGTGCGCGCCCCCAAAGAACGCGACCAGAAACAGCGCCACGACCAGGATCAGACTCGGCAGCACGGCGACCTGCGGACCGAGCAGAGCGACCGCTTCGGTCATGGCCAGTCCGTGGATCATCTGAACCGCGATACCGAGCAGCGACATGACCAGTACGGGTCCAGCAAAGCGGGTGCGGAACAGCAGCAGGACACAACCCAGCAGACCACCGAAGGTCGCAACGCCGAAGGCCGCGGTCGCCCATATCGGGGTCGATTCGTGAATCGACCGCTCGATCTCGGACAGCTGAGCGAGAGCCTCGGGCCCCATGCTCACCTGTGCGATGAACGCCACGACGCCGAGCGCATTCCACAGCAATGCGACGCCCACGACACCCCAATACCAAATCGGCGGTTTCACCCTTTCATCGGACACTCGAACCTCCGTCGCCAGAACTCGAGGTCAAGATGGCGCATCGGTCGGCATCGGTCTTGGACAGATTTCACGTCATTGGGATTCGGGTACGAAACCCGCGGCCTCTCCAGCTCCATCTGGATCGAAGTTCACGCGATGGGCCTCGATATATTGCGACGGCGTAACTCCGGTATGACGCTTGAAATCCCGAATGAGATGAGCCTGGTCGAACCAGCCGAGCTCGTGGGCGAGGTCGGCCCAGGCCACCTGACCGCGGACATCGATGCCCGAAAGGAGTCGGCGCATTCGCAGCAGGCGGGCGAGCATGCGCGGACTCAGACCGACCACCCTGGTGAATTGGCGGTCGAGATGGCCGTGGGACACCCCGAGCTCTGTCGCGACCGAGGCGATGGACCGCGTGGGATTGGCCTCGAGCAAGGTCACGGCCAACTCGCACCGGTCGAGGCCCGGTGCCGCCGGATGCATGTGGTCGACGAGATGCGCCTCGACGACATCGAGCATCGGCTCGCCGTCGTCGCAGTCGACGAGAGCCTGACGGAGGGTGGTTGCCGCCGGCCATGTGGGCTCGAGGTCGAAGACCCGCCCACGCAACGCGGCCGTTCGCAGCCCAAAGAGGACCTCTCCGCCGATGGGCGTACTGACGATTCCCACGGCGTACGTCTCGCCCGTCGGCTCGTTGATGACGGGTCCGTCGTGAGGTCCGATGAGAAAGCCTCGCTCGGCTCGAAGGGTCTCGCCATCCCCATTGGCCGCGGTCTGCAGGATGGGGTCTCCGAGGACGAAGACCGCCACAGTGGAGCCCGTCGGCGCGATCTTCTCCCGGGCATAGGGAATCCTGCCTCGCGCGTACCAGAGTGCTTCTACGAAGCGGCCGAGCTCTCCCTCTGGCACCCGGGTGGTGTAGTCGAAGTCGAAATCAGCAATGCCCATGGAGACCCAATATACAGTGCAGACCATGCCAAATCTCCACCGCCGCGCCTACGAATCGGTACACCCGTGGCGACGGGTCTACCGCCCTCCGTTCTTCGCCATGGCCGACGTCGCCGGTTGGATCAACGCCGATGGGATCCACGAGATGGCGAGAATCGTCGGCCTGGAAGGCGTGCAGGCTGCTGTTCGAGCGTACGAGATGGCCGGCGACGAAGCGGTCGCGGACATGTTGCGCGACTACGCCTCCAGACTGGAGAACGACCTCGACCTGGGCATTTCCACGGCGGCCTTCGAATACGGCAAGGGTGCCGAACGGGTCCCGACGGCGTGGCTCCTCGAACATCCCGAGGAGCTGGTCCTGGATTGGCGACCGCGCATGAAAGGGCTCACACACCAAGCCAATGCCGCCCTCCCAGAAGCGGACAGGCGACGCTTGAGGCGCTTTATCGAGAGGGTCCTCGAGAGACTGCTCGATGCTGCAGAGCCACTCCAGGCACAGCCGGTCGTCTTCGAACTCTGCGGTCAGCTTGCCCGTGTGCAGGTCGGGTCGGTCGTGTTCGAGGTCGCACCCGGCGGTGGATGGTCCCCCATCGAGGTAGAGACCTACGGATCAGATCCGGGAATTCATCGCGTTCGATGTGTCATCCGCCGCGATGGCGAGGTTGTCGGCATACCCGTGGGCGCACTCGGCGCGACCCTGGCTGACGCCATTCGACACACTCCGGCCCGTGCAGCCGTCATCGCCGCTATTCAGATCCTGGTGTCGGGGTGGATCGGCGGTGCCAGACCCGACGCGCTGTTGAACCTCGACGACTCCGATCGATCCCGGGAGAAGCCAACGGGTCTGTGGTCCAAGGAGGACTACTTGAGCGGTCGCGCCGGCTGGCGGATGGCCTGCGGCCGGTTCGTGTACCGCGATCGGGCGCTGGATTCTCTGGACTGGTTCAGCCCACTCCTGCTCTGGATCGGTACGCCCGCTACTGGATGAGGTCCGTCAGCAGGGGAATACCAGGCTGTGGCGTGCCTTCGCGCCACGAGATGACACGGAGATCGACGGTGGCACAACTCGCGACGTGACTATCGCCCTCGTGGTGCTGGATCGCGTAGAGCAGCGCGTGTGGAGTGCGCCAGAGACGGTACGAGAGCACCGCGTTCTCGACCGGTGGATCAAAGGGAAGATACAGCTTCGCTAGGTAGTCTCCGGCTTCGGAGCACGGTCCGAGAGCAGCCTCGGTTCGATCCGCCAGTTCCCGCCAGACCTGGTCGTATTGCTCCTGAGTCGTGAGCCCCTCCTCGTGCAGCGCTTTCACGCACAGGGCGATTTCGGGGTCCTCGACCGCCGGTGGAAATGCGGCTAGAAGAAGAGCAAACCCGGGGAGCACCGCTCTGACGACGCCCTCGTTCCACGCCTCGGGCGGCTGAAGTTGCCACCGCTGCGACGCAATGAGATCCAAGAGACGCCCTTGAGTAAGTGATGCCGTGCCCAAGGACATCAACGCCGTCGCATAACCTTCGACTTCGGCATGCAGGTGCGGCATCAGGACGGGAAGGAGAAGTCTAGCGATGAAACGATTCCGTACGTCACACCGACAAGAAGCCCCGCTCCCGCTACACCGCCCAGGACATATCGGGGCAACTTCTGAGGTTTGGTCAGCTTCACCATGGGCTCCATCGGCCGCTCTTCTGGCAGCTCTACGCCCAACGCGATCCCGCCAAATACCCCCACGTGAGGCCCGGGTGACGGCGTCGCGGCCACGCCTACGCCGGCCTCGGCGCTGATCGACAGACCGGGTCGGGTGAGCAGACTCCACCCCGCGCCGAACTGGCTCTCCACCAGGACGTAATCGGGTCTCGGCTTTCCGTTGTCGCCTGTCCTCGATCGCGCCAGGCCGCCGCCGATACGTGCGCTGGCGAAGGGACCATCGAATCCGTTCTGGAGCGGGTAGAACTCCAGAGCGGCGCCGAACCTCGGTCGGAATTTGGCGTCGTGGAACAGGCTCTCGTTCTGGAGTCCGGCCGACGCCCCCACTGACATCAGTGGACTGAGCAGTCGAGAGAACCCCAGCTCAAAGCTGTTGTTGGTCTGCAGCGTCGTCGGGGTCTGCCGCGTCGAGCTGATGGACCTCCTGAGGTCCAGCCGCCAGCCGTACACGGTGCAGTCTCGTATGGGGTATTCGGCGGCCTCAGCGCTCCAGGTCCAGCAAAGAGTGGCGACCAGCCAAAACCGGGTGAGTACGCGTTGCACGCGGCATCCTAGCAAACGCCTGCCAGCCGCCCACTGAGAAAGATCGCGCCGAGTGTAGTCAAGCCAACCCGCGCTCGGTCTCCGGAGTTGTGCGCCGCGCTGAATGTGGCGATGCCCCAAGGAGACCCCATGTTTCGCCGTTCCCTCGTCACCTTCCTCGCGGCCTGCTTCGCCGCCAGCTCCGCCTCTGCCGTCGATGTCTACGAGGGCACTGTCGGTGGCGCCGACTATCGAATGGAGGTCCCCGCGAATTGGAATGGAGACCTGATCCTGTACGCCAAAGGCTCCCAATACGGCGAAGCGGACCCCGCTCTACGGCTGTCGAACCTGCCGGTGGAGTACTTTACGGACCGCGGCTTCGCCTTGGCCACTACCAGCTACAGCGACAACGGCTGGGTCGTACACGAGGGCGTCATCGACATCCATCAGCTTCAGGGTCTGTTTGCAGACCAGGTTGGCGAGCCGCAGCGCATCTTCCTGGTGGGGCGCTCCATGGGTGGCAATATCGTGCAGAAGCTGATGGAGCGCCACCACAAGGACTACGACGGGGCACTGATCATGTGCGCCGGAAATGCTGGCATCACCGCCAACCTCACCAACTTCGCGCACACGGCCGCGTTGGTCGACTACTACTTCCCAGGTGTGATGCCCGAAGGCTTCCTCGACGACCCCTCCCTCGTCACCGGCGACGTGGTCGCCGACGTGCTGGTACAGACCGCCCTGAACCCCACCCAGCTACTGAAGATCTGGAGTGTCGAGCAGGCCTATACGCCGAGCCGCACGCTGCTCGGCTATCCATATGAGCTTCCCCTGACCCTGGCCGCGCAGGTCGATGCCTTCGCCCGAGCGGGCCGCCTCGACGCACCCGGTGGGGGCAGCCCCGTCGACACCACGGAGACCGTGTACACCGGCACTTTCAACGATGGCGCGCTCAATGAGAGCATCGAGCGGGTCTCGTCGCATCGAGCTGCGGTCAACTACGCCGACCACAACTACGATCCCCGCGGCGACCACCGCGCGCCGATCCTCACGCTCTCCATCAACCGCGACGCAGTATTCCCGCCGTTCAACGACGGTCTCTACGCCGAGCTCGTGGCAGAAGAAGGAAACTCAGACCTCCTGGTCCAGCAGCAGATCTCGGCGTTCGGACACTGCAACTTCCACCAACACGAGTTGGCTCACGCCATGCTCGACCTGTTCAGCTGGGCCGACACCAGCATCGCGCCCGCAGGAGGCTTCGTCTCCGACCTGCGTCCTCCCGAGCTGTGTGATGGGCTGGATGGCGACATGGACGGTGCGATCGACTGTGCAGATGCCGACTGCGTCACCGAACCCATGTGCATACCGCCCGAGCCACCCGCCCCCATCGACAGTGACGGTGACGGCCTCTTCGACGACGAGGAGATCGCACTCGGAACCGACCCCTTCGACCCCGACACGGACCACGGTGGCGTTCCGGACGGCGACGAGCTCTGGTTCCACGGTACCAACCCCCTCGACCCCAGCGACGACCTGCCACCCGAGCCGCCAACTGAGCCTCCCATGGATGAGGATTCTGACGGGGACGGCCTCACCGACGATGAGGAAATCGCCATGGGAACCGATCCGTTCAACCACGACACCGACGGTGGTGGCCTGATCGATGGAGACGAGATCGCAATGGGCACCGACCCCCTCGACCCCGCCGACGACATGCCCGAGCCACCCACCGAGCCGCCAAGCGCACCCGTGGACTCCGACGGCGACGGCCTGAGCGATGAGGAGGAGACCCTGTACGGAACCGACCCCTTCAACCCCGACACCGACGAGGGTGGCGTCTTCGACGGAGACGAGGTCTGGGCGGGCACCGATCCCCACGACCCGGCCGACGACTTCGAGTCCCCCGAGCCCCCCAACGAGCCGCCTACCGGTTCGGTGGACTCCGACGGCGATGGCCTGACCGACGAGGAGGAGTTCGACATGGGCCTGGACCCCTTCAATCCCGACACCGACATGGGCGGCGTCTCCGATGGCGACGAGGTCTTGGCTGGAACCAATCCTCAAGACCCCGCAGACGACATGACCCCACAATAGGTCAAAGACGGTGAGCCGTGAGCCGTGAGCACCTGTGGCTCACGGCTCACGCACTCAGCAGGAGACCGACATCAACATCTCCAGCGCGTCGATCATCGACCGCAGGTCGCTCTTCATCGCCGGATCGGACACCCGAGGCTCGAGCTCCTCAAGCTCCGCAGACAACTCGAGCAGCCACTTGAGGGCGTCGATTGAGGGGGAGAGCGTGAGCGAGGGCGGCGGGCTGTCCTCCTCCAGCACGGCGAGCGCCGCGTTGATCTTGTCGCGGGTGGCCATGTCGTACCCCGCGACGAGGTCGGACACCGACTCGAGGAGGGGCAGAGTGGCGGCGAGCGGGTCCGCGGCGGACTCCAACTCGACCCGCGTGAGCAGCGCCGGGCTCATGAGCAGGTTGGCGAGGTAGTCACCGCCCTGTGGAATGGGCAACTCGGGACCACCGAGCTCGTCCAGGGAGGCGACGTGGGACGCGAGCTTCTCTTGCAGGTCCTTCCAATCTCGAGCGAGCTCGGCGTCAAGACCAGCAGTATCGTGGCGTTGGGCCGTCAAGTTCAGGGCGATGGGAAGCTGGAAGAGCGCGCGATTGTACGGACAGTTCACCTTCAGCTGGTGTGCGGCACGCAGCCTGTCTGTGCGCGTGTCGGCAGCCTGCTCGACGACGATGTCTGATCCGCTCCCGCAGCCGGCGAGTGTGAGAGCGACGAAAAAGGGAGTGAGACGCAAGAGCTTTTCCTGTCGAGGCCCAATGCTAACAGCCCTGTCCCCCCGTCAGGGCGCCCGGTGACGGGTCGTGACCCTTCGAGTTGGTTTCTCCATATGGACCCCATCCTGTTGTTCTGGAACGGCCAGTGAACGTCTTCCCGACACCCGCGTCTCCGACGACACAGCACTACCCCAAGTACGTGAGCACCCTGCCCCGTCAGGAAGGAAGGACTATCGCAATCACCGGTTGCACTAGCGGCACCGGTCAGGTCCTCGCCCGCACCTGTGGAGATCTCGGCGCCCGCGTGGTGATGCTCAATCGGCCCTCCGGCCGCGCAGACGCAGCCCTGTCCGACCTCCTCGACCGAGGTGCCGACGCGGTGATGGTGGGCTGTGATCTGCAGGAGTTCGCGAGTGTTCGAAGGGCGGCCACAGAGCTGCGGTCGATCTGCCCGAATGGACTCGATGCGCTCTGCAACAACGCCACCCGACGTGCAGACCCGAGACTTCTTCGGTCCCCGGCCGGCAAGAGCGGGCGCGCTGAGAGGCTGCCCCAGGAGCGCGATCCGGAGGCCGAAGTGCTGTTGTGGGCCGAGAGCCTCGACGCGGTCGGCCTATCGTCCTTCTTCGGCTGAGTCAGCGACAGGACCTGGATTGGCTAGAGCGGTCCGCCGAACAGCAGCACGACCTCGGCGGCTCCGACCTCATGGGCGGCGCTTGCGATGGCCAGGTCGTCATATCCATCGCCGTCGACATCCCCCACTCCTGCGACACCGCCACCGAGGTAGGCGTCGGGGCCGTCCGGGATCACCGTCAGGTCGGCTTCGTCGATCGTCCTCGTACCGCTGTGGGGGCCCATGACAAGCCACGCGCCCCCGGACCCGACTGGCCCGGGCTGCATGTAGTGCCCCATCGCCAGATCTCCGTATCCATCGGCGTTGAAGTCACCGATCGGCGCCGCTGCGATGACAGAACTGCTGTTCGGAAGCAGCAAATGAAAGTCCGCGCTCGCAGTTGTGGTCACCCCGGCCACCGGACCAAAGAATACGTGGAGCCCGGCCCCAGAAGGATCGGAATCCCACGTCACGGCGATCAGGTCATCGTACCCGTCATCGTTGGCGTCGATACGCCCAGGACCGACTCCAAATAGTTCTTCCGCGAATTGACCCGTGATCCAGGCCTCGGCGTCACCCTCAGTTACTGGTAGGCCAGCGGCGAGGCTGGAGAAGACCCACATGTTGGCGCCTCTGCCAAACGTGGCATCGGCGCGACCGTCGCCGTTCAGATCGCCTGGGGAACGCGCAAATCCACCAAGAGAAAGATCCGCAGCTGTCGCATCGATCTGGATGTCGGCATTGGCCAAGCCGACATCGGCGATGAGGGGCCCGAACACGACGTATCCGGCACCCGCGTCGGAGAACTGCCCCTGCTGTTCGACGTACGGGGCCCCCACGATGAGGTCGAGCGCGCCGTCGTCGTTCACGTCCGCGCAGTCGACCGAAAGATCAGAGCCCTGATCCTCGGGTTCGGCCACGAATTGCAGCGTAGCGGCGGCAGAGAGCCCCACGTCCCCGACAGCCGCTCCCCCGGGAATCAGCAGCACGCGCTCTGGAGCGAAGCCGGTCAGGGGGTCGACCCCGGCGTGCATGACGATGTCGTCGAATCCGTCTCCATTCTGGTCGCCGCAGGGCGCCACATCCTTGCCCAGGAAGGTCCACGGCATCTCGGGAGAAATGCGAACCGGCGCGTCGGCCAGTGCCAAAGCTCCTTGTTGAATACCGGTTAATACATAGGCAACCCCAGAGCCGCCGTACGGTGAATCCACCAGTTGGTTGCCTATGGCGAGGTCTGGCAGTCCGTCGCCGTCGAAGTCCCCGGCGGAGCTGATCGCAAAGCCCGACGCTCCCTCTCCGGCGAAGCGGGCGTCGACTTGCGTGAGGAGGATTGAAACCGGGCAGTTACCGGCCACTCGATTCACAGCCGCGTCTCCGTCGTCGCAGTCCAGGCAGGCGTCGAACCCGTCGAGGTCGAGGTCCACCGCACCCGCCGAGCCATCGCAGTTGTAGTCGTTCGGATCGGCGCAGTCGTCTTCGAGCGCGTACGGATGGAACGCGACATCCCCATCGTCACAATCGTCGCCGTTGTCGACGTAGCCAGAGGGAAGTGTGCAGCTCTGGATCTCGGTCGTTATGTCTCCATATCCATCGCCATCGGCGTCCTGGAACCGGGAGACATCGGGATTCACCGCCGGGTTGTAGTCGTCGCAGTCGTCCGGCGTCGCGGCGTACCCCTGGGGCGGTTCGCCTGCTGGGCCGGCGCAAGCCAGCAGAGTACCGACGTACGTTCCGAACCCATCACCGTCCTGGTCCAGATACCAAGTCGCCTCGTCAATGGCGCCGTCGTCGATGTACCCGTTGCAGTCGTTGTCATCGCCGTCACACGTCTCCGCAGCACTCGGATGGTCGGCAGCTTCGTCGTCATCGCAGTCGCCGTCGCACACGCGGTAGGTGTCTCCGTCCTCGTCGACCTCATCCGTGGGCACGGCACCGTCACAGTCGTTGTCGACCTCATCGCAGAGCTCCTGTGCTCCGGGGAATGTCGAAGCGTCGGTGTCGTTGCAATCCCGATCTCCGATGACGCTGTTGTCCCCCACCCAGCCGTCGAAAGTGCACGCGACGTAGCCATCAGCGTCCAGATCTTGCTCTTCGGCCGGTACATCTCCGCCACAGGCGTTGTTCAGCCCGTCGCAGCGTTCGGGGGCACCGGGGAAGACCGTCGCGTCGTCGGGCGCGCAGTCGGTGGCGTCCAGGACGTGGTCTGCGGGCCTCGAACATTCGCTTGCCTGCGACGAGGCGTCTCCAAAGCCGTCCCCATCCGCGTCGCCGTACCAGACTTGCCCCGGATACTCATCCGGATCGGAGTCGTCGCAGTCTCCGCCTGTATCGACGCGTCCATTTCCCGGATTGGAACATTGGTAGATGGGTTTGGCGCCCTCGTCCCCGAAGCCGTCGGCATCTCGATCGAGATACCAGACGCAACCCGGCACCCGGTCTCCATGAGTCTGGTTGTCTACCCACGGGTAGCAGCCTGCGATCAGTAGCGTGATCAAAACGAACCAGAGGTGGTCAGTCTGCCTCACGATCATCGGCCCCCAACCAATACATCATACACACCAGCCCACAAGCGTGAGCCCAGGCAGGCTCACGGGCAAGGGTCCGCATCAGGTCGGCGCCTTAGTCCAGTGCGTGCTGGGCCGACGGTGGCCAGATGGAGCCGATAGGGCGTGTGCGGCCCGGCGTCGAACTCGTCGAACGGCCAATGTCGGTTCAACTCGAGAGGTGGGATCGTTCCTCCGGAACCAGCGAGGAGCACAACCCCCGCGCCGATGGCAAAATAGTCAGTCTGTGCCCTCACGCAGGCAACGAAAGACCGCCACAACATTTCGATTCCGTTCACGGTCGGCGCCCAAAACGGGAAATAAGGCGCTTGCGCCGCCCGTTTTGAGTGTCGATTGTGAATGGGATCTCCCCAGTGGCGCGCTTGCGCGTCACGAAACTGATGTTTCGAGGACGACTATCGACCGTAGGGAGATCGTCTGGCTCGATTCGGAATGAGGGCTTCGGGGGACCGTTGGCAACTGACTCCCGAGTCGCTCCAGCCGCGAGCGATGGAGGCCGCCAGAATCTGCCGCGTGAGGCCTCGCTCCAAAAGCTTGCTTTGACACAGAAAAACCAGACTGTAGGTCATATGCCACGCCCGCGCCCGGACAGTCCGAGCGACTCCCTTGTCGGAATCACATTAGCCTGGGACACCCCAAACCGCGGGAGAGCCATGCCCATCTCGAAGACCCCAATCCACATCCTGGTCGGGTCGCTTCGCGACCTCCCAAACTGGCCCTACCTCGCCGAGCTCCACCATCTCCCGGACCGCGCGGCGGACTTCGCATGTGTGCTCGGACGAAGCCGAACCACGAAAGCGGCCATCAAGAAGCTCGCTCCGTCAGCCCCCGATGTGGCCACCGCATCCGCTCACGCAGCGGCCACCCTCTACGCGGCGGCACACGGCAACACCCACGCGCTGTTTGGATTTCCGACAAGCAAGAACCTGCCCTTTCACGTGCACATCTCCACCGCCACGGCCGCCGATGTCGCGTCGCAGCTCGACGCCGCTGGGGTCGCCTGGGAAGGACTGGAGTCCAGACTGATGGATGTCGCGGTCTTCCGGCGCGACGGTCCGCCGGAAGACTGGGCCGCGGATCTTCGGCGCGCTCTTCGCAAGACAGACTTTCCTCCGCCGAGGCAATGGCACGATGGACACCGGGCAGTATTTCGGGCCGCACTCGACGCGGATAGCCTGTTGGATCTTCGCGTCTCCGATGGGGGGCCGGTGGGTTTCACTGGCTGGGAAGCCGCGCTGACCGCGGCCGGGGCGGCGGACCAATCGACGCTGTTTGCGGTCCGACATGCCACGGACTTTCGGCACTACCTCGCGAGCCGCGGCACCCTCGCCGAACTCTCCTGGCAGACGGCCGTGCTGCAAACGGGCTCGCTTTTGCCGCTGGCCTGGCGCTCGCTCGCCAGGGGGGAAGACGTGCCGGGCCGGAACTTCATCGACGAGATCGTAGAGGCGGTGGCGTTCTTTTCGGCGTATGAACGCCAGTGGTTCGACGATGCGCTCTTTGCACCAGTGCATACCGCCTGGACCGCTCATTCCGAACGTGCAGCAGGTTTGATCGCCGAATTGAAGGGTCCGCGACGCTTCGAAGTCCTGCAGGAGCTCACGCGAGGAGAGACCTGGTACACCCAGAACCCCGAGATTCTCAGGGACTGCTCCCTCGAGGAGCTGACCCGGCTTGCTGAGTGGCACGCACACACCGACCCCTCGAATCGCATCGCGGCCCTGATTCTCAGCGAATATCAGTCCAAACGACCGGAACCAGGCCCGGTCGCGGCTCTGGCCGACCTTTTCCAAGGGTCCACCGATGTCGCCGTTCTCGATCAGGTCGAGCGCATGGTCCGCTACACCGAGGACCCCAGGTGGACCCGCGTCGCACGTGCGCTTGAAGAACGGGGACACACCGTCGCCGCTGACTTCGAACCCCGTGCAGACAGCCCGTACCACCCGTCGGTCCAGCGGTTCCTCGCCAGCAGCCACTGCCGCACGGGAGCCTCCTACAAAGGCTCCTTTGGGGACGCCGAAATCTGGATGTTCGAGCCCGCCAATATGGGCGTGCGGAATGGGCGGCTTGAGATCGGCCACTACGACGGTGGCAACTACACTGTCGTCCTCCTGAGCCCCGATCGAAACGACCCGCCCGTCCGCCGCTTCGACCACGAGGAACCCGATCGACTCCTGAAACTGACCGACCGTTTGTCCAGCTTGATTCTGGGGCTCACATCCGAGGCTGACGGAACTGCTAGCATCCACAGATGAGCAGCAAGCTGCGAGAACGCCTGCAACGGCTGCGTGAGCCGGTCGAGGTCGACGCCATCGACGAGGTCGTGGCCGACGCCGAGAACGCCATCCGCCTGCAGGTCGAAGCCCTCGCCTACCGCATCGAGGGGGCCGTCGCGGACCTGAGCACCCAGACCCGAGACGTGGTGGACACGCGGAAGAAGGCGCGTCAGCTCCACGACGAGACCGCGGCGGGCGGCGGCATCATGGCCACCCTGCGCGCCTCGCTGGCCAACGACGACGTCGAGGATGCCCGGGAGAACATGGCGGGCAACCTGCACGCCGAGGCCGCCGGCCTGACGAGACGCGTGCAGCGTTCTCTGGCGCTGGCCGAAGACGTAGACATCCTCATCGACGACGTCGCCTTCGCGACGAGTGGACTCGCGGACCTCGAGCGCCGCGCCTCGGGAGCCGGCCTGCACCGAGAGGCGCGGCTCATCCAGGACGCGACGACACGACTCGTGCTCCTTCGACCCTCACTCCAGGACATGGCGGATCCGCTGGCGGATCCCGTCAAAGCGGCTCGCAACGTCGTCGAGTCGGCGACGCGGAATGCAGCCCTGCTTCGGTCTACCGAGAGAGCGGCCACCCTCGGAGAGAGTGTGCTCGACAGCGTGATCTCACCCGGAGGAGGAAAGGTCGCACAGCGGCTGAGGGACGCCGTCGGTGACGCCGCTCCGGGGCTGGTTCCAGATGTCGCGCGCGACGCGATGGGAAGGGACGACGCCCTTTCTCAGCTCGAGACGAAATTGGACGAGGCGTCTCGCAAGGCCCGCGAGGACGAGGAGCATCGACGAGCCGCCGAAGCCGAGCTCGATGCGCTCGAGTGGGACCCGTGACCAAACAAAACGAGCACGGTGCCAGCACAGACGAGGACGGCAGCGACGACAACCCGGCTGCCGAGCGGTTCGCCGAGCAGGACCGCGCCGAGCCCCACCGCCACGATGGGATTGACATAGGCGTAGCTCGAGGCGACCCGCACCGGCGCATTGCGGAGCAACCAGGCATAGGCAGTCCCGGCCAGCAGGCACCCGAACACGACCAGGTACGCGAGGGCCGCCCAGGCCGAGAGCGAGACCGACGCCGGATCGACGAAGGCCTCCCCGCGGAGAACGGACAAGACGAGGGCCGCAACCCCGCCGAGGGCAAAGACCAGCCCCAGACCTCCTGGACCCTCCGGGATCTCCGGCGACCGGAGCTGGAGAGAGCCCAGCGCCCAACTGGTCGAGGCAAAGAGCAACAGGCCGAGCCCAAGGGGATCGATGGCACCCTGCGGGCCACCTCCGAGGCACGCGACCCCCAGAAATCCAAAGACCAGGCCAACAACTACGCGGACGGATGGTCGCGGGCCGCCTAGCGCCCAGGCCCAGAAGACGAACTGGGCCGGCGTGGTGGCCATCACCAGCGCAGCGTGTCCCGACGGAACCGACTGCTGGGCGACAAAGACCAGCGCCGTCCCGCACGCGATCATCGGCACGCCAGCGCGGGCGGCGGGAATCACCGCGGCGAGACCGGGCAGCTCGCGACGCCATGCCGCCAGCCCGAGGAAACACAGTCCGGCCGCCAGATACCGGAAACCACCGGCGCCTAGCGGCGGGAGCTCGTCGACCACCAGTTGGATGGCGTAGTAGGTCGAGCCCCACACGGCGTAGACCGTCAGCAGTGCCGCGATCAGAGGTGTGCTCAGCCCCCTCACAGCGCCCTCTGGCGCCAGTCGAGCACAATCCAGCCGGCGGTGACTCCGAGTCCAGCGACCGCCCAACCCAGGACCGAAACATAGATCAATACACCCATCATGAGACCTCCCGAGGCCGATGAAATCCGGCCTGAGAGAAACGTGGCCTCCTCCGAACAAGGCGAACAGACACAACTCTCGACAACTGTTATGGGTACAGTCTCAACTCTGATCTGTACCGGTACAGTTCGGCCCCAACTGTACCTGTGCGGACACCGGGAAGGAGATCACATTGGGTGACATACCCCACACCCGAATGGTTCCAACCGTGAACGGAAACGCCGACCCCCTCTACCAACAAGTCGCGAATCGCCTCATCGATCTGGTCGAGCAAGGGACCCTGCGTCCGGGAGAGCGGCTGCCATCGGTGCGCCGACTCCACAAACAATGGGGCGTGAGCGTGTCGACCGTTCTCGAGGCCTATCGGGTGCTCGAGGATCGTGGCGTCCTCGATGTTCGGCCGCAATCCGGCCATTACGTGCGAGCCAGGGCCCATCGCGCACCCCTGCCCCGAGCCGAACCCGCACCGACGACTCCCCGCGCCCTCGACTCGGATCTCATGGTTCGGATCACGCTGCGAGCGGGCCAGCAAGGGCTCACGCGGCTCGGCTGTGGTCTACCCGAGCGCGATCTGCTTCCGCTGTCGGAGCTGGACAAGGTGATCAGCCGCGTCGCGCGGACCTGCCGGGACAGCCATGACTACGTCGTCGCCCCGGGCCATATACGCCTGCGTCGCGCGCTGGCTCGCCGCCTCGTCGACGCCGGGTGCACCCTCTCTCCAGAGGACCTCGTCATCACAAACGGGTGCACCGAAGCCCTCGACCTCTGCGTCCGCACTCTCACCAAACCCGGCGACACGGTGGTCGTCGAGTCACCGACCTACTTCGGATTGCTGGAGATCCTCCGCGCTCAGGACGTGCAGGTGGTCGAGGTCCCGAACCACCCCGAGACCGGAGTCGATGTCGACGCGGTCGCCCGGGCCCTAGAAGAACACGATGTCGCCGCGGTGGTGGTGTCCTGCAACTACACCAACCCGCTCGGTGCCCTGGTCCCGCTGGAGCAGAAGCGCCGCCTGGTCGCGCTCTGCACCGACAACGAGGTCCCGCTGATCGAGGACGACGCTTACGGAGATCTGGGCTTCGAGGGCGATCGCCCGCCGTCGCTGAAGGCCTTCGACACCGATGGATGGGTCCTGTCCTGCGGCACGCTCTCCAAGACCCTGTCGCCAGGCCTGCGGATCGGCTGGGTCGCTCCGGGCCGCTTCCTCTCCGAGATCTGCCGAAGAAAGCTGATCTCGACACTGGCTGGAGCGACGGTTCCCCAGCTGGCCGCGGCCGAGTACCTCCAGAACGGCGGCTACGATCGGCAGCTGCGGCGGCTGCGGCGCTCGTACCGGTCCCTCCTGCGACAGATGTGCGAGGCGGTGACCGATCGCTTCCCGGACGGAACGGGCATTTCGAGGCCCCGCGGAGGGCAGTTCCTGTGGGTCGAGCTGCCCGAGGGTCGAGATGCGATGGAACTCTTCGAGAAGGCCTGGGACGCCGGTATCAGCATCGCGCCGGGGCCGATGTTCTCGCCGTCTGGAGGGTATCGAAGCTTCTTCCGCCTGAACGGTTCTGTGCTCTGGACTCCCGTGGTCGACGAGGCCATCACCAAGCTGGGTGTATTGGCCGGGAGCTGCGAGCCCGCACCGGACTAGGGTCGATACTCCGGCTACTGTGGCGCGGGAGGTCATGGGTGTACCGAGTCGGACCGGGTTGGATGCCGCTCTTCGTCGCGCTCGTGTTGGGGTGCCGACCCAGTCCCTGCGAGGATCCAATCCCGGTGATGGATCGCAGCACGCTGAGTGGCAACGCCCGCGTCATCAAGGACATGCTCGCCGAGTACCTCGGCGCGACGGATCAGGACCTGTGTCTCGGCGGTGTGATCGTCGAAGGAACGGCGAGCAACGCCATCCTGGAAGAGGAATCCACCGGAGCCCGCTTCGCCAGGATCGATCGTACGGTTCGCGTCGATCTGTCCCTGCTCCCAGGCGGCGTCAACCGCCAACAAGCCCTCCGAGATGCGGTCTGGCCGCAGCTCTGCCAGGCCGCCGACATCCCCGGCGACGTCTACTCATCAGAGGCGTTCTTCAGCAAAGAGGAGGATCCCGCTTCAGCATTCACCATCCTGTGTGCGAGTCGGGCCAAGGGCTCTCCGCTGAAGCACCAGGTCGCAGCCCTTTGTGAGAGTGATGACGAGTCGTTGTGGTTGGACGACTACTACGCCGCCGAGCGACCGACTCGATTGCCGCCGCGCACCCGAGGTTCAGCCGTCATGTACACCGCGTCTCGCCCGCTGCGGATGCTGGTCGTCGCCGGGAACACGGCCTTTGCCATCGTCACGGATGAGTACGGTACAACCTCGGGATTTGCCGCTTTCGACATCGACGGTACGCTCCTGTGGGAATACCCCGATCCAACCCCACTCCAGGGTTTCCGCGGCGGCTTCGACTCGGCCCTGGCTATCGGTATCGGAGGGGAGATCCTGGAGCTCAGTCGTCTACAGGTCCGTTCGGGCACCCGGGCGGCCGCCGGGCCCTATTCCTATGCAGCGCAGACGGAGGCGGGCTGGATCCTGGGCGGCACCGGGGTCTCGGCTGTGGCGTACACCCTCGACGGCGGCATCGACCTCGCTGGAGGAGACCCCGACGTCGACTTCCTCCAGAACATCGGCACGGAGGTCTGGATGGGCCGGATGCGGGACAGCGGAGCCATGGAGCTGGGGCGCTATGGCGAACCGCTTGAAGTCGTCGTCTCCAAGCTCGCCCTCACGCCGCCGATCCTGTGGCGGGACCGAGCGGTGAGTCTGGTCTTGTCTGGCAACGACGTAGTGGAGGTTGAAGTGCCCCTCGATCCGACGGAACCGTCCAGTCTGGTCGACGACTGCGAGAGCGCACTGCTGCCTCGAATCACCGACGCCGGCGCGCGCATGTACGAGACCCAATCCGATGGCAACGGCATCTCGTTGGCGGAGATCCTGCCTTGATTCTCGCGGTCCTGACCACCGCCGCCCTCGCCACCACGCCCAACGTCGATCTGCGGGAGACGGTGGCCGAGCAGCCCTGGCGGGTGGCCCCGGGAGACCGATCCTGGGCGACCGCGGCCGACGTGCGCTTCAGCTATTCCGCCAACATGGCGAAAAGCGATATTCATCCTGGTTTTTACCACGGAGGCACGTACAACGAGCTGTACGGCGAAGTGGAGCCGTTCGAGAACTGGATCCTCAACCTGCGGCTCACCACCGGCGTCGTTTCGTATTCGTATGGCGCGACAGCCGCGGGGTTCGTGCATCCATGGCCGGCTCTCACCTACCGCGCTTCCGGCGAACGCCTGTCGGTGCGCGGACGGGCCGGCGATCTCGACCGCCAGACACTCGGGGCCGGTCTGACCCTTCAGGACGAAGAGCTCTCCGGCATTCGCGGCGTCGCCGGAATCGAGGACGTGGGTCCCGCGAATATGCGGGCCGTGGTGATGTGGGCCGGCACCGGTGGTTTCCAGGTCGACGGAGACGCCAGGTACGCGGCCCTGGAGCCCGTCGCCGAGATGCTCGGCGTCTACTTCCTGGACCTCTCGATTGGAGAGCCGCCGTTCGTCGGCGCGTACTTCCGCGGCGAGGAGGGCGTGCTGCGATGGGGGCTGGAGGGGTCCCGCCGCAGCATCGCCTGGGCCGGGCTTGCTCGCATCGGGGTCGCGGCGGAGTCCGACCGGTTGAACGGCAGCCTGGATGTGCAGGGGCGAGCCCTCGAGCCCGGATGGGCCGACGGTTTTCGGATAGAGCACGACTACCTGGCACCGGAACAGGAGGACAAGCAGGCCTTCGACACGATGCACTTCCTGGTCGACCACCGCGGCGGCACGATGGTCGGCGTCGACGTGGCCGCGGGATGGCTGATCGTCGACGAGGCCCGGCTTCACGGGCGCTACGAGGTCGCCGAGCTGGAAGGGAGCCAACGCCCCGGACTACCGATTCAACATCGGTTTCTGGCCGAGGTCGCCTTTCGCCCACTGCGGAGTCCGGCCATAGAGGCCGCCGCCCACCTGACCAACAAGAGCAGCGCCGCCATCTCCCCTCCCAGCGTCGACGACAAGCGCCGGACGCCCGCCTTCAGCGACATCACGCTGCTCCGGATCGAGCTTCGAATGCAGCTGTGACGGGTTAGGCCCTCCCATGACCTGGGCGACGTTATTCGCGCTGGCGGCGCTGGCCAATCCCGACAGACTGGCCGAAGCCGACGCGCTCGGCCAGCAGGCTCTGCAGCGGTTCTCCTCGGGCGAACACGCCGAGGGTCTGTCGCTGATCGGAAAGGCGGTCGCCATTCGCAGCGACGCCGGTCTCAGTGACGACCTGAACACCGGCCGCATGATGGTCACCCTCGGCCAGCTACAGGAACAGACTGGAGACCTCGCCAGCGCCCTGGCGACCTATGAGCGAATCCTGGCCATCATCCACCTGCATCTCGGCGAGGACGCCACCGCACAAGCGGACATTCGCCTGTACGCCGCGCGGGTACTCCTCGCCCAGGGACGCCCCGCCGAAGCCCGCATCCACCTGAACCGAGGTATCGAGCTCGCCGAGCCCCACCTCGCGCCCGACGACATCACCCTGGTGAATCTGTTGGACCTGATGGCCGAATGCTGCGCCGCCGAGCGCGACTACGAGGGTGCGAGGCAGCGCTATCAGCGCATTGTCGACGCATACCGCGAGTCCCGGAGCAACGACTATGGGCTGGCCATCGGCCTGGGCCAAATCGCCTGGATGTATGAGCGAGAAGGCCAATTTCCCGAAGCGCTGACCCACTACAAGGAGCAGCTGGCGTTCGTCGTGGAGACCCTGGGCGCCGAGTCCGCGCTCGCATCGGTCGTGCTCAACAACTCCGCAATCGTGCACAAGGAACTGGGAGACCTCGGCAGCGCACGGGAGGCCGCGACGGAGTCACTGCGCATTGCGGAGTGGGTCTGGTCCCCAGAAGATCCGCGCGTGGCAACGTCGCTCAACACGTTGGCCGTGGTACTCGATCTGCAGGCCGACTTCGCCGCGGCGCGCCCGATCCACGAGCGCGCACTGAAGATCCGCACCGAGCAGCTGGGTCCGGACCACCCCAACGTCGCCTCCAGCACGATGAACCTCGGGTATCTGCTCGGCAAGCTCGGCCAACGCGAGGCCGAGCTCCGCATGCACACGCGGGCCGTCGCGATCCTCGAGGCGCGCGCGGTTCCCGAAGACGCCCAGCTCGCGAATGCGCTCCTGAACCTGGCCACCAGTCCCCTCCTCGCACCCGAAGAAGCGCGACAGCACTACGATCGCGCGCTGACCATTGCGGAGGCCGCCCATGGGCCGCACCACCCTCAGGTAGCCAAATACCTGAACTCGTACGGGACCTTCGAGTTCATGGTGGGCAACAGCGAAGCGGGCCTGGACCTCTACGAGCGCTCTCTGGAGATCAAGCGCGCAGTCCACGGCGACGATCATCCCGAAGTCGCGATCACCATGACCAACATCGGCTGGCGACTGCACTTGAAGGGCGACCAACAGGGCGCGGCCGAGTGGATCGACGACGCACTCGCCATCTACCTGTCTCGAACGGGAGAGGATGGCCCGAACACCATCGACAGCCGCTTCAAGCTCGCGCGAATCGCGGCGGCGGCGGGAGACGAAGATCGAGCCAGGGCCCTGTTCGCCGACACGCTGCCCAGACAGGCGTCCCACGCTCGGTCGCTGATCGAGACCCTGGGCGAACGGGAGGCGCTCAAGGTGATGCATCGATACCTCGAGCACCTCGACGCCTACATGACGGCCTTTGACCGGCCCGAAGACACCGCACAGGTATACAGCGCCGTGCTCGCTGCAAAAGGAGCAGTTGGCCGATTGGTCATCGGTCGACGCAGGGCCCTGGAAGGCGGAGAAGACCGGACCGTGCGCGAGCGGAGGGTCGAGCTCGACGAGGTCCGAGCGAAGATCGCCCGTGCCGTATTCGACGTGCCGCTGTCGAACCAGAGCGATCAACGGCAAGATCGCATCGTCGAGCTGACGGCGACCAAAGACAAGCTCGAGCGCACGCTGGCCACGCTGAGTGCAGGCTTTCGGCGGGGACTCGTGCTCGAGGGCGCCACGGCCAAGACCATCTGCGAGGCGCTTCCACCGGACACCTCGTTGGTCGACTTCAAGGCATACGACGGCCGGTATGCAGCCTTCGTCACGGACCGGGATTGCGATATCCGTCGGGTGGAGCTCGGCGCGTCGGCACCGATGAACGAGGCGATCGAGATGTGGCGGGATGTGCTCGGCGGCTCCGAGGTCGCCAGTCGCGTCGAGCGTCGGGGCACCGCTGTGGCCGAGCTGCTGTGGCACCCGATCGCGCCACTGGTCGCCGACTCGCGCCGCATCTTGATCGTGCCAGACGGCCGGATCACCGGCGTGCCCTTCGCGGCCATTCCGGTCTCGGAAGACCACTACCTGATCGAGGACCACGTGCTGAGCGGCCTGGAGACCGCCCACGATCTCCTCCGCTGGGCCGACGCCATGGACCCCACCGGC
>Ga0315336_1001311_pt1 | contig 50244 bp, 45 predicted proteins | sample ASW5metaG_FD_204512 | JGI IMG/M metagenome (GOLD analysis project Ga0315336, IMG submission 204512) | Ammonia-oxidizing marine archaeal communities from Monterey Bay, California, United States - ASW #5 | ecosystem: Environmental > Aquatic > Marine > Intertidal zone | place: USA: California...
CATTAATTTATGGCTATGGGTTTAGCTATATCAAAGCGTTTATGGCAGTCGCCAACGCGACATCTTTGTCCGTCACAGTGTTGCCGGCATCGTGTGTAGTGAGCGTTATGCTCACGCTGTTATACACGTTGTGCCATTGCGGGTGGTGATCGGCTTTCTCCGCGAGTAAGGCAACACGCGACATGAATCCGAACGCGCCGACAAAGTCGTGAAACTTAAAGTCGCGGGTCAAAGCGTCTTGGCACAATGTCCAACCTTCAGGCACTGTCTGCGTTTCCGGCATATCCATCTAACTTACGATCTGGTGGAGCCAGGGAGGATCGAACTCCCGACCTCGTGAATGCCATTCACGCGCTCTCCCAGCTGAGCTATGGCCCCAAAACGAGCGCGTGATCTTAGGTATCGCGCCTCGCAGTGTCAATAAAGGTATCTACCTACCCCGAACGGCCTATTCCGGCCCCGCCTCGAGGTTCAGGGCGACAAAGGATTTGTCGAGACGCTTACGCTCCTTGCCTGAAAGGGCGAGCGCATCAAGCGCATCGCGAAGCCGTGCGCGGCTGAGGTCCGCGCCGAGAAAAACCAGCGAATCAAACAACGGCAGCGACACACTACGCCCACTGATGGCCACAAATAGCGGAAACAGAAAGTCTTTGAATTTGAGCTCGAATGCCTTGGCCAGCGCCTGGCACAGCGCAAAAATGTCATCCCGTCGCCACCCACGAAGTTGATCCATGGCCGCCAGCGTATGGTGCAGTACTTTCACGACGTCATCGCGATTCAGGGTTTTGTGCTCGAAATCGCCTTCGCTCACCGCGCGACGCGCGCCCACGAGATAGTCGACGAGGGGCCCGAGATCGGACAAGCGCTCTACTCGTTCCTGTACCAGCGGTATCAGCTGATTCAGACGCTCGTCGTTGAGCATCCAGACCTTAACCCGCTCGCCGAATTGTTCCGTACTGAGCGCTCGCAGGTACTGCCCGTTCAGCCACGCAAGCTTAGTCTGATCGAAGATAGGCCCGCCGACGGAAATGCGTTTTTCATCGAAAGCGGCAACCATTTCATCGGTGCTGAAAATCTCGCTCTCGTCAGGCATCGACCAACCCATCAAGCCCAGATAGTTCAGCAATGCTTCCGGGAGGTACCCGGCATCTCGATAGTAGGTAATGCTGGTGGGATTCTTGCGCTTGGAAAGCTTGCTGGCATCTGGATTGCGCAGCAGGGGCAAATGTATGAGCGTCGGCATTTCCCAGCCAAAATATTCGAACAGAAGCACGTGTTTTGGTACCGAGTTGAGCCATTCCTCGCCACGCAGGATGTGCGTGATTCCCATCAGGTGGTCATCCACCACCACCGCCAGGTGGTAGGTCGGCATGCCATCCGCCTTGACCAACACCTGCATGTCGATCTGTTCGTATGGGATCGTCACTTCGCCGCGCAACTCATCTACAAAGGTGCACTCCCCTTCCCTGGGTACCCGCATGCGAACGACGTGCTCTGCTCCGGCGGCCAGACGCTGGGCTATGTCGTCGCCGTCCAACTCCAGGCAATGTCCGTCGTAGCGCGTGGTTTGTTTGGCAGCTTGTTGCTCAGTACGCACCCGGTCGAGGCGCTGTTTGCTGCAGAAACAGGGGAATGCATGACCGGCCTGAATCAGCTGTTCTGCGTAGCGGGAATAGGTCTCGCGCCTTTCGCTCTGCCGGTACGGCCCGTGCGGGCCACCTACGTCCGGGCCTTCGTCCCAGTCAAGTCCCAACCAGCGCAGCGCGTCGAAAATTGCGCGCTCGGACGCTGCGCTGCTGCGGACCTGATCGGTGTCCTCGATACGCAGGAGAAATTCACCACCATAACGCTTGGCGAACGCCCAGTTAAACAGCGCCATGTAAGCCGTTCCCACATGGGGATCCCCAGTGGGCGAAGGCGCGATACGGGTACGAACGCTCATTCCGTCGAGTACGTCGCCTAGAATCCCATCTTTACGACGTCATTAGGAATCAGCGGATAGGAGATTCCCGCCCACTTCTGCACGACCCTGACTACCTGGCAGGCATAGCCGAACTCGTTGTCATACCACACGTAAAGTACCGCGCGATTGTCTTTCACGATGGTGGCTTCACCGTCGACAATGCACGCGTGCCGATTACCCACCAGATCCGATGAAACGATTTCCGGCGAGGTCGTATAGTCAATCTGGCGCTGCAGATTGCTGTGCAGGCTGGCGTTGCGCAGAAAGTCGCTCACTTCGGCTTCTGTGGTATCGCGCCCCAAGGTCAGATTGAGAATCGCCAGGGATACATTAGGGGTGGGGACACGTATCGCATTTCCCGTCAGCTTGCCCTCGAGTTCGGGTAGCAGGCGCACAACCGCGGATGAAGCCCCAGTCTCGGTAATCACCATATTCAAAGGTGCACCACGCCCGCGACGGTTCTTCTTGTGATAGTTGTCAATCAGGTTCTGATCGTTGGTGTAAGCGTGCACGGTTTCCATGTGCCCGGACTGAATGTCGAACTCCTCGTTCATCGCTTTCATCACCGGCACGATGGCGTTGGTGGTGCAGCTCGCTGCCGCCAGCACGGTGTCATCCGGACTGATGTCGCCGGAATTTACGCCGGAAACGATGTTCTTGATGGCACCTTTACCAGGTGCGGTGAGAATGACTTTGGATGCTCCATTGGGCTTAACATGCTCAGCCAGGCTCTCCTCGTCACGCCAGGCGCCGGTATTGTCGATGACAATGGCGTTCCTGATACCGTATTTCTCGTAGTCCACTTCCGACGGGTGCGAAGCATAGATCACATGTATCACGTTGCCGTTGGCGATGATGGCGTTGTTTTCCTCATCGACCCGCAATGTGCCCTGAAAGCTGCCATGCACTGAGTCCCGGCGTAGCAAACTGGCACGCTTGATCAGATCGTTATCGCTGCCTTTGCGAACCACGATGGCGCGCAAGCGCAACTGTTCTCCGCTGCCGGTCTTTTCCACCAGCAGTCGGGCCAACAAACGGCCGATGCGTCCGAAGCCGTACAGCACAATGTCCTGGGGCTCAGGCAACGCTGGCACGTGGCGTCCGATTACCTCTGCACACTCGCGCTGGATGAATTCCAGCGGCGTAATTTCCGAGTTCTCAGACTCCTCCATGTACTTGATCGCCAGCCGTCCAACATCGACATGGCTGGGCCCCAGATCCAGATTCGACATGGCTTCGAGGATTGGATAGCTCTCGAACTCCGACAGCTCGTTCTGCGCTATCTGGCGAACGTAGCGGTGGGTCTTCATCAGCTGGGTAACGCTATGGTTATACATCGCGCGCCCGTAGCAGTAGGTGACCACATTTTTGCGGTACAATCTTCCGATGAGCGGAATCATCGCTTCCGCGAGGGCTTCTCGTTCTTTCCAATCTGGAAAATAATCTTCGAGGCTGGGTAGTGCCACGTCACTTCCTCTTACTTGTAGGTTGGATGAGTCGAAACAGTAGATCTAGCCGGATCTATAGGCGCAAACCAGTAATGTTTAGTCGCGTGCTCGGGCCAGGACCGGCGGCGGGTATTATAGGCGTTCGCCCACCTGCGGCAAGAACTACATACAAAACGTTAACTATCTGAAACTGGCGTTTATCCCTTCGAGAGCCTCTTGGCCAGGACACAGATCTGCTTCGTTGAGTTCGTTTAAGGGGCGACATACGGTATCCATAATCTCATGACAATCCGCCGCGTCCGGATCGACGTAAAGCAGTCCGGTGACCGCCTCGCCTTCTTCATGGCGCCGTTGCACGTAATTCAAAGCCCCTACCCGGTCATGCACGTCATAGTCTGCGTCTAACTTATACAGTCGCAGGGTCGAACCATCTGGCATCTGCACGTCTTCGTTGGATCCTGCGTCGTAGTCGGCGGTGATCTCTTCGTGGGGCTCGATATAGTCCGCGTCAACGACGTTCTGAGTGTGTTGCCGCACGTGCTCATAGCTTTTCGTAGAGCCTTGATGATTATTGAAGGCAACGCATGGCGAAATCACGTCGATGAACGCCATGCCTTTATGGCGCAAGCCCGCCTTTATCAGCGGTACGAGCTGGCGCTTATCACCGGAGAAGCTGCGCGCGACAAAACTTGCGCCGATCTGCATGGCCATGCTCACCAGATCAATGGGCTCATACAGATTAGGCACCCCTTTCTTCGAGGTAGAGCCTTTGTCATTGGTGGCAGAAAACTGCCCTTTCGTGAGCCCATAGGTTCCATTGTTGTCGACGATATACAGCATGTTGATCCGGCGCCGCATGATATGCGCAAATTGGCCCATGCCAATGGAAGCGCTATCTCCATCGCCGGAAACTCCAATACAGTGCAGATCGCGATTGGCCAGATTTGCCCCGGTGATAACCGAAGGCATACGACCGTGCACGGAATTCAATCCGTGCGACTTGTTCAGAAAATAGCTCGGCGTTTTTGACGAGCAACCGATGCCCGACACTTTGGCAAAGCGATGCGGTGGTAAGGCAAGTTCCGCGCACGCTTGCACGATGGCTGCACTCACGGAGTCGTGGCCACAACCGGCACAGAGGGTCGAGACAGATCCTTCGTAGTCGCGACGGGTCAGACCAATTTCATTAAGTGGCAGATTCGGATGGTGCGCTTTCGGTTTTGCTACAAAGGTCATGATTGCACCTCGGTTAAACGCGGCAGCTTGTTCTGCGAGTAATACTCGGAGATGCTTTTGAAGATGAAGTCCGCAGATATAGACAATCCGGCGTAATAGGTAATGGGGACCAGCTTTTTCGGATCACACTCGAATTCATTGATGAGCAGTGTGCGCATCTGGGCGTCGCGGTTCTGCTCGACCACAAAAATGAGTTCGTGATCGGCAATGAATGCCTGTACGTCGTCGGAGAATGGAAAGGCGCGCACGCGGCACGCGTCCAGCTTGATCCCTTCCGGTTCAAGTAAATCCATAGCTTCAGGCATTGGTAGCGCGGTGGTGCCATAGAACAATACACCCACCCGGCTTTCGTGGGCGTCGACCTCCGCGGCGGGCAACAGCTGCCGCGCGGTCTCCCACTTCTTCAACAGCCTCAGCATGTTGCGTTCGTATGCTTCCGGCGACTCCGTGTAGGCGGCAAATTCGTCGCGGGAGGTACCCCGGGTAAAGAACGCCCCTTTGTCCGGGTGAGCGCCTGGATAGGTGCGATAGCCGATACCATCGCCGTCAACGTCCAGATAGCGGCCGAACACCTCCATCTCATCTAAGTCTTGAGCAGAAAGTACCTTGCCTCGATCGTAACGACGCGCGTCGTCCCACTCCAGCGGCTCGCTCAAATTGTCGTTCATGCCCAATTCAAGATCGCTCAACACAATGATGGGGGTCTGCAATCTATCTGCCAGGTCCAGCGCCAAGGCGGCAAAATCGAAGCATTCCTTGGGTGTGGCAGGAAACAACAGAGGATGTTTGGTATCGCCATGGGATGCATATGCAGCAGCGAGCACGTCGGATTGCTGGGTACGGGTGGGCATACCCGTGGACGGTCCTGCCCGTTGTATGTCCCACAACACCGCGGGAATTTCCGCAAAATAAGCGAGGCCCAGAAACTCCGACATCAGCGAGACGCCTGGGCCGCTCGTGGCCGTAAACGAGCGCGCACCGTTCCAAGCTGCGCCAATCACCATGCCGATCGCGGCGAGTTCATCTTCTGCCTGGATAATGGCGAAGTTCTTCTGCCCGCTGTCCTCGTCGATGCGTAAGCGGTTTGCATGCTGCTCAAAGGCTTCAGCTACCGACGTTGAAGGCGTAATCGGATACCAAGCGCACACTGTCGCACCGCCGTAGATGCAGCCGAGCCCGGCTGCCATGTTACCGTCCAGCATGATGCGGTCGCCGACCGCGTCGGAATGCCGCACCTGAATCGGCAGTGGTGCCTGCAGGTAGTCGTAGGCGTATTGGCGGCCGATCTCCAGCGCATGGATGTTGGGCGCGATCAACGCGTCTTTGCCCTTGTACTGAGTGGCGACCATGCCGGTGATCACGTCGAATTCAATGTTCAACAAGCCTGCCAACGCGCCAAGGTAGACAATGTTTTTAAACAGACTACGTTGCTTGGGATCCGTGTATTCCGGCAACAGCATGTTCGCAATGGGGATGCCAATCTCAATGATGTCATCGCGCTGCAGAGTCTTGGATAACAGCTTCGAATTGTCGTAGAGAAGATAGCCGCCGGGGCGTACGGAGGTCACGTCTTCCACCAGTGTCTCAGCATTCATGGCGACCATGATGTCGACCCCTTCGCGGCGTCCAAGATAGCCTTGCTCGCTCACACGAACTTCATACCAGGTCGGCAAGCCCTGAATGTTGGAGGGGAAAATATTGCGCGTCGCCACGGGAATGCCCATGCGGAACAATGCCTTGGCGAACATGCCGTTGGCGCTTGCCGAGCCGGAGCCATTGACGTTGGCGAACCGAATCACAAAGTCGTTGTAGTTCACATTCATTCTGCAAAAGATCCTAATTGTGGGATATGCACCACAGAACGCTGCATATCCCACGCGTTAGTTGGACACCGCTCGGCACACAACCCACAGTGCAGGCATACGTCTTCATCTTTGACCATGACCCGCCCGGTAGGAAGATCACCGGATAAGTAGAGGTCCTGCTCGCCGTTCACCGCTGGAGCGGTCAGGCGGTCGCGCAGTTCCGGCTCATCCGCGTTCTCGATGAACGTAATGCAGTCCATCGGACAGATGTCCACGCAAGCATCACACTCGATGCAAAGGTTGTCTGTGAACACCGTCTGCACATCGCAATTCAGGCAACGTTGCGCTTCCGCCGCGCCCAGCTCCTGATCAAAGCCCAGCTCCACTTCCACTTTCACGTTGGCCAATGCCGTGGTGCGCTCCACCAGCGGCACCAGGTTTCTCACCGAGGGGTCGTGGTGCGCGTCGTATGCCCATTCATGCATACCCATTTTTGTGGACATCAAGTTGACGCCCTGGGGCGGTCTATCGCTCTTTAATTCTTTGCCCTGACACATCAAATGGATACTGATTGCGGCCTGATGAGCGTGGGCAGAGGCCCAGATAATATTTTCCGGACCGAAGGCGCTGTCACCGCCAAAAAATACCTGGGGATGGGTCGATTGAAAGGTCACCTCATCGAGTATCGGGCAATCCCATTTGTCGAACTCAAGGCCTATGTCTCGCTCTATCCAGGGGCAGTGGTTGTCCTGGCCTATGGCCATCAGAATATGGTCGGCTTCCAAGAAGACGTCAGGTTCCCCGCTCGGCACATAGCTCAAGCGACCATCGTCTCCACGTACCGGCTCCACGCACTCGAAAACCACGCCTTTGAGCTTGCCTTTTTCATCGTGAACGTACTCTTTAGGAGGACGATTGTTGATGATCGGAATTCCCTCGCGCATGGCATCTTCTTTTTCCCATTCCGAGGCTTTCATCACTTCGAACGCGGAGCGCACAACTACGGTGACCGACTCGGCGCCGAGGCGAAGCGACGTACGGCAGCAATCCATCGCGGTGTTGCCACCGCCCATGACTATCACTTTGCCCTCGATTTTGTCAGTGTGGCCAAACGCAACACTGGACAGCCAGTCGATGCCGATGTGTATGCAGTCGTCTACCTCTGCTCGGCCGGGCAACTCGAGGTCACGCCCGCGCGGCGCGCCGGTACCAACAAAGTAAGCGTCGAACCCCATCGCCAACATGTCTTTCATGCTGGTGATTTCCTCTCCGAAATGACATTCCACACCCATGTCGAGAATGCGCTCGACTTCCTCGTCCAGCACCTCCACGGGTAGTCGGAACGATGGTATCTGGCTGCGCATCATGCCCCCGCCAGCAGGGTCTTTTTCGAACAGGTGCACTTCATAGCCGAGCGGCAACAAGTCTCGAGCTACCGCCAGCGAAGCTGGACCGGCGCCAAGCAGCGCGATGCGTTTGCCGTTCTTGACGGTTGGCACCCGAGGCATATAGGCGTCTACGTCGCCTTTGTTGTCGGCCGCCACGCGCTTGAGGCGACAGATCGCGACGGGTTTCTCCTCGGTACGGACGCGACGACAGGCGGGCTCACATGGCCGATCGCAAGTGCGACCCAGCACGCCTGGAAACACGTTGGAGTCCCAATTGAGCATGTACGCTTCGGTGTATCGCTCTTCGGCGATCAAGCGTATGTATTCGGGAACTGGCGTGTGGGCTGGGCACGCCCACTGACAATCGACGACTTTGTGGAAATAGCCGGGATCGTGAATATTCGTAGGCTGCATAAGACTAACCTGCCCCACCTGCTCTTATGCAGCACGTGGGACGCAACACCTCACCTGTGAAAGTAGAATTTTAGCCTGTTGGCATCGGATTGGCTAGAGAACCTCTGAAGTTACTTTAGGTATAGCTGCGCGCGCGCTTGGCCTGAATCATGCTTCGCAGCAAGGCATTGAGCAGTTAGAATAGCGCGCTTTGCGTCGACTCGAACACGGCCCATGCGGAACCCCACTGTGCAAACTTCCCCATTACTCGCGCTATCAGCTTCGCCAGGCGCGGTCCCGACAGATGCCGGCAAGTTCGTGACCTGGAGTGGCTTGCACGGTGCCGCGGACGCCGCAGCAGTAGCGCGCCTGGCTGCACAACGGGATGGGTTAGTGCTAGTGGTAACCACCGATTCAGCCCGGGCCCAACGCTGGCAGGCTGCACTGTCTTTCTTTAGAGACGATGACGCCGCCGAGCCGTTGCTATTTCCTGATTGGGAAACACTTCCCTACGACGCATTTTCCCCGCATCAGGACATCATTTCCGAACGCCTGGCCACGCTCACACAACTGCCCGAGCGGCGCGACGGCACCCTGGCGGTGCCAGTTACGACCCTGATGCAGCGCATCGCGCCCCGGAGTTTCCTGGCGGGCGCGAGCTTCGATTTCGCGCAAGGACAACTCCTGAACGTGCAGACACAGCGGCTGACCCTGGACGCGGCGGGTTATCAGAACACAGACACCGTTTGCGAGCGCGGCCAGTACACGGTGCGCGGCTCAGTCATGGACATTTACCCGATGGGCGCGCAGCTCCCGGTGCGCATAGATTTGCTCGACGATGAAATCGATTCGCTGCGCACGTTCGACCCGGAAACTCAACGTACCATCGAGCGGATACAGAGCCTGCAACTGTTGCCAGCCAAAGAATTCCCCTTCGACGAAGCAGCCGTGGCGCGCTTCCGCGACCGTTGGCATCACCAATTCAACGTCGATGTGCGACGCTGCAGCGTCTACCAGGATGTCTCCAGCTTCATCGCACCCAACGGCATCGAGTACTATCTACCCTTCTTTTTCGACACGCTTGGCACCTTGTTCAACTACCTGCCAGCGGATGTGCTGCTTGTGCTCGAACCAGATGTGGCGCAAGCCGCTGAGCACCACCTCGAGGAAATCGGCAGTCGTTACGAGTCGTTGCGTCATGACGTGGAGCGGCCGATCCTGGCGCCAGCAGAACTCTTCCTCGCCGTGGACGAGTTGCATGGCCTGCTCAACCAGCACCCACGCATTGTATTGTCAGACCAGCCTGGCAAACACGATAAACCTTTCGATACCCAGCCATTGCCCGATGTTGAACTGAACCCTCGCTCGTCGCATCCAGCGGAGAAGCTGCACGCATATCTGCAGGGCCGTGCGCAACCGGCTCTTTTTGTAGCCGAGTCAGCGGGCCGCCGCGAAATGTTCGACGAGCTTTTGCTCAAAGCCGGCATCCAGGCCCGCATCATCGAGGCGTTCGACGACTTCGGCAGCAGCGACGGACACTGCATCACCGTCGCCGATTTAGACGAAGGTATGCAGGTCGAGGGCTGTATCGTCATAACCGAAAGTAATGTGCTGGGTACACGGCAACGCGATCCACGCCGGGAAAGCGGCAATCGGGTGATTGATCCGGACCAGATCGTCAAGAACCTCACAGAGCTGAGCATAGGCGCGCCGGTGGTACACATCGAGCATGGTGTCGGCCGCTACCTCGGCTTGCAGACTCTCACGATCGATCAGCAAGACCACGAGTTCCTGACTCTGGTGTATGCCGATGATGACAAGCTCTATGTGCCCGTCACCGCGCTGCATCTGATCAGCCGCTACGCAGGAGCCGACGAAGAGCATGCACCCCTGCACCGACTCGGCTCCGATCAGTGGGATAAAGCCAAACGTAAGGCCGCGGAAAAAGTGGTGGATGTCGCCGCCGAGCTGCTCGATATCTACGCGCGCCGTGAACTGCGGACCTCATATCAGTTCAAACTGAATCAGACCGACTACGACAAGTTTGCCAGTGAGTTCCCTTACGAGGTCACCCTGGATCAACAAGGCGCCATCGATGACACGCTGGCAGACATGACCACACTGCGTGCCATGGACCGCTTGATCTGCGGAGACGTGGGGTTCGGTAAAACCGAAGTCGCCATGCGCGCCGCGTTCGTCGCGGCCCAGAGTGGCAAGCAGGTAGCCGTGTTGGTTCCAACCACGCTGCTCGCCACGCAACATTTCGATTCTCTGCGCGACCGCTTTGCCGCCTGGCCAATCACGGTAGAAAGCGTGAGCCGGTTGCGTTCCCAGAGTGAACTCGACGATATCAGCGCCCGGCTGGTCAGCGGCAAAGTGGATATCCTGATTGGCACACACAAGCTGCTGGGCGATGCATTCAAGTACAAGGATCTGGGCCTGATCATCATCGACGAGGAACATCGGTTTGGGGTGCGCCAGAAAGAGCGCCTCAAAGCGCTGCGGGCAGAAGTCGACATTCTCACTCTGACCGCAACACCCATACCGCGAACCCTCAACATGGCATTGTCAGGCATACGCGATCTGTCCATCATCGCCACGCCGCCAGCCAAGCGTCTTTCGATAAAGACGTTCGTGCAACAAAAACACAAACACCAGGTTCGCGAGGCCATCAGCCGCGAGCTGTCCCGCGGCGGTCAGGTGTTCTACCTGCACAACGAGGTACGCACCATCGCCACCAGCGCCGAAGAAGTTGCAGACCTGGTGCCAGAAGCGCGCGTCGGCATTGGCCATGGTCAAATGCACAAGGGCGATCTGGAGCAGGTGATGTCAGATTTCTATCACCGACGCATCAATGTGCTGGTGTGCACCACGATCATCGAAACGGGTCTGGATGTGCCGAACGCGAACACCATCGTCATTGAACGTGCCGACAAGTTCGGTCTTGCGCAACTGCACCAACTCCGCGGGCGGGTAGGACGAAGCCACCGGCAGGCCTATGCTTTTCTGCTGACCCCACATCCGAAAGCGATGACTGCAGATGCGCGCAAGCGTCTGGATGCCATCGAAGCTGCCGGCGAACTCGGCGTTGGCTTCACTTTGGCGACCCACGATATGGAAATTCGCGGCGCCGGTGAGCTGCTGGGAGAAGACCAGTCAGGACAGATCGAGTCTGTGGGCTTTTCCATGTACATGGATCTGCTCAACCGTGCGGTGGAGGCGATACGTTCAGGCAAGGTACCTGATCTGGATGCACCGCTGGAACCCCTGAGCCAGGAAGTTAATCTGCACGTTCCCACGCTCATCCCCGAAGATTATCTGCCCGACGTCCATATGCGGCTGATTTTGTATAAACGTATCAGTGCTGCGGAAAACCAACAGGCGCTGGACGATCTGCAGGTGGAGATCATCGATCGCTTCGGCTTGATGCCCGACCCGTTGAAACGTTTGTTTGCCGTGACCGGATTGAAGCTGGCAACCCAGAGCCTGGGTATCATCAAACTCGATATGGGCCCGGAGCGCGGCAAGCTCGAGTTTTCCAACGAGACCCATGTCGACCCGATCAAAATTGTTACGCTGGTGCAGCAACAACCAAACACCTATCGCATGGAAGGCGCCTCGGTGCTCAGAGTGCGCAGCTCCCAGGCAAGCTTTACCGAGCGCGTCGATTTTTGTACGGACCTGCTGGCCAACCTCACACCCGCCGAGGAAGCGGCCGCATGAAGCCACTAGGCTGGGTGCAGACTGCCTCCATAGGGTTGGCCATGATCGCAGCCCTACCTGGGTATGCGGCACAGGAGCTCGAAGACCTACTGCAGGCAAGTTGGTACGAGATCGAGATCATCGTGTTTGAGCGCTTACCGCTGCTGGACGTGAACAGCGAAGAGAACCTCACTTATACAGCACCACGCAGTTGGCCGGGCAACCTCATGCTCGTCCGGGACGCAATACAAGATCAAGACGCGCTACCCGCTTCGTCAACCGAGCCCGCGGACGCGGAAGTAGATCCGCGCATGTGGGAATCCGATTTCTGTCTCGGCTATCCAGAGCTGGAAATGGAAGACCCGATTCACCCCCTCCTGCAACCCGTCGAAGACGAACTCGAGCTCGACACGCTGGACGCCGAGTATACCGACGTGGACATCCCGAGCGACGAGGCAACCGAGCCATCTGAACTGGTGGCGGACGAAGCTCTCCCCATCGAATCGGATCCAACCGTCGAGGCCGACCCTTCAACGGTGTTAGAGCCTGAACCCGAACCCGAACCCACCGCGTACGATCTGCTGCTGGCAGACTTGACCGCGTACGAGGATGACTTGTGGCGATCGAGCTTCGCCTGGCTGCCGGAGCTGACCATGCAGGCTGAAGTCAAAGCGCTCAATCGCAACAATCATTTACGCCCGGTGTTACATCGCCGCTGGCGCCAAGCCGTGCCCGAGCGTGATGCTCCGCAACCTGTGTACCTCGCCGCTGAGGTCGAGCCAGCTGCACCTCTAACGCGCTCTGGGTTCGCGAAGATCGAAGGTTACGCAACTGTCACTCTCGGTCGTTATCTGCATTTCGCGCCGACCTTGTGGTATCACGCAGACAACCTCGGCATGGCGCCACTGGCCGTACCGCTAACTCACGTGGCGCTTGCCGCGCCGGATCCAGGGTACATGGAGCTCAAGGAAAGCAGGCGTATGCGCAGCGCCGAGCTGCACTACCTCGATCATCCGAAATTTGGCGTGATCGTGCGCATCGATCCCGTGGAGTTGCCCGAAGAGCTGCAACTCCTGTGGTCAGCGCTGACTGAACCCGGCGACGACGCGCCGTAGCAACGCGATCATCTGCTTGCCACCCTGTTCGGCCACGGCACGTATAGCAGCTAGATCGATCACTTCGTCTCCGACCCCGGCAGCGGGATTAACCACCAGACAAAGCCCGGCAAATGAAAGCTCCAGTTCCCGCGCAAGGATAGCTTCCGGCATGCCGGTCATTCCCACCAACGTACAGCCGTCGCGTGCGAGCCGCACAACCTCGGCCGCGGTTTCCAGGCGCGGACCCTGGGTGGCGCCGTAAACGCCGCCATCGTATACGGCAGCATCAGCGCCCACCAGCAGCTGGATCAGCTCAGCGTCATAAGGATCGGCAAACTCTGCATGGCGCAGTTCATCATCGTAGGTGCTGTCGCGGCCCCAGGTGTAGTCGATCAGCTGGTGCGGAACCACCAACTGTCCAACGGCTAGCTCGGGGTCCACACTACCAACTGTGTAGCTACCCACCAGGTGATCTACCCCAAGTTGGTGCATCAACCAGACGTTCGCCCGATAGTTGATTTGGTGCGGGGCAAACTCATGCTCCGCGCCGTGACGCGGCAGCAACACAAGCTCGTGCTCCCGGTCCTTAAGTAGCAAAGGCGCACACGATGCACGACCCCACGGCGTTTCGACTCCTGCGCAAGGCCCCAAACCGTCGATCTCCAATGGCGCGGAGCCAATAAAAACACCCATGCGTGTCATGTGTTCGTGGCCCGCGTGCCCCGCACCGCGTATATGCCTGGCAGATTAGCGCCATAGCCCAAGTAGTCCAATCCGCAACCTGCCAGTTCGGGCGCGTCGCAAGCCAAGGCGCCCTCGGCAAACTCGTTTTCGTCAGACACGGGGCGGATCAGGGCGATATGCTGAACGTCGTTGGCCCCGCCAGCGGTACCCCACTGCGACAACGCACGCGCCATCAGGCTGCTCTCCCGGCCGTGCAGGAACAGCAGCGGGCGCGCGTCGAAACGCGTCGGATGCGCATCGAAGCGGATGATGTTGGTGTCCTGCCCCGCCACGTAACACACCTGCAGCGGGAATATCAGGCGCCTGAGCAACATGCCCGTCAACACGATGCCATGGGGTAGCACGCACACCAGCAGCGGATTGCGATCCTGCCAGGCGACGGTCAGCCGTACCGCTAACTGGTCCACCGCGCGCTCCACAGCAGCGGGCTCGAACACCAGCTGAGCGGAACTCAGTACATGGCGTATCGCGGTCGGCACATCGTCGGCATAGGGAAGTTGTGCAAGATCAATAGTCACGGTCAAAGCTTACGCCGGGCCATCGGAAGGAACCAAGGGAGGTTCCGGTTGCACCCACAGCGTCTGGGTCGGGAAGGCGATTTCTGCACCCTGCCGTTCGATAATTTCCGCTACTTTGAGGAGTATGTCCTGTTTGATCTCGTGGAATTCGACCCACGCCGTGGTCTTGGTGAAACAGTACATAAAAAAGTCCACGGATGACGCGCTGAACGCGACGAAATTCACCATGAGGGTTTGTTGCGTGTCGATAGCTTCGTGGGCCTGCAGCATCGATGAGACCTCAGCCACTACGGCATCCATCACGCCAATGTCGTCGTAGCGCAGGCCAATCGTTTCATAGATCCTTCGATTCTGCATGCGCGACGGATTTTCAACCGCGAGGCTGGTAAACACCGAATTGGGAATGTACAGCGGCCGCTTGTCGAACGTGCGAATGCGTGTCAGGCGCCAACCGATCTCTTCTACCGTACCTTCTATTTCCCGATCTGGCGAGCGTACCCAATCGCCTACAGCGAACGGCCGGTCTAGAAAGATCATGAGCGCACCGAAAAAGTTGGCCAGCAGATCACGCGCCGCAAATCCCACGGCTATGCCGCCAATCCCGCCAAATGCGAGCACGCCAGAAATAGAGAATCCGAATGCCTGCAAGGCCATCAGGACGGCCGAGATCAACACCGTTGCGCGCAACAGTTTCGCTATGGCACTCGCGGTCGTCTGATCCACGGGCATTTCGCGATAACCTGCGTCCACCATGTGGGTTTCGACAAAGCGTATGAAACGCAATGCGAACCACGCCAGTAGCCATACCACTGCGACGTCGCGCAACACTTCCACATACTCGAAAACTTCGGCCTGCTCTGCCGCGCCGCCTGCGGCTTGCGCCGCAAAACTGATTCCCAGGACCCAGATGCCGGCACCAATCGGACCTCGAGCCGCCTCCAGCAGGGCATCGTCGTACAGATTGTGGGTCTTTCCCAACTCGCTCGCCAGGCGGTTAAAGGCTATTCGTGCAAGCAGACGTACGGCCGCGGTACCAAGCACGATAAGGAAAACTTCCAGGGCCCAGGCGTGCTCGCCAAAGTATTCAAAAATGTTGCTCATGCGCGGATTCTAGGACGGGTTGGGCTCAAGCGTTAGAGAAATTTCTTAAATTCGAGCTGCAGATAGTCGTCCTCCTGCAGCCAGGCAGTTTTGTAATCATGGCGCAGCAACTCCGCAGGTGGGGTATTGTGATGAAGTCCTTCGCCGCCGGCAAAAATACGACCTTCGACGCTCATCAACCATGAGTTTCCAAGCCGCCTCGACGCTTCCAGGGAAATGAAATAGTCGTCATGGTTGGTGTCAAAAACGACGCCTATCAATGCTTTGGTATCTGCAAAGTCGTTTAGAGCCACGCGTCCGCCAAGCGCTATATCGTGCTCGAACAATGTGTTCACTGCTTCATCGCCACGCTCGTCGAACATGTACTCGGCCACCAATCCAAGATCTGCGCGGCTGCCAAACACGCCCACCAGCGTGCGTTCGAATCCCACGTTGGCCGCGGCGTAGCGGTCGCCATAGCCGCTCCTGGTCAGGCCCTCGAGCTTGAACGCCCAGTCGCCATAGAACGCCTGAGCGTCGATGCCGGATTGATCTATTACCGGGTAGTGGGGGCGCAAAACGACCTCGCCACCTGCGCTTACCTCGGGGATCAACATCGGCTCCCGACTCGTGCCGGAAAAGTGATGAATCCCCAATTCGAATGGCCCCAGATAGTGTGACCAGCGCAGTGCGGCATCCATGCGCCGGCGTTTGGCGCCAGACTCATACGTCGCATGATCCTCAATATCAAAGGGCAACCGAACGCGACCATCGCTCCCGGGGAACGTACGTTCGCGGAAACCCGCCAGCGCGAAAACATCTAGCACACCCCAGTTTCGCACCATGGACAACTGCACCATGGGCTGCCCCAGCTTGTCCTCGGTGTCGATGTTTTCTACCAGGTCGGTCTGATTCACAATGTCGATCAAGTGGTGGAATTCGGTCACTCCCCAGAACACGCGCCGGGCGCCAACGTGGAGGTCCCAACTATCGCCGACGCGGCTGTAGTAAGCCTCACGCAGATCCGCGTGGGTGCGTTCATCATCCGCGCTATCGACCCGCAGGAACGGCGTGACCGTGACGCTGTGACTGTCGTCCCGCCAGCCGCGGAAGTACTCCATCTGCACGCTGAAGCTGCCTTCCACGCGGTCTTGTCCATATACACCACTGTTGGCAAACGTACGCGTCTGCAAGCCGAGATCCCATTCGACTTTGGCTTGACCAGGTTTGGCTCGGGCGCCCTGGGGGCGCTTTTCAAGAGGAGCGTCGATGGGACTCGGCGGCGCTAATCGAGCCGCACCCAATTGGGCTGGCTGGCGCTCTATGGCGTTGCGTGCGGGGGCTGTGGCCTGCTCGGGCGCTTGCACTGCTGCTGTCTGGGTCGTGACTTGAGGTTCCGGGGCGACACGCGGCAGCCGCCAGTAACGTATGCCGGCACTGTCGGCGCGACGCGCCATACGCAGACGCGCTTCATCACCCAGCTCGGCGGAGGTGACCCGATACAGTACCCGAGCGTCGACCTCAATCTCCACCACGCCAATCGTCTGACCGAAAGTAGCACTGAGCTTGCGCGCCCAGTTGGCAGCGTTGTCAGGTGATCTGAAACTACCGAATGCCAACTGGTCGGCTTGTGCGGGGGCCCCCAGCAACGCCATCAAGGCGCCGAATAAAAAGCTAACGCGCACGGCGAAGACTATTGACACTGAAATCACGCACCGCATCCAGGCCGACCCGGAATTCATAGTTCTGCCAGACCAGCTCGGTACTCTTACGATTCAGCAGATTCTGCATCACCATGCGACCGGCTTTCCAGAAACGGTCCGCGTACAGCTGGTAGTCCGACAGCACGAGCAGTTTAACGGCACGATCAGCATGGTCGAAGTAGTCCACCCGCCGCACCCGGTAGGCGTCCTGATCCAACCAGAAATGCTCCTTCGCGTAGCCGGAATATTCGTCTGTGGATATTCGTTCAACCACGAAACACGGCACATCGTCGACCGCATCGTCGCGCAGGTAACGGTAGGTGTATTTTTCCAGTTCCGGGGTCGCGAGGTCTTCGTAGGAGAATTCGCTGCCGACGAAAGACCCGGATTTATTACGCGAAGCTACTTTCTTGACGCGCTTGATCGCCGGTAGAAACAACCACTGGTCATCGTCTTCGAACTTGTGAGCGTGACTGAGAAGTGCGGTGCCGCGAATGTCCGCGGGGGTATCGAATACAACCAGCATTTTGTCACCGTCCTGGGGCACTTCGAGCTGTTTGATGCGCAGATTGCGCTGCGTCGCTACGCCCCGGGCGGTGCGTAGAATCATCTGCAGCTCGACCTCCAGATCACCATAACCACTATTGCGTTTATCGGCTTCCTCGAAAATCGTCCGGCCTTGCTGCTCAGGCGTGAAGGTCACGCCGCTGGATTGTGTTGCACTCACTGTCAGTACGGCCAATACCAACAGGAGCCTAGTTGCCATGAACTTCAACGCGCAAACACTTCAATAGGCTGGCCGCGGATACTAAGGGAGAAAAAAACACTGTGCAAACGTACACATTACTGTATATAGTCACAGTCTACTGTATATCTGAACAGGTCTGAGTCTATTATGCGATCCCTCACTCCCCGACAGTCCCAGGTGCTGGAGCTTATCCGTCAACACATCAGCGATACCGGCTACCCGCCTACCAGGGCGGACATCGCGGCAGAACTGGGCTTTCGCTCGCCGAACGCCGCCGAAGAACATTTGAAGGCGCTGGCGCGCAAAGGCGCCATCGAGATCATTCCAGGCACATCGCGTGGGATTCGCCTGCCGGATTCCGAACACACCGGCATCCCGCTGGTGGGTCGGGTGGCGGCGGGCAACCCCATCCTCGCAGAGGAAAACATCGAAGACCGTATCGACATGCCGGCCGGCTTCTTCCAGCCGCGTGCGGATTATCTATTGCGGGTACGCGGCGACAGCATGATCGACGCTGGCATCCTGGACGGCGACCTGCTGGCAGTACACAAAACCCAGCAAGCGACCAACGGCCAGATCGTGGTGGCGCGAATCGAAGAGGAAGTCACCGTCAAGCGGTTTCAACGCACAAGGCGCCGCAATCAGATTTTGTTGATGCCGGAAAACACAGAGTATCAACCGATTGAAGTGGACCTGGCTAACCAGGCGTTCGCAATTGAAGGGCTTTCGGTCGGGGTCATTCGCCAGCATATCTAGCGCTTAAACCTTCTCATCCGCTACGCTGGCGCAGCCTGGCGGCCAAAGTGTGCAGTTACCCTTTCGCCGCCTTTTTTCTGCTCTTCTTCTGCTCTTCGACCCACTTGCCATTCTGATAGTAGGCTTTCCATCCCGACGCCTTACCATCAATCTCTGACTGAACGTATTGTTCCTTGGTCTTGCGGCTGTAACGGATCACGGCTGGATTGCCTTGCGGATCGGTTTCAGGAGCCTCCACCAGGTACTTGAACTTCGGATCCAGTTCATTTGCATGGGGTTTGAGCTCGATGACCTTTGGTGCCCGCGTCTCACGGTGTTTTGGAAACTGGCTCGCCGCTAGAAATATTCCAGCTGCACCATCTCGCAACAGGTAAAAATCTTCTACCTTCTCGCACGCTAATTCGGGCATTGGTACGGGGTCGGCTTTCGGTGGCGCAGGTTCACCGCTGCGCAACAATTTGCGCGTGTTCTTACACTCAGTACAACCAAAGTATTTTCCAAAACGGCCAGATTTCAATTGCATTTCGGCGCCACACTTGTCGCAATCGAGTACGGGTCCGTCGTAGCCCTTGATCTTGAACTGGCCCTCTTCGACTTCGTAACCTGCGCAATCAGGGTTCTTGCCACAAATGTGCAGCTTGCGTTGCTCGTCCACGAGGTAGCTCAACATGGTTGCACTGCATTTCGGACACTTGTGCATGCGCCGTAACAACTTGGATTCGCCTTCGTCATCCTCATCCACATCCACGGCTTCATCGCCAGGGATCAGATTCGTTGTGGTCGTACAGCGCTCCTTGGGCTTGAGGCTGTAGCCGGAGCAGCCGAGGAACACGCCTGTGGAGCCAGTGCGTATCTGCATGTGCCGGCCACAGGACGGGCATGCGATGTCCGTATCCGTCGGATCGTTTGCGCGCATTCCGTCATCGGCGCTCTTTGCGTTGCCCAACTTGTCGGAAAAATCGCCGTAGAAGCTATCGAGAACTTCGTTCCAACGCGCATCGCCCTCTGCGATCAGGTCGAGCTGCTGTTCCATGTTTGCGGTAAAACCATAGTCCATCAGATCCGCGAAATTTTCAGTCAAGCGGTCGGTAACCAACTCACCGATCTTCTCTGCGTGGAAACGCCGATTGCTCAGCGTGACGTACCCGCGGTCCTGGATGGTAGAAATGATCGCCGCGTATGTGGACGGCCGACCAATCCCAAGCTTTTCAAGCTCGCGCACCAGCGACGCCTCTCCGTAGCGCGGCGGCGGCTTGGTGAAATGCTGAATGCCTTCCAGATCCCGCAACTGCAGAACCTCGCCTTCGGCGAGATCAGGCAACGGCGTATCTTCGTCCTTGCGAGACGCAGGCGGCTGCACCCGTGTGAAACCGTCGAATTGCATGATACGGCCGCGTACGCGCAATTCGTGTTCGCCTGCAGTAACTGCGATGGACGTACTCAAGTAACGTGCATCGGTCATCTGGCAGGCTACAAACTGCCGCCATATCAGCTCGTAAAGACGTATCGCGTCAGGATCAACTCCGGTCAAGTGCTCGGTACGGGTGCCAACGTTCGATGGTCGTATCGCTTCGTGAGCCTCCTGAGCATCGGCCTTACTCGAGTACACGCGTGGGTCGTCCGGAAGGTAGTCGCCACCATACTCCGAACCAACGAACTCGCGACACGCACCTACCGCCTCGGCACTCAAGTTAGTTGAGTCCGTTCGCATGTAGGTGATATACCCCGCCTCGTATAGACGCTGGGCCATGGTCATAGTCTTCTTCACCGAAAATCCAAGACGCGTGCTGGCGGCTTGCTGCAGCGTAGACGTGATAAACGGCGCATTCGGTTTGGAACGCGTGGGGCGATCTTCGCGCTTGGAAACCACGAAACTCGACGCCCGCAAACTGGCGAGAGCAGATTCAGTATCTTTTTCGTTGCCCGGGCGAAAGTTTTCACCATTCGCACGTGCTACCTGGAAACGCACCGGCTCCGTGGCGCCATCGCGTAACAGATCCGCAAACGCCTCCCAATACTCTTCGGGAACGAAGGCCCGAATCTCGCGCTCGCGCTCGACGATCAAGCGCACCGCGACGCTCTGCACACGACCGGCCGACAAACCGCGCGCGACTTTGGCCCACAGCAAAGGCGACAGCTCGAACCCGACGACCCGATCAAGAAATCTCCGCGCCTGCTGGGCCTGCACCTGGTCCATGTCCAATTCGCCAGGGTCTTCGAACGCTGCCTGTATGGCTTTGCGGGTGATCTCGTTAAACACAACCCGGCGGTAGCGTTCAGGGTCGCCGCCAATCGTCTCGCGCAGGTGCCATGCGATGGCCTCGCCTTCGCGGTCCAGGTCGGTGGCAAGATAGATTTTGTCGGCCTTGTCCGCCAGCTTGCTCAGTTCATCAACAACCTTTTCTTTGCCAGGCAGGACTTGATACTCGGCCGCCCAGTTCTTGTCGGGATTAACACCCATGCGGCGCACAAGCTGTTCCCGAGCGCGCTTTTTCTTATACGCTTCGCGCTTTGCCGGCGACAATGCCTTGGTTTTCGCTGCTTCCTTAGCGCGCGCCTTGGGGTCTACCGCCTTGCCGCCCGTGGGCAGGTCTCGAATATGGCCCACGCTCGATTTAACCACGTACTCCTTACCCAGATAGCGGTTTATCGTACGTGCTTTCGCAGGTGACTCCACAATGACGAGTGAACGAGCCATAACGCTCCATCTATGAAATTAGCAAGTTAGCTTTAGACCCTAAACGAACGGCAATCTTGTCAACCAGGCGGGCTGACGCGGCAACCAAGGCACTAGATTCAGCCGACGATGGCGCGGTTTATAGGCGCGGCAGGCAACGGTGTCAAGAATTGAGACGAAAAATCGCGTAACGGATCATTCGTCGCGGGCTTGCGTAAAACGACTGTACAGGTCGTCGCGTAATTCGACCAATATCCCGAGAATGTTCGCGACAGCCTCACCCTGGGGGTCAGCTTTTTCCAGCCAGAAACAAGCAACGAAACGTTTATCCAGGCCAACCGCCAACGCATCGCCAGGCAGTTCTGCGATGGCTGTGGCGAGCAACGACGCATTCTCCGGGTTAGCGGCATAGCCGGTCCATGCCTGGCGCGAGGTGTTCGCATCCAAGCTCCATCCATCCAGCACTTCGGTGGTCGTAACAGTAGGATGCGGCGGCATTTTAATCAGCATCAGGGACTCAAAACCTACCAGCCTACGGGTAACCGGCAGTTGATAGGCGGTACAGGCCACTGTTGGTTGTCTGTGCATACCGCCCGCCGATACGCGCTCCGAATCCGCTGGGTCGAGCTTGGCGACATTGGTCAATTGCACCGTCAATCCAGCCTGGCGCGCGGCCGCGCGCAGCGCGGTAAGGCGTTTATCTTTGGCACTCGGCACCAGGTACATCACCGGACCGACGATCATTGCCACAACTAATACGATAATGAGCCAGGTCAAGATACGTTTCCAAGCTTGAGGGGATTGACGTGTCGTTGTATGGTCGCGCCAATCAGGGTTGGAGAGCAACATGTCTGAATACAAAAAGATCATGCTCGCAGTGGATCTAACTGAAGAGTCAAAGCCCGTAGCAGAGCGTGCTCGTGACATCTGCAAGGCTTTCGAGGCGGAAATCCACCTAGTGCACGTTATCGAACCGCTCAGTCTGGCGTATGGTGGAGACGTGCCAATGGACTTGTCGTCGGTACAAGAGCAGATACAGGAGCAGGCCAAATCGCATCTGGCGGAGTTTGCGGCCGGCATGGGCGTGCCAGCGGAACATCAGCACTTGATATTCGGCCGGCCGGAAAGCGAAATCCAGCGTGTAGCCGACGACGAAGGCGCCGACCTGATTATCGTCGGCAGCCACGGCCGCCATGGGTTAGCGCTGCTGCTGGGGTCCACTGCCAACGGTGTGCTGCACGGAGCCATGTGCGATGTGTTAGCGGTGAGGGTCGGGAAGTCAGAATAACGACACCCACGGTTCGACTGCTCGTCTTTTTCGCCGCGCTACAGTTTGATCCTGGCGCGCTCGCCGCGGGCCCTGAGTTTCAACAGCGCAGCACCTACCTCGCGGCGCGAGAAAATCTTCGCCAGGGACGTTTGAGCGAGTTTCGTGAGCTGGCCGCGCAATTAGATGACTACGCGTTGCGCCCTTACCTGGATTACCACTATCTACGTGGCCGTATCAGCTCGATCCCAGCTGAGCAATTGCTGAGCTTTGTCGACGCCAATCCCGAGATCCCGGTTGCGCCACTACTGCACAAGCGCTGGATGCGCGAACTTGGCAAACGCCGAGCATGGCAAACCTTACGCCAGCACTACCGCACAACGGCCAACGCGGAAATTCGCTGTTACTACCTGCGCGCACTGTACGGCACCGGAGACAAAGAACAGGCATTGGACGAAACCACCGCGGTGTGGTTGCAACCAGTGTCCCAGCCCAAGTCCTGCGATCCTTTGTTCGACGTATGGCGTTCCACCCCGCGTTTTACGGAGGCAGTAGTATGGCAACGCTTCGAAGCGTCCGTAATGGCCAACCAACGCACGCTCGCGCGTTATCTGCTGCGTTTTCTGTCGGGTTCAAACCGTGCGGAGGCCGACGCTTTATATACGGTTCATGTGACGCCGAACCGCATCACCCGCTCCAAACAATTCGGCACCGACAACGCCAGATATCGAACCATCATCGCCCACGGTATAACGCGTCTAGCCGAGCGCGACGCCGACAAGGCCGGTAAAGCCTGGAAGCGCTATCTCAAGAGCCACAAATTTCCCTCGGCGAGGGCTACGCGAATCAGCCAGGTCATCGCTTCTGCCCGTGCTGATCAGGACAGTGTTTTCCCGTCGCCGGCCCAACGCGGTGAGATTACCCAGCCAGAGCTGATCGAAGACTTCGCCAACGCCGCTCTGGCGAACCAGAGCTGGAACGAGGCAGATTTCTGGATTCCCAGGTTACCGGCAGACATTGGACAAAAGTCCAAGTGGCAGTACTGGCGAGCCCGGTCGCAAGGCGAGACTGGGGTAAACCAGGCGCCATCGCTGCCCCCTTACGCGAGTCTTGCCGAGCAACGTCACTACTACGGATTCCTGGCGGCGCGGCGGCTGGGTATCCCCGGCCGCATGAACGCTGTCCCAACCAATGGCACAGGCACGGTCGAGTTGACGCGCATCCAACGCATTCCCGGCATCAGGCGCAGCGTTGAGCTGTTTGCTGTCGGGGACGATCTAAATGGTCGGCGCGAGTGGTTTTCCGCCTTGGAAGACATGCCACCTCAGCAGCAGATTCTTGCCGCCGAACTAGCCCGACATCATGGTCTGATCTCCATGTCGATAAGAACCGCCAACATCGCGGAAGCAACGGATTATCTTCACCTGCGCTTTCCAGTTGTATTCGAACCGCAGTTTCGTCAAGCGAGCATGAAAACCACGGTTGGGGTTCCGCTACTAATGGCGCTCGCCCGGCAGGAATCAGCGATGCAAGCCCAAGCTCGCTCATCGGCAGATGCGCGCGGACTCATGCAGTTACTTCCCAGCACCGCAAGGCTAGTGGCCCGGCGAGCGCGAATAAAGTCGCCTGCCACCGCAGACCTCTACGATCCGGGCCTCAACATAGCGCTCGGCAGCTACCACATTGCCTGGTTATTGGCTCGCTACAATGGCCAGACCCCCCTAGCCATTGCGGCCTACAACGCAGGTGAACATCGGGTTGACCGTTGGATCAAAGAAGCGCAAGGCATGCCCATGGATGTATGGATTGAGATCATTCCGTACCGGGAGACCCGCAACTACGTAAAGAATGTGCTCGCGTTCAAACACGTCTACGGTGAAAAGCTGAATACGCCCTCGCCTGTGTTGGCTGCCAACGAACAGTTCGTCGGCAAGCGTTAGTCAGTCACGGGTCTTCGATGCTTTGCAGCCAGGTCGCTAGCGTGTCGCGATCAAATGGCGAGTGCAGCTCGTGCTCGCCTATTCGCAGCACCGGGATGCTCTGCGCATAGCGCGCCATCAATGCATCGTCCAGGGCGATATCCACAACGACCAATTGCAGACCGGCGACCTGTCGCATTCCCAGCAACAGATCGAGGGCCTGATCGCACAAACTGCAGTGGTCGGTGCTATACAGCGTAAGGTTCGACACGGGCGGTTGGATGCCTTTAACTCATGCGAAGGGTAAGATCTTGCCATGGAGTTTGTTACACGCCTAGCTAGCCGGCAAAGTGATCCGGCATATCCCCTGGAGGTAAATGGCCCGGCCGCATGGGAATCGGTTACCGATGCCACTGTCGTCACGTGGCGATGTCGCGTGCAGCTGCCGTCGATGCCAGGTGATCACATTGTGGTACCCAGCTTCGCGCACCTGGGCGCGGCGCACGACGAACGCTATCGATTTGTCCTGCGCACGGAAGCCTGCGCATTCTGGCTAAACCCGGTGCCAGGGTCGGCGCCGGCAACCATCAAATCCACACCCGCAAATGCCACGCGCCACAAAGTGACGTGTCATATTGACTGCTGGCATACCCATGGCGCGCTCGAGGCGCCGCTGGTTGAGTTACTGGTTGAGGCAGACAGCCCGCCGGCAAACCATCTGCTGATCGTCAGCGCCCGACCACTGGAATTGCCTGGCAATCTGGGGGCACCGGGCCACCCTGATATAGAGCTGGAGGTTCCCGCAAGCATCTCCCAGATGCAGGCAGATAATACAATCAAAGGCCGAATATGCTCCCCTACAGCGCTGGCCATGGCGATGTCTGCGGTGACCAAGACTCCCCAGTGGCAAGCGACCATCGATGCATGCTACGACCCGTTAACACGCGCATATGGCGCCTGGCCTCTGGCTATACGCTGGGCGGGCCAACAAGGAGTGCTGGCCGGCGTTGAGGCGCTCAGTGGATGGCGTGATGCGCTACGGGTGCTCGAGGCCGGCAGTCCTCTCGTATGTAGCATACGTTTCGAAAAAAACGCCTTAAACGGGGCGCCCATGCAGTCTACATCAGGGCACCTTGTACTTTTGTATGGCATTAAAGGAGACTACGTCTACATCAAGGATCCCGCTGCTGCACGCGACAGCGAAGTTGACAGACGCTATCGAGTAGACGAATTTAGCGCAGCCTGGTTGCAGCGTCGGGGAGCGGCTTACATTTTCACCCCGGGCGCGGCTGGCAACTGAACACAAACTTAAGACCACAGACTAACCACACAACAATTCGACCTGTTTAATGCATCTACGATTTCTGATTAGGTTTATGCTCCTCGCGATTGGCTTTGCGCTAACGACGCTGGGGCTACTCAAGTGGCAGCAGACCCAATTCGATCTGACTGCGATCTGGCCATTATCCGGCGAACTGACTGCACACCCAGTCTATGCACTGGTGCTGGGCCTGGCGCTGATCCCGCCTACCCTTTGGGAGATCTTTATCCTGGAGAGCCAATCAACACATGGTAAGCGCGATAAGACCGGCCGTGACCAGCGATAGCCGCGTTCATATACGCCGGGTGAAGAAGCGCGATGAGCAGGAATTCATCGCATTGATGCGTGATAGTCAGACGTTGCACGAACCATGGATCAGTCCGCCCACCAACCCGATGATGTTCAAATATTATCTGCAGCGAATCGAGCGCGAGGACCACGAAGGCTTTGTGATTTGCCGCAATATCGATGAGCGCATTGTCGGCGCGATCAACATCAACCATATCGTACGCGGTTCGTTCCAAAGCGCCTCTCTAGGCTACTACGTGGGTGCGGAATTTCAGGGTGAGGGCTTCATGGCGGAAGGCCTGCAGTTGCTTGTACACCACGCCTTTCACACCCTGGGCTTGCATCGTCTGGAAGCCAACATCCAACCCGACAACCTCCGCTCGCAGAATCTAGTCGAGCGTTGCGGTTTCATCAAGGAAGGATATTCGCCACAGTTTCTGTTCATCAACGGCGCCTGGCGCGACCATGAACGCTGGTGCTGCGTTCACCATCGACAGGGGTTGCGCGCGCAGGTTTCCCTGGAGCCAACGAATATCAAACGTAAGGGAGACCCACGATGAGCGGACCCGCGTGGCGCGTCGCGGTTCTCATGGGTGGCGCTTCGGCCGAAGCCGAAGTATCTCGCGTCAGCGCAGCCCAGGTAGCCGCGGCTCTGGCCAGCAGTGGCCACAGTACGTATACCATCGAACTGGATAGCAATTGTGCCCAGGCGCTCCTTGATCTGCGACCAGACGTCGTGTTTCCGGCACTACATGGTCCCCCCGGGGAAGACGGCACCGTACAGGGCTTCGTCGAAATGCTCGGCCTACCCTATGTCGGCAGTGATGTCCGCGGCAGCGCACTTGCCATGGACAAGGCTGTGGCGAAGCACATTTTTCGCCACCATGGATTGCCGGTTGCCGACGACGTTGTGGTCCAGGCGAATACGCAAGACCTGGAGGAAACCGCCAGATCCATCCAACAGCGCCTGGGCAGCGCGGTTGCCATTAAGCCGCTCAACCAGGGGTCTGCCATCGGCGTTACACCGTTACCTAACGGCGGGGATATAGCTGCAGCGCTGCAGACGGCCCTGGGCTACGGCGGTTGCCTGGTGGAGCCCTATATAATGGGCCGGGAGATTACGGTTGGGGTGTTGGAAGTTGACGATCATCTCCTCCCCCACCCTGTAATTGAAATCGTGACAGCGACCGAACAATGGTACGACTACGAGAATCGGTACACGCCTGGCCAAAGTGAACACATAATGCCGGCAAACCTGAAAGGGTCATTGCACAAGCAGTTGCAGTCCATCGCAATACAGGCCCATGAAGTACTTGGGCTGCAGGACCTCTCCCGCACGGATTTCATCGTCACTGATAGCGACGACATCTATCTGTTGGAAGTAAACACACTGCCCGGAATGACGCCGACCAGCCTCTATCCTGAAGGTGCGTCAGCCATCGGATACCCATTCGAGGTATTGGTCGATCACCTCGTGCAGCGGGCTGTTAAGCGGGGCCCCAGGCTGGAAGTTCCAAACCCGGACCCCGACTAGCTACCAGACGCTAGAGGTCGTAACCCCTTTCGTTGTGGGAAACAAGATCCAGCCCTTCGAGCTCTTCGTCATCTTCCACACGATTCCCGACCAGCACATCGGTGATTTTGAAAATGATGAACGTGGCAATCGCGGTGTATACGACAGCCGCGATTACACCGACCGCCTGGGTGCCCAACTGGCTGAGGATGTTGAGTTCTTCCTGACCACTGAATACACCTAGCGCGTTGCTGGCGAAAACTGCAGTCAACAAAGTACCGAGAATGCCGCCAACACCGTGCACCGGAAATACATCCAGCGAGTCGTCGATGCGCAAAGTCCGCTTCAGATAGTTCGTGGCGACGAAACAAACGCAGCCCGCCGCCAGACCAATGACCAACGCGCCCCCGGGGCCAACGTACCCCGACGCTGGAGTGATCGTGCCGAGACCGGCGACCATACCGGTTACCGCACCCAATGCCGACGGCTTGCCGAATCGAATCCATTCCGCGCACATCCACGTGAACGCGCCAGCCGCCGCAGATAGATGCGTGGCGAGCATCGCCATCGCAGCATCACCGTTGGAAGCCAGAGCGCTACCGCCATTGAACCCAAACCATCCGACCCACAACATGCCCGCACCCATTATGGTTAGCGGCATGTTGTGTGGGGGCATCGCCTGTTCAGGAAAGCCACGGCGATTGCCCAGGACAACAGCTGCAACCAGAGCCGCCACTCCCGCGGTGATGTGAACCACGATACCGCCGGCAAAATCCATCACGCCGAGATCGCTCAGCCAACCACCACCCCATACCCAGTGGCAGATGGGCGCGTACACAAGCAGCAACCAACCGATACTGAACAGAACCATTGCCGAAAATCGAATGCGTTCCGCAAAACCGCCCACGATCAATGCGGGGGTGATGATAGCGAACGTCATTTGAAACAGCGCAAACGCGCTTTCAGGGATAGTGCCCGATAAGCTCTCCTCGGTGATCGCACCGAGCATGAAATTGCCCAGGCCGCCAACGAAGGCGTTGGCGCTACCGCCATCACTGAAAGCCAACGAGTAGCCAATCACGAACCAGACGATGGAGACGATGCAGGTGATTGTGAAACATTGCATTAGCACGCTGAGCACGTTTTTGGATCGAACCAGCCCGCCATAGAACATCGACAACCCTGGAATGGTCATGAACAACACCAGAGCCGTCGATGTCAGAATCCACGCGGTGTCGGCGCCATCCAGCGTTTCGGCAAACGCCGGTGCGCTAACAAGTAATCCAACGAGTACGGTGAACAATCTAGTCACAAGAAATCCCCTACCAAGATACCCTGTGATTATCGGCGAACCATCCCCCAAATGCCACATTATTGTGCGTAAAACAGTATGATCTCGGTATCGCATGTTGGAAAACGAAAACAAGCCAATGCACGCACCAATAATGTGCGGTGAATTTTGCTTTATGTGTATTTTGGTAACGGCATCGCTTCGCAAGCAATGCCGCAGTCGTCCCTCTGGACCTCGCTTACGCGGTCGCTACAATACCCCGTTGCGCAAACTAGGGAACTTATGAACACCGCGTCTACCGAATCCGCTTTCGAGACCATCAGCCAAGCCAGCCGCTGGCTGGAAAGCAAAATCATTGGCCAGGATAAGCTGATCCAACGGCTGGTGATGGCAATGCTGTGTGGCGGCCATCTGCTGGTTGAGGGCGCGCCAGGACTCGCCAAGACCCGCGCCATCAAGGAACTTGCCACCGTCGTCGAAGGTGACTTTCATCGTATTCAGTTCACCCCTGATCTACTCCCCAGCGACATTACCGGCACCGAGATTTTCCGTCCCGAAGACGGCTCGTTCAAATTTCAACAAGGTCCGATATTTCACAACCTGATACTGGCTGACGAGATCAATCGTGCTCCAGCCAAGGTTCAGTCCGCCTTGTTGGAAGCCATGGCTGAACATCAGGTCAGTGTGGGGCGGGACACGTTCCCCCTGGCCGACCTGTTTCTGGTCATGGCGACGCAGAACCCCATCGAACAAGAAGGCACCTACCCGCTACCGGAAGCCCAGCTGGACCGTTTTCTCATGCACGTTGTGGTGGACTATCCAGACACTGATTCAGAACGCAAGATTCTAGACCTGGTGCGCAATGAAAATGCCACCGGGGATCATGCCGCCCCGCACATTGAAGTGTCCCAACAACAAATATTTGCGGCAAGGCGTGATCTTCTGGGCTTGCACATGACCGACTCCGTGGAACGCTACATCGTAGCCCTGGTCATGGCCTCGCGAAACCCGAGCGATGACCTGGCGCAATGGATCGAATTTGGCGCCAGTCCCAGAGCGACCATCGGCCTGGACACCTGCGCACGTGCATTGGCGTGGCTTAATGGTCGCGACTACGTTACGCCGGAAGACGTACAGGAAGTCGCTCACGACATCTTGCGACACCGCCTCATCCTGTCCTTCGAGGCAGACGCCCAGGGAGTGACCGCGAACCAGGTCATCGATACCCTACTGGAACAGGTGCCGGTCCCCTGAAACACGTATCCGCGGCGACACCATGAATCAAACCACCGACGCGAGCGTGCTCACCGGCGCCTATGTGGGACTGGAACAGCTTCTGGCTCTACGCCACAAGCCAATCAGTCGCCAGCCCAGCACTACGTCCAAAGTCGTCGGCAACCGCGCCGGCTTGAAGCTATCCAAAATCAAGGGTCGCGGCGTCGATTTTTCCGAAGTACGCGCCTATCAACCTGGTGATGATATTCGCTCGATCGACTGGCGCGTAACCGCTCGCAAAAACAAGCCACACACTAAAATCTTCCGTGAAGAGCGCGAACGCCCAACCCTCATAGTAGTGGATCAGACTCAGAACATGTTTTTCGGCTCCCGCCTGAGGTTGAAATCCGTGGCTGCGGCAGAAGTGGCCGCGCGCATCGCCTGGCAAAATCTAGCCGCCGGTGACCGCGTGGGCGGAATAGTTATCGGCAACGAACAACAAACTGTGCACCGCCCATATCGCACGACCAAATCCGTCGCGCGGTTTCTGAACGACGTCGCCAACTTCAACCAGCGCTTGAACCGGAGCCATCGTGACCCCTGGACCAGTATCAACGAGGGTATGTTGCGTGTACGGCGGCTGACACACACCAACTACAGAATATTTGTATTGAGCGATTTCAGCGGCGATCTGGACACCTGGCGTGAGCATCTTCATCAGTTGGCACGTCACAACCAGGTCGTCGTCGTTCATGTCCATGATCCGCTGGAAGAACACCTACCGCCGGCGGACCACTATATGGTGACCGACGGCACCGAACGTCTGCAGCTGTATACCGGGGACACTGGCCTGCGCACCCGCTACGCTGAACGCTTTGCGCAACACACCGACGCCCTGATGAACCTCTGTGCTCACGAATCGATGCGCTATATCGCGGTTCTGACCGGAGACGAGCGCCTAGACCAATTGGCTTGGATTTGATGGAAAGCGATCCGCTACAGCAGTTACGCGACGTGCACTTGCCGCCGGACCCCGCATGGTGGCCGCCGGCGCTTGGTTGGTGGATGGTGGCGCTGGGCGCTATTGCTCTTGTCGTGTGGCTGATCTGGAAGGCGATTTCGGCCTACCAGAAACGTGCTCCCATACGCGCGGCTAAGCATCTGCTGGGTGATGCGCACGAACAGTATCAGGCCGGTGCGATTTCAGCGGTAGACTACCTGCATCGCAGCAACGAACTGCTCAAACGCCTGCTGGTAAGGGCCCTCGGCCGCGAGGATCTGGCTCCATTGTCGGGCAGCCGTTGGTTGCAAGCATTAGATCAGCTGAGCGGATCGACCGCCTTTAGCGACGGTCCAGGCAAGGCGCTGGGTGACGCACGCTTCGAAGCCGCCCCGCAGATCGACGTCGAAACGCTGCACCCACAACTGCAACAGGTGCTCGCTCAGGTGCGGCCATGATCGAGCTGCTGTGGCCATGGATGCTGATGTGCTTGCCCCTGCCGGCATTGTTGCGCATGGGTTTCTCGGCCCGGGAACGCTCGCAAGCCGCGCTGACCGTACCTTCGCTGCAGATGTTCGCAACCGTGTCCGACTCAGCGACGAGCCAGCAACCAGGGCGCGTGTGGCGGTTGGTGACATTATGGGCCGTGTGGCTATTGCTGTTGCTCGCCGCCGCGCGACCACAGTGGACCGGTGAACCGATCACCCTGCCTACCAGCGGCAGAGACCTCATGCTGGCGGTGGACATCTCCGGCAGCATGGCCACCGAAGACATGGACATAAATGGTGAATTTGTCGATCGCCTGACGGTGGTGAAAGCTGTAGTGGCACAGTTCGTAGAAGCCCGCAAAGGAGACCGCGTAGGCCTCGTGCTGTTTGGCACCAATGCATATCTGCAGGCACCCCTGACGTTCGACCTGACCAGCGTTAACCGATTGCTGATAGAAGCGCCGGTGGGAATCGCTGGGGGTAAAACCGCCATTGGCGACGCCATTGGCCTGGCCGTCAAACGCCTGAGGTTGCGCCCCCAGAAAGACAAGGTCCTCATTCTGCTAACGGATGGCGCCAACAACGTCGGCGAAGTGGCACCGGCGAAAGCGGCGGAGCTGGCCGCCTACGACGAGATCAAGATTTACACCATCGGCGTCGGCGCTGACGAGATGCGCATGCCCGGGCTACTCGGGTTAGGTCGTCGCGTTACCAATCCATCGGCAGATCTCGACGAAGAGACACTAACCGCTGTCGCAGACGTCACCGGGGGGCGCTACTACCGCGCAAAAGACACCCGCGGCCTGGCTGAAATATACGGCCTCATCGACGAGCTCGAGCCCATCGACCAGGATCCGGAAACCTACCGCCCGATCCAGGCTTTATACTTCTGGCCGCTGAGCGTGGGACTTGCCTTGTTCGCCATGTTTCTGCTGACCGATTTAAGGCGCCGCGATGTTGCTTGACGCCTTCCACTTCCTTCGCCCGATGTGGCTGATAGCGCTCATACCTCTACTCGCGCTGGCATGGTATTGGGTGAAACGCACCCAAAGCGGTTCCGGTTGGGAGGCAACTATTGATGACAATCTGCTCGTTGCACTGTTGGATGCAGGCCACAAACGCTCAAATCGCTGGTTACGAACGGCGCTGTTGGTGTCCTTAATCGGCGCGGCGGTAGGACTCGCTGGTCCGACATGGCAGAAGCTGCCGCAGAACGTCGAACAGAAGAATGACGCCCTGGTGATATTGCTCGACCTGTCCCTGTCGATGCTCGCCCAGGACATCAAGCCGTCACGCGTCGAGCGCGCACGCCAGAAAATTACCGATGTGCTGCGTTTGCGTGATGAGGGTCAAACCGCGTTGATCGCCTACGCCGGCGACGCACATGCGGTGGTACCGCTGACCGACGACACGGCGACTATTACCAACCTGCTGGTCTCATTAAGTCCGGAAATGATGCCGGTGTTTGGCAGCAATCCGGGTCATGCGCTGACCCTGGCCAAGGAGCTCTTCGAAAACGCTCTGATACAGCAAGGCCGTGTCCTGATGGTCACGGACGGCATCGACAACATCAACTCGGTATCACGCCACCGCAGCCGCGCGTATCCGATCAGCATCATCGGCATCGGCACCGAAGCAGGCGGGCCCATCCCATTAGATCGTGTGCGACAACCCGGACGATTCCTGAACACTCAGGAAGGCAATCGAATTATCGCCATTCTGGATCAATCGCGTCTGTCTGAGGTGGCTGGCATGACCTATGGTAACTACGCCAAGGCGGAAGTGGGCGACGCAGACTTACTGCACGCGCTGGCAGTCCCACTTCCTGGCGAGGACGAGACGATCGACGTGGAACGGGAGTTTGATACGTGGTTCGACCAGGGGCACTGGGCCGCTCTGCTGCTCATACCGTTGCTGCTGATGGGGTTCCGCAAGGGCGTACTGCTGTGCCTCTTTGTGGGCGTCATGCTGCCGTCACCACCCGTGTACGCGAACCCGGCGCTGCAATTGTGGGAAGGCCTGTGGCAACGTTCAGACCAACGAGGTGCAGCGGCCCTGCGCCATGGTGAACCAGAAAAAGCGGTTACGCTTTTCGAAGACCACGAGCAGTGGCGTTCTGCTGCGCAGTATCGATCTGGCGACTACGTGAATGCACTGAGCGGATTCCGCAACGATCCCGGCTTGACCGGACGCTACAACCAGGGCAACGCCCTGGCTCGTATGGGCGAATACGAAGCGGCGCTTGCACAGTACGATCAGGTACTGTCGGCGCGGCCGGGACATGAAGACGCAGCCTTCAATAAAGACTTGATAGAGCGCCTCCTACAGGAACAACAACAAGCCCAACAACAGCAGAATCAGGATCAGCAAAGTCAGGCCAATAACGACAGCAGCGACCAGCAACAGAGCGATCAGCAAAACGAGCAGGATCAGTCAGACCAACAGCAGCAGTCCGAGGATTCTGAACAGCGCGAAAACGAAGAATCACAAAGCGAGCCACAGGAAGAGCAAGGCGAACAACAACAAACCGCCCAGGCGCAACAGGACGAGGCCAGCCGCGACGAGAAGCAGGATGCGCTGGAGCAATGGCTGCGGCGAGTCCCGGACGACCCTGGCGGCCTGCTGAGGCGCAAGTTTTCCCACGAAACCAAACAGCGCTTACGCCGCGGTGATTTCGAAAACAGACAAGGTGACAAGATTTGGTAAGTCTGATCCCGCACGTCATCGCGATCGTCATTGGCTGGAGTTTGAGCGCAACTGTCATCGCGGCTGTTTCAGCGCAACTGTCGGCCCAGGATATCGACGAACTGGAATCCGTGCGTTTGACCATCAAAGTGACAGATTCGCGGGAGTCTTTGTCGCTCGACCTCGCAGCCCTGGAACAGGACTTTGAAATTCTCAACACAAACACCGTGAGCCAATCCCGTTTCGTCAACGGGCGTGGGCAGAGCTGGGTGGACTACCAGATAACGCTGCAGCCAAAACGCACAGGCACCCTGGTGATACCCGGCATCACTGTCGGCGGCGAAACAACACCCACACTGGAGCTTTCGGTGCGCCCGCTTTCTGCCCAGGCGCGTCAGACCATAGACGAGCGGGTCTTCTTCGAAAACGAAGTATCCGCATCGACCATCTATGTCCAGAGTCAGCTTATCGTTAGCCGGCGATTGCTGTATTCCCAGGGCGTGCAACTGTATACGGATCTTCCAGGAGCACCGGAAATCGCAGATGCGGTGGTGCTGACCCTTGGCGAAACCAGCTCCGGTACTACAGAGCGCAACGGTAAAACATATGGCGTGGTGCAACAGCAATACGCGATCTTTCCGGAGCGCAGCGGTACGTTCACCGTACCCGGCATCAGTATTACTGCCAGCGTACGTTTACTGGAAAACAATCGCGTGTCCCGTAAAGGCGTACGCGTGGGTACCGACGACGAGCAGATTACAGTGCTTCCTGTACCTGCCGAATATCCACGGGACAAGCCCTGGCTGCCAGCTGAGAACGTCAGGTTATTCGATGTCATGACGCCACAACGTCCACACTTTGAAGTTGGAGACACCCTCACCCACGAACTGCTAGCCCATCTCGAAGGCAACATCGGCTCCATCGCGCCGCCGCTGACCATGACATTGGACGACGACCTGTTCCGCGTGTACCCGCAAGCACCGACCATCCAGGACGACACAAGTGGCGCAACGGTCAAAGGTTCACGCCTGCAGACCCATTCCATAGTTCCGCTGAAGCCTGGCGGCGTGACTATCCCCGCGAACGAATTGGTGTGGTGGGACACGCGCACCCAAGCCGTACGAGTTGCTCGCACCGAGCCGAGATCTCTGTCGGTCACTGGCACCGCGGTAACGCCGGCCCAGGTCGAAACAAGGCAGCAAGACGCTGCCGTGCCCGATGCGGAATCGCAGACGCAAACCATGTCACTGTCGTGGTCGGCTATGCTGCCTGCCGCGCTCGGTGCTCTGGCGTTGCTCACAATAGTCGGATTAGCCTGGCTGGCTTGGCGCACCCAGCGCGCGTCACGCACCCGAGGCCGCCCCAAGTCAGCGATTCGAGTCCTACGGAGCGCGCTTGAGAGCGGTGGCGCAAACCATGTACACGATGCGTTGGGCACTTTCTTGAGCGAGTTTTACGCCTGCCCACGTCCCGTCGCATTGCGGCGTTTCAGCGCGAGCTCGGAGCAAGCCGCGTCCGCCCTGGAAGCGTTGAACAGGCACCTGTATGCGCACACGAAGGGAGACATAGATGCGCACCTTGCGGAGCTGGGCAAGCTCATCACAAACCTGCGCCCGCAACAATCTCAGTCGCACACGCCTCGTCTTCCCGAGCTATATCCCGATTACTCGCGCGCCGGTCGCTAACCGACGCTTTTTGTCACGATCTCATAAAGGTCTTTGGAAATATTCTGCGCCCCAACCAGTGTTTCAAGCTGCGCGCGCATCAGCCCCTGGCGTCGTTCATCGTATCGCTGCCAGCGCGTGAGCGGGGTCACGATACGAGCCGCCATTTGCGGATTGAAGGTATCGATGCGCGCCACGGCGTCGGCCAGGAAGCGGTAGCCGCTGCCGTCTAATGCATGCATGCGCCGATTGTTGTACGTGCCGAACGCGCTGAAAAGCGATCTTGCCCGGTTAGGATTTTTCAGGTCGAATTTTTCATGGCTCTGCAGCGCCGACAGTCCCTCGATGCTGGAGAGCGGGCTTTGCGCCTGCATGTTGAACCACAAATCCACCACCAGGGCTTCATCCTGCCAACGCTGGTAAAAGTCGCCCAGCAAAGACTCGCGTATACCTTCATCCAGATAGGGATGCCGACATACCACCCTCAACGCCGCCAGCCGGTCGGTTAGATTGTCGGCACCACGGTAATGCTGCTGCACGAATTCGCCGAGGTCGCTGCCGCGCATAACGCGCGCGGCATAGCCGAACGCGATATTGGAAAGGCTACGGTCACCCATGCCACCCGCGGTAGGTTCGTATGCGCTAGCAGATCGATAGGTTTCGTACATGTCGATCCAGCGTTGCAGTTGAGTGCTGGCAAGGTCGTCGAGTACCGTTTCGCGCGCATCCAGGAGACTATCGACTTCGAATGCGTCGAGTTCCTCAAACAGGTAGTTTTCGTCGGGCACCGTGAGCATGGTTGCCGCCAGCAGTTTGCGCTCAGCATCGTCACCCATATTCAGCGCCTGGTCGGCAACCTCACCAATGGTGGCTACCAGATCGACACCTTCCAGATTGATAGCATCGCTGAACCAATCCAGCCACAACGACTGCAAGGCGTCCCATTTAACGAAGCCGTCGGTGTCATGCTCAGCAAGAAACGCAAGTTCCTTTTGCTGGCGGGCATACGCGACCCGCACCGGCGCGGAGAAATTGCGCAGAAAGCTCACTACGGGTTTCGACTCGAGGTAACTGAATTTGACCACGGTGGTCGGCGCGCGCACGCTTAGCAGGAGCGTGGCTCCGCCCTGGCGCGTCTCAAATTCACACTCCGCGTCGATTACCAGGTCATACAGGGATATCGCATCGCCGTCCTGGTCCAACAACCCAAGCTCGACGGGCACGTGGAACGGTAACTTATCTTCCTGATTTGGCGTCGCCGCACAGGTCTGTTGAATCACCAGAGCGAATTCGCCGTCGTCGAAAACTTCCCCAACGTCGACCAATGGGGTGCCCGCCTGGTCGTACCACAACTTGAACTGGCTGAGATCCTGTCCTCCCACCTCCGCCATAACAGCGGTGAAATCGTCGGTTGTGGCGGCTGATCCGTCGTGGCGATCAAAATATAGGTCGGTGGCCGCACGAAATTTCTCGGCGCCTAACAAGGTATGGTACATGCGTACCACCTCGGCGCCCTTTTCATAGATCGTGGTGGTATAGAAATTGGAGATTTCAATGTAGGACTGCGGGCGAACCGGGTGTGCCAGAGGACCGGAATCCTCGGCGAACTGGACCGCGCGAAGAAAAGCCACGTCCTCGATGCGTTTCACCGGGCGCGAATTCATGTCCGAGGAAAATTCCGCGTCCCGGAAAACGGTAAATCCTTCTTTCAGGCTGAGTTGGAACCAATCCCGGCACGTGACGCGGTTGCCGGACCAGTTGTGGAAATATTCATGCGCCACCACGGCCTCGACTCGTAGATACGCTGCGTCGCTCGCCGTATCAGGCGATGCCAGCACGCAAGACGTGTTGAAAATGTTCAACCCTTTGTTTTCCATGGCGCCCATATTGAAATCTTCAACGGCAACGATCATGAACACATCAAGATCGTATTCCCGACCGAAGCGTTGCTCGTCCCACGCCATGGAACGCTTCAGCACATCCATCGCGTAGTGGCATTGTCCGATGTTGTGCGCCTCGGAGAATATCTGCAGCGTCACGTCACGCCCGCTCATGGTGGTGAACTTGTCTTCGATCATCTGCAGGTTTCCAGCGACCAGGGCGAACAGATAGCTCGGCTTTGGAAAAGGATCCTCCCAGGTTACCGAGCGCCGGCCCGCATCCGCATCAGCCTCCCTGACGAGGTTGCCGTTGGAAAGTAATGTGGGATAGCGCGAACCATCAGCGATGATGGTGGTCGTGAACCTGGCCAACACATCAGGGCGGTCCTGATAATAAGTAATCTTGCGGAACCCTTCGGCCTCGCACTGCGTGCAGTACATGTTGCTGGATTGATACAAGCCCTCCAGCGCGGTATTTTCTTCTGGCTTGATTCGCGTCTCGATGACAATTTCACTGCGCGCGCCTAACCCGTGAATGGTCAGCGATTCGTCATCGCCCTGATATTCGTTGCCCGACAGCTCACGGCCATCTACGCTCACGCGCAGCAACTCCAGATCCTGGCCATCGAGAGTCACATGCTCGGCGGTGGGATCCAGGCGCACCAGCTGCAATCTGCTGGTGACCGTCGTGGCCCCTTCCTGGATGTCGAAGGTCAGGTCCACGCTTTCGGTGGTGAATTCCGGCGCCCGATATTCCGCCAGCCGTATTTCTTGAGGTTGGCCTTCTTTCATGTGTCGTCCTGATTCACGATTTGTCCCTTTCTTTCTAACTAGTTCCTGCTAAAACAACGACAGTTGATCGCCATCGCTGAGTTCGCGCTCCGCAAACGCCGCACCCAGCTCTAACTCCAAAGCGACACCGCGATAGTCGCCTAGGTTAATGACCCCCTGGGAAAACAACAAATACTGTCCGACGATACCCTGCAGATTATCGCAAACGTGGGGTTGATCCGCGGACAGGACAAGGCGCTTCGGTGGGCTGTAGGCCAACACCGGATACTCGATCTGTACGGCTTCGTCATCGATACGCCAGGCCAGTTCGCCGCATTCATCCTCGGGCAGTACCTCGTTATGCAATGCAAGAAAAGTCGGCAGACTGGATTTGAGTTGATGCGCTAATTCCACCAAATCCACCGGTTGGGCCGGCCGGCTTACAAGCCTGCGCCAATCCGTACGATCATTGAGCTTGCGCTTGAAGTGAGCTTCTACTACGCCCGCCGCGCGCCGTGTTGGCGCCTGCACCACGGCTATGGCTTGGATGGCGCCCTGGTCCAACCATCGCCGCGGCATACGATTCGCGCGGGTAATGCCAATCTTCGGCCCACTGGTGTTCGCCAGGTACACCACGTGGGGCTGCATGCAGAAATCCTCTCCCCACTGAGGTTCTCGGCAAGTGCCGAGGTGGAAGTGACATCTATCCGGACTGACCACGCACAGGTCGCAGCGCGCGAGCGATTGAGCACAGTCGAAGCAATGACCACCGCTGTACAGTTTTTTTACTAACCTGTCGCAAGCAATACAGTGCGGTTCGCCTACATACGTGAATGTGGCACCGGCACCCAGGTAATCGCTCAAGGTCACAGCCTCGTTCTGCAAGTCTACGGAATAGGTGACGCAAATGCGGCTACCTCCGCTTGCGTAGATCGGATTCAGCGCCCCCACTCTGCCTTTCATAACAAATCCATTCTCATTTTGCAGATGGTGTAAAATACTGCGGAGTGTTACGGGCATCCGCATGCGATGCAATGCGTGTTAACAATACGGCCTATCGAGAGGTTATGAAATGCAAGCAGTAGACAAAGAAGTTCTCGGGCAGGTGCTGACCTGGTTGCGGGCCGGCGATGCTTGCTGGTTGGCGACGGTCGTGCAGACTTGGGGCTCCTCTCCTCGCCCGGTGGGTTCATTGTTCGCATGCAACGCGCAAGGTCACATTGTCGGTTCGCTTTCGGGCGGGTGCGTAGAAGAAGATCTGTTGGAAAAACTGACAGCAGGCCAACTTGCCGCAGACGCTGCACAATTCTACGAATACGGAGTCACCGCGGAAGACACCGAAAAGTTCGGGCTACCGTGTGGCGGCCATCTCTACATCGTTGTGGAACCACAAACTCCCAATGCTGCAACCGTCACCCACTTCACCGCGCTAAATGATGCCTTGGCCCACAGATACTGTGCTCGTCGCACGGTTAACCTCATCAGTGGTGCGACCGATGTGAAGCAGGTTGAAAAGCACGCTCCGCTGCAATGGCAGCCCGACGAGCAGATCCTCACACACACCTACGGTCCTCGATTTCAATTATTCATCATCGGTGCCGGCATGGTCAGCAAGTACCTCGCCGAAATCGCGTTGATGCTAGATTACGAGGTCACGGTCTGCGACCCGCGTGAAGACATGCTCGCTGATTTTGGCGTCCCGGGCGTAAACGCGATCGCCGACATGCCAGATGATGCCGTGCGGACCCATGCGCAAGACCGGGCAACCGCAATTGTTGCACTGACCCACGATCCGCGCATCGACGATATGGGCCTGATGGAAGCCCTCACCACTGACGCATTCTATATCGGCGCAATGGGCTCCACGCGCACCTCCGCGAGCCGCCGCGAGCGACTGACGCTACTGGATGTAAGCGCGCAGGACCTGAACAAGTTGCACGCGCCGATCGGATTGTCCATCGGCAGCAAAACGCCGCCGGAAATCGCCATAGCCATCCTTGCGGAGATCACTGCGGTGCGTAAACAACGCCTGCCCGAGGTATCGCGTCAGCTACAAGCCGCCAGCGCTGGCTGACGGACGGGCACTTCCTAACGTGAGCTCAGCGACCGCCGGCGTCATAGGCGCAGTTCTGCTTGGCGCGGGGTTCTCCACACGGTTCGGCAGTGACAAACGCCTGCACAACTTCAACGGCAACACGGTCGCTGAAGAAACCTTGACGGCCTATGCCCAGGTTTTCACGGACATCAGGGTCGTGGTCCGCGCCACGGATCACGCGCTAGTGGATAAGCTTGCAGCGTTCGACACTCAGACAATCATCGCCGCGGACGCGCACTTGGGCATGGGACATTCCCTGGCGGCCGGGTGTAAGAATCTGGCCTGGAACTGGGCGTTCGTTGGTCTGCTGGACATGCCCTTCGTGCTGCCGGCAACCCTGCTGAAACTTCGAGACACGGCAGGTGCTACCCAGCGCCCGGGAATTGTATGCCCAATGGTTGCTGGACGTGACCGTAGCCGTTTCGGACACCCCGTAGGCTGGCATCGCGATTACTTCGATGAACTTTCGACCAGTAGCGGAGACGAAGGTGCCCGTAGCATCCTGGCACGACATAAAGACTGCATCATCAGCGTGGGTGTCGACGATGAAGGCATCTATCGCGATATCGACGTGCCTGCCGACATTGCCTAAAGTCTCCACCAACTCACGCAAAAGCGTGTTGCAAAATCACCCATTCCAGCTAGGCTTGGGTATATGAGTAACGTTACAGCCCTAAGAAACCGCTTCAGCCAGGTCATTGCGGACGCAAACCAACCTAAACTCGCAGACGTTCGCGAGCCCGGCGATTTGTGGCCCCTCATGCGTGAAGAGGCTCAGCGCAAAGCTGCCGAAGAACCCATATTGGGCAGCTATTTTCATGCGACGATATTAAATCACGCCACGTTCGGCGACGCGTTGAGCTTCCGACTCGCCAGTAAACTTGATAACCCGATGTTACCCACGATGCTGATACGTGACGTCATCGGTGAAGCAAACTTGAGCGATCCGAGTCTGTTGTCGGCGGCGGAAATCGACGTGCTAGCAACCTACACCCGTGATCCCGCATGCGACGATCTATCGACGCCGTTTCTGTTCCACAAGGGTTTCCATGCCCTGCAGGCACACCGTGTAGCACATTGGCTTTGGGGCGAGGGTCGCAAGACCCTGGCGCAATTCTTTCAGAACCAGATTTCCGTCACCCTGGGCGTCGATATTCACCCGGCTGCAAAAGTAGGCTCAGGGATCATGTTCGATCATGCGACAGGGATTGTGATCGGCGAAACTGCCGTTGTGGAAGACGACGTGTCACTACTGCACGCAGTCACCCTGGGCGGAACAGGTAAAACCAGCGGCGATCGCCATCCCAAGATTCGCAAAGGCGTGCTGCTGTCGGCAGGCTGCAAAGTGATCGGCAACATCGAGGTCGGTAGCAACGCCAAAGTGGGCGCTGGTAGCGTGGTGTTGCAGGACGTCCCGCCAAACGCGACCGTCGCCGGCGTGCCGGCCAAAATCGTCGGCGCCCTGCACGACCATATCCCCTCGCATGAAATGGACCAGAGCCTCGAGTAACGAACTGAAGGACCGCGTTTGGCTGAAGAAAAAAGTCATGTGGCAGCGCCCAAATGCCCGGATTGTGGCGTCGCAGGAGTCGAGAAAGTAGTGAGTACGCCGTCGCGTGAACGCTCCAAGGCAAAGCAGCCATGGTTCTACATCGTGCACTGCGCGGACTGCGGTCATATCTATAACACGATCACAAAGCACACGTTTACGCAGGCGGTGACGCCCAACTTTGTGTTACCCAAGCCCAGCTAGCTTGGTCTTCACCCGGGTAATGATCTGGGCCATCGTATCGCTGTCTTGCGCACCCGGCAGCAGGAAGCTATCCGCTAGATAGTAGCCCGGCACGCCACTGACACCGAGATCAGGCGCCCGCTCGAGCTGAGTTCGAACTTCCGTTACCGCCTCGTTCCCACGCAGAAACTCGGCAGCTTCATCGGCATTCAGGCCAACCTCCGCCGCTATCGCGACCAGGGTTTGCAACTCCCCGACGTCACGACCCACACAAAAGTATGCCACGAACAACGCCTCAGCCAATTCGTGCTGCAATCCACTCGGGTGGGCAAATTCCAGCAGTTGGTGCGCCAACAGCGTGTTTGGCATGCGTTTAATCAGCTCGTATCTCATGTCAATGCCTTCTGCATGTGCCTCTTGCGTTATGCGACCTGGGGCGCGGCTGAGGTCGGCGTCAGGGCCATAGCGTCGGGCCAGATAGTCAGCGCGATCAAAACCTTCGGGGGGCATGTTGGGATACAACTGATACGGGCGCCAGCGCAACGAGACGTCGTCCCCGAGCTCCCCTTGTAGAACGCGGTCCAGACGCCGTTTGCCAATGAAACACCACGGACAGACAACGTCGGAAAAAATTTCAATGTCCAGCATCGGCGGTTTCCTCATCAATGAGTGCGAGATTTGCGATACTCTAAACCACAGTCGCAATAATTTGACAGCATCGCAGCGGGGAAACAGAACATGCAAGTAGGTTTGGTAACTGGCAAGCGTCAGATTGAGCTCGTGGACATGCCCGAGCCCGAGCCCAGCGCAGGCCGCGCGGTAGTGGATATTTCTTACTGCGGCATCTGTGGCACCGACGTACACGCTTTCTTGTCAGGCGCGCCGTACAATCCTGCCATCTGCGGCCACGAGTGGGTTGGCATGATCAGCAAACTCGGGGATCGGGTAGCGGGCTTCAAGGAAGGTGACCGTGTCGCGATTGGTGCGGGCACTGCTTGCGGGCGTTGCGCAACCTGTCAGCGTGGAGATGCGACGCATTGCGAGGCGGTTTTTGCGAGCGTCGTCGGCATGGGTCCCACGGCAGCCTCCCACGGCGGATTCGCCCAGGCCATCTCGTTTGACGCTGGCCGCTTATACCATGTACCCGGGTCGCTATCCGATTCCCAGGCTGGTCTGCTGGAGCCAGCCACGGTCGCTGTTCACGCATTGCGCCGAACACCATTGAATCTAGGCGATTCCGTCGTCGTGATCGGAGCTGGCCCAATTGGGTTATTAGTATTGCAGGCAGCTAAGCTGAGCGGCGCCGGCAGCATCATCCTCATCGAACCCGAACCGAACCGAAGGCGCCTTGGAGCAGAGCTAGGCGCAGATCTTACTATCGATCCTACCACCCAGGACGCCGTTGCAGACCTCAATTCCCATCTGAGCGTAAGCGGCGCGGACGTGGTATTCGAATGCGCCGGGATACCCGCCACGATCCAAACCGCGGTGGATCTGGCAAGGCGCGGCGGCATTGTTTCCCTGGTCGGTGTGGCCACGGGCGCGGCAAGCATCGACGCAGCAGGCTGGTTAGCCAAAGAGATCAGTGTGGTTAGCAGCATTGCCTATCTGCATGAGGATTTTGAGATCTGCAAACACCTGGTGGCTGACGGGCGCATCCAGACCGACCCGCTGCACACCAGTACCGTTTCACTGGCGGAACTCGACAGCGCATTCACGCGGCTGGCGGAACACCCCGCCGAAGTGAAGATACTGGTGGACCCGAGGCTTTAGGCGCCGTTAGAGTCCGCCGCGGAGCATCTGTTGCAGGCGCCGATTGCGGCCCTGCTCCTGGCGTAGAGCGACTTTCAATTCATGTATTTCCGAGCGGCAGGACTTGATCTGGTCGAGATAGCTCGTCTGCTGGGATTCCACGTCTTCGCGATATCTCTTCTTCGCCTGCTCGAGCTGCTCAGCATGCAGGCGAATAATATCCTGCAGGGAAAGCTTGCCGGTTTCGCCCAGCGCCTCGGTCAGCTTTTCCGTCAGAATCTGCTTCTGATCCATCGCCGGCGCGCCGCCATTAGCATTCGTCGCAGATTTCGCGGCTGCAAGCCCTGGCGCGGTTGCCCCCTCGTCTAGCGGATTGTTCGTTGGGCTGTTAACAGGTTCATCCAACAGGCCGGCGTCGTCTATTTGCTCGTTGAAGCACTCGTCAAACTCAACGAGGTCGATAGAACCGTCGTCGGATGGGAAGAATTCCTCATCATTGCAGGTAGCCGCAGCGTCGAGTTTCAGTTTGTTGCGATAAAGTCGCGCCTGTACCGATTGCGCGCCTTTGCCTGCTGCTGGTTCCCATAGATTTACTGAATGCCAAGGCACCGGGCAGTGTCCACGAGATGCTTTGCGTATTGCACCCTGACCTAGATCTTCCCCTTTGCCTGCCTGTTGGGCCAGATAGCGCAAAGGCAGATTGAATGAGCTATCAACGCATCCATCTTCATTCACGCTGAATTGGAAAAACACGACCGCGCGCAGACTGAGCGCGCTGCCGACTACACAATAGGCTGCGCTGACAAGGCTCGCTGCCAAGCTATCCAGGCGCCGCCCGCCATCTAGTATCTGTTCAAACGCAGCAAGTGGCATCTCGGCGCATATATCGCTCCGAGCATCAAACAACATGACCACTTCCTGATGGCCGCCTCCGGACATGGACCCAATTCTCCTGATCTTCGCACACGCAGAATCACCTGGAACCTGCGCCAGGCATATCTTAGCGATCTCGGTCGCGAAGCAATTCGACTTAGGTCACAACCCTCGAGTTAGACGATTCGCGGTGTCTCAGGCGATTTCCGAAGATTGATCCTGCAAATGCGGTTCGATGTCCGCATAGCGAAAAGCAGCGCGCCCAGGACCCGCTGCTGGCGTGGCAAGCTCAGCATAAATCAGGGTATCTCCCTGAATATTGCGAACGTCAACGATGTCGTAGGCGGTATCTTCAATACTGAAGCGCCTACCAACCAAATTTTGCATTTATCGGTCCCCATTCAAGTAACGCTATATTGCAGAATAACAACCCCTGATGACAACCAGGTAACAGGTTGTAATTGTCTTGATATCACCAAATATTCGCCAATCTCACCACCAAAGAGCTTATCCTTGAATGGATAACTTATTATTATTCAATAGTTTAAATGGTATTTAAAGAATGGCTTTAAACTTGCACTGCTATTTTTACGCGCGACATATTTAGCGCGAACATTTACTAATGCAAGGTAATAGACGAATTGAAAACCATTATCGCGCTTGCCGCAGGCATCTTGTTCACCATCCTGGGCGTGATTGGCCTGCTGGTCCCAATCCTGCCCGGCTTCCTGTTCCTCCTCCCCGCCGCCGTGTGCTTCGCCAGCGTCTCGCCAGCGCTGCGCGACCACTTGGGTCGGCACCCCCGAATCGGCCGCTTCCTACATCGTATGGACTCCAGCCGTACGCTTGATACCCCTGGCAGAATTAAGTTAGCGTTCTGGGCTGGATTAGAAGCGATCAATCCCCGACAACGATCAGATGGCAGGCTCAATTGATAAACAAGGCAGACATTCCATCGCTGTGGTTGGTGCGCTCGCCTACGACCAGATATCACGCACCGACGCTTCGCTGATTCAATCCGGCGCGCACTTACTGAACTGTAAACTGCTCGACCTGGCCCAGGCATTTGGCGGTTGCGGCGGAAACATTGCATACACACTCGCCTGTCTGGGCAGCAAACCTCTACTGATCAGCTGCAGTGGAGAGGCCGATGATGGCGAATACATGCAGCGGCTAAAGCACTTCGACATCGATGAGAACGCATGCCTGCGCGTGTCTGGTGAGTCAACTGCGCGGGCCATCATCGTTACAGACCCTACTGGACATCAGTTCACCGGCTTTTACCCTGGTCCGGTACCCGACATTGCACAATGGGTACAGCATTTGAGACGGGCAGATCTGGCACCCTGCCCTGTCTTCATCCAGGCCCCGTACCCACCGCAGTTGATGCTGGCGTCGCTGCAATACGCCACCAGCACGTTAGCGCATCAACCGCTAAAGATCTGGTGCCCCGGACAGTATGCGGATCAACTCGAACCGACTCACGCCGGTCCGCTGGTTCAGGCCGCAGATTGGATTGTCGGCAACCAATACGAGATAGCCAGTTTGCAGCGACACACTGATTTAGCGCATAAACTCGTGATCCGCACGCAAGGCGCAGAGCCCGTTACCGTCAACTACCCCGGCGGTGCTATGGAATCCTTCAAGGTAGAACAAACCACTACACTCGTGGATCCAACCGGCTGCGGCGACGCCTTCATTGCTGGTTTGGTACACGAATTGTGTGCGACACCACGCCCTGACTGGGAGGGCTCGCTAGGCCCTGCCATTGCGTCAGGTTGCGCTGCAGCGGCGAGTTGTCTCGGTGCCAGCGGAAGCCAGAATCACCTGGCAACGACCATGACGTAGTGTCCTGACAAGGCAGGACACTAGGCGGGTTTGGCGAACAATGCCTCGCAACCCGTCCCCGCCAGGAAATTCAACAATGCCTCGCGCTCTGATTGCTCGAGCTTGACGAACTCCTGGCGAACCCACTGCAAACACTTGGCCTGATACGGGAATGGCTCCTGCACCCACGGCCGGCCGTCAATCTCCGTTTCAACTTGCGCTGCACCGCTTTCAATGGCCGCTGCGTTGGCCAGCAGGGCCGGAACATACACCCTACCGACCTCGACGAAAATATCGCGCAACGTCTGCGGCAACGCGTCAGCGTCGATCCAATCCGCCTCGTCTGCAGGTACGCCTGACAGATCTTCTACCACACCTACCCACGCCACCACACGCTGTGCGCGAGCATCCGCTACAGCCATTGGCGTCGGATCAAAACATGCCAGTTGTGTGAGCTGCCCATACAGCCCGAAGTCGCTGGCGGAAGGTCGATTGCCGAACATAAATGGCGCGTGGTTCATGTGCGCTCCCATCAGATCCAGAATTCGCGCATAGCTGTCCTCTATGACGGGTGCGGTTGTGTCATTGCTGCCAACCACATACAACCTGGATATCTGGCGTTCGCGTATGAATTCGCTCATCGGAGCAATCTCTTCGCTGGTCGCGGTGAGGTTGCGCCAGCGCGGCAGAACGGCGCCGGCTTTGTCGATATCCGCCTGGTAATACCAACGATAGTGAAACATCGCCTTGGTCAACCATTCGTCGGCATAATCCTCCAGCAGATAATCTAAGAACCGCACCACCGGATCTGTTGGGAGCACTGAGCGCGCTGCATACATATCTTCGAGGCGACGAATGATCGGAGTGGAATCGACTACGGCTTCGAGCTCGCCACGCTCGTCGGGTAGAAAAAAGGTTGGCAACAGCTCAACCTTTGGCTCGGGTAAGTCGTCCGCTGCACTGCCGGATAAACCGCCAATCAGCAATTCATAGGGTATGTGACGATAGCGCAACACCGCCAGCATTTTGCGGGTATACGGCGAGCCCGGAGCCCCACGAAGTTGTATCGCTTGTGCCATTCTGATTCTCTTTGGTGCAATCTAGGCAGGCAGGATAACCCGCTACCGAGAAGGCGTGAATGAAAACATTACCCTGGGATGCGCTACCGAGATTCGCACTCGGCCATTGGCCCACTCCCCTGGAACCTTTGCCGCGCTTGAGCGCTGAGCTGGGCGGACCAAAAGTCTGGCTGAAGCGTGACGATTGCAGCGGCCTTGCCACCGGCGGCAATAAAACCCGCAAGCTCGAGTATCTACTTGGCGACGCGGTCGCCTCCGGCGCCGACAGCGTGGTCACGTTTGGCGCGGTGCAGTCCAATCATACGCGTCAAACAGCCGCTGCCTGCGCCAAGGCGGGGCTGATGTGTCACCAGATTCTCACCCGCACGGTGCAAAAAACGGGCGCTGGTTATGAAACAGGCGGCAACGTGCTGTTGAGCAAGGTACTCGGCGCACAGCAGCACATCGTAGCGCCAACGGATGCCAAGGCATACAGCATGGCGCTGGTCGAAGACCTGCAAGCCAAGGGCAATACGGCTTATGTCATTCCTGCAGGTGGCTCGAATGCACTCGGCGCTGTGGGGTATGCGCAATGCGCACAGGAGCTGTGTGAGCAGGCCCAGGAGCATGGCTTTGAACTGGAGTACGTCATGCATGCCTCCGCTTCCGCGGGTACCCAGGCCGGCTTGCTGTTCGGCCTGCAGCATCTGCAGGCCGAGACCCAGGTGCTGGGCGTCAATGTGTACCACCCCGACCCGGCTGCCCTTTCCACGCGGGTTGAGCAACTCGTGCGGAAAATGAACGATACCTACGCGCCATCGACACAATTGGTGGCACAGGCGGCTAACGTAAATCACGCCTATATCGGGCCTGGCTACGGCCAACCTAGCGCGCAGTGTTTAGACGCAATCCGCACGGTAGCGAGACTCGAAGGAATATTGTTCGATCCGGTCTACTCCGGCAAGGCGCTGGCCGCCTTAATCGATCAAGTCACCCTGGGAAACCTGTCCGGCCACAAAGATGTGGTACTAATCCATACCGGAGGTTCGCCTGCCCTGTACGTATACGAAGACGCCTTCGCATAAGGAGGCACAAGGGGTCATAAGGTCAAACGAAACGACTGGTGAGATTCCCCAGATCGCCAAAATCCACCTGGATGATGTCTCCCGCGGCTACCGCAACCGGCCGGGTAAAAGAACCTGACAATATAACTTCACCGGCCGCCAGCTCCACGCCATGGTCGGCGAAACGTCGTGCTAACCACAGCAGGCCATTGGCAGGATGATTGAGCACCGCGGCCGAAACGCCGGATTCTTCAATCACGCCATTTTTGTACAACAACGCCCCGACCCAGCGCAAATCAAATGCATCGGGCCGCACAGGCCGTCCACCAAGCACGATCCCGGCATTGGCCGCATTGTCACTCACGGTATCCAGTACCCCGCGGGCCTTACCGCTGTCCGGATCGATTCGATGTGTTCGCGCGGCAATCAACTCGATCGCCGGCACAACGTAATCTATAGCATTCAATACGTCAGTAATTGTCAGATTGGTACCGCGCAGATCCCGTGCCAGGACGAACGCCAGCTCAACCTCTACCCGGGGATCGGTAAACTGCGCGGTTTCTATATCCGCACCGTCGTCGAACAACATGTCATCCAGCAGGGTGCCGAAGTCCGGCTCGTCAATTTGCATGGCTTGTTGCATGGCGCGAGAAGTGAGGCCGATTTTGCGTCCAAGCACTTTTGCGCCGCGCCCAAGCTTCAGGTCGACCCACGCCTGCTGAACCGCGTATGCGTCAGCCAGATCCATATCGGGGTAGGTCAGCGAAATCGAACGAATCTGGGTTCGCGTTCGCTCGGCTTCATCCAGTGCGGCCGCAGCGGCTTGCACCTGTTCGTTTGTCAGCATGTTGTCACCTTCCCTTAAGCACCCAAGCTGAGTTAGACAACGCCGAAGTGCCGCACATCCTCAACAAACCAGGGCGTGAACTGCTGCGGTGCATCCTCGAGCCAGCGGCGCAACTCTTCGATGTCAATATAACGCACTTCGTCCACCTCCAACGGATCCAATCGTAACTCGTCTGCATAGGTACAGCGAAACGCCTGCTGAATCTCGCGATCAGCAAGGTCGTCAGTCACTATCTCGGTATAGCGTTCGCTGCCAAGCCGTCGCATCGAAAACGAATACCTGGGCTGATTTGTGCCACAAACCGCGTTCATAATTTCGGATCAGAGCCCGCCTGCTTTGGGCTGGCAAGGCGCCGTGAGGAGTCGCAGCACAAGTGGTCTTTGGCCGTTGTTGCGGCTCTAGGAAAGGTACCCGACCTGTCCGGCGAGCCGCGCCT
>Ga0315336_1001312_pt1 | contig 50214 bp, 49 predicted proteins | sample ASW5metaG_FD_204512 | JGI IMG/M metagenome (GOLD analysis project Ga0315336, IMG submission 204512) | Ammonia-oxidizing marine archaeal communities from Monterey Bay, California, United States - ASW #5 | ecosystem: Environmental > Aquatic > Marine > Intertidal zone | place: USA: California...
CGATCAAGTAAGGTTCGCCACCTTTCATCGCCGAGATCGCTCATGGACTGAGTCGATTCTACAATGTCGGTGAACAAGACGGTCGCGAGAATACGCTCCGCGCCTTGTGGCATCGCACTGGCGCCTGAGAGAAATGCTCGGATTTTCGAAATCACGCTGTCGATATCAGCGCTCCAAAAATAGTGACCGCCCGAGCCACAATTGACCAACTTGGCACCAGCAACCGCGGCCGCCAAATATTCACTGTTGGAAAACGGGACCTGTCGGTCGTCCTCATGATGCATCACCAGGGTCGGTGCCTGGACAGCCGGCAGAACGTCGCGAATGTCGATGACGAGGTTCATGTCGAAATATCTGCGCATGGCGTTCGGTGTGTTGCAGGCTCGTTCTATTCGCCCGAACAACCGGCGCGCGGCTTCGGAGTTCGCTAACTTTGGCACCAAAATGTCCAAAGCCGTGCCTTTGCCCCAGTTCTCGGTCCAGGCGGCAACCTTTTTTCGTCGCTCCTCAAAATTTGGCATATGTGGATAATCGGGGGCGGCACAGGATTTCGCGTATCCGCCGAAGGTGATGACGTGGCTCACTTTGTCAGGATGCGACGCGGCGAAAAGGAGTGCCATCGTACCGCCTTCAGAAATTCCGAAAATCACCGCCCGCTCGCTGCCAGCCGCCGTCATGACTGCGAGCAAGTCGTCCGTTCGTTGTTCAAATGTCGGTGCGCCGGCAATTCGATCCGACAGCCCTTGGCCTCTTTTATCAAACGCTATGACACGAGAAAAACTCGAAAGTTTTCGGAAGAACTCCGAGTATTCGGGAAATTCATGATACAGCTCGACATGTGAAAATATGCCCGGGACCATGACGATATCCACCGGTCCCTCTCCCATCACCTGATAGGCAATGCTGAGGCCATCGCAATCAGCATATTGGGTTTCAAGCATAGTTTGGGCTCCGACGGGAACGTCTTCGCTATGCTAACGACATGACCTTCGGCAATCCACCGTCAAGAGCGAATTCACTTGGTCGCAATTCGCCTCATGCTTTCGGATCGGCCAACGGCATACCCGAAGACCCGGTCACCGGCTCCGCCCATTGCGCCATGACACCCTATTGGGCGGCAGCATTAGGCAAGACGGCGCTCGAAGCACGGCGGATCACGGCCCGCGGCGGCTGGCTCGGCTGTGTCCTCGATGGCAAATTCGTGCGTCTAACCGGACAAGCCCCCGCGTACCTGGATGGATCGCTCGTCCTGCAAAGCGTTCGGAACGACCCCCAATCTCAAACTGCCAGGCCGCCCTTACGAAGGCCATCAAGGAGCAGGTCCATATGCTCTCGCTTGGCGAATATGTGGTTCTTGCCTTCAAAAAGACTGGCGATGAAATCCGGAGAGAAACGGTTCAATTCATCCAGATGAATTCTGACAAGGTGGTCCTTTCCGACGCGGCCGGCGTAAGAAATCATCAAGGCCCGACGTATCGGCGCCACGGGATGCGCAAGGATCGCGCTCTCTGCGGCCTCTATAAACGCATCGTCGTCGCCCTCGACAAAAGCTGCCATTGCCAGTGCAAGATAGGAATTGCCGATAAGACCGTCCTTGGGGCTAAGCCGGATTGCGGCCTCGGCGTGCCGCCGTGCCTTGGTACTGTCACCCAGGGACGCTTCCGCGAAAGACAGACCGGTCAGCGCCCCGACGTGGTTCGGATTAAGTTCAACCGCCTGCGCATAACCCCTAACTGCTTGCTCGGTGTGTCCTTTTCTGAGATGGGCGAAGCCCAGGCATAGATAGGCGACGAAAGATTGCGGCAATGCCGCCATTGCCGTATTCGCCCAACTGAGCGCGTTGTCTGCCGCTTCGCCAGGATCGTCCCAGGCGAGCAGGCTGCGCAGGCCATAGCCGTCACAAAGGGTCGAATAGGCCGGGGCGCATTTCCCATTGATCTCTATCGCGCGCTCCGCCATTTGCAAAGCAACCGCGTGGCCTTCCGGGTCAGCGCGTTGAAACGCTTCCCACGCATTCGCCTGCGCGCGCCAGGCCAAATCATGCGCTTCGTCGAACACGCCCTCCCGCTGCCGGGCCCACCGCATCCGCTCATTGTTTATTTGCGGCGCAACCCGAGCGGTGACGTTCCGCGTCACTTCATCCTGAAGATCGAAAACGTCTTCCAAGGCCCCGTCATAGCGTTCGGCCCAAACATGCGTTCCTCTCGAACCGTCGATCAATTGCGCGGTGATGCGGACCCGGTTGCCGGCTTTGCGGACGCTGCCTTCCAGCACAAAGTGAACACCGAGATCCCTGGCGACCTGGGCAACGTCGATCTTCATGCCTTTGTAGGTAAACGCCGTATTGCGGGCGATGACGAACAGATGATCGAAGCGCGACAGGTCTGTAATTATGTCCTCGGTCAGTCCGTCGGCAAAATACTCCTGCTCCGGATCACCGGACATGTTGTCGAAGGGCAGAACGACGATCGACGGTTTGTCAGGCAATGGTAGAGGTTCGACGGCGGCGGCAACGGCCGTCATGCCCCAGCCATGAGCGGTAACCGGATCGGCAATGTTCTTTAGGTCTTGCTTGCCCAGATCCGCAAAAGCAGCACCCAGCTTGCCGTCGATGCTGCGGCGTGCCACGTCGGAGATGACGATCGCGCCCGGTTCTGCGATCTCCTGAAGGCGCGCGGCGATGTTGACGCCGTCGCCGTAAATGTCTTCATTCTCATGCGTGATGTCGCCCAGATGCACACCAATGCGCAGCTTAATGATCTCGTGGCCAAGCAACTGTTCCTGCAATTCGATGCCACAGGTAACAGAATCGGCGACAGCCATGAATTCAACCAGCCAACCATCGCCCATGCTCTTGACAACGATGCCACGGTGGCTGTCGACCGTTCGCGCAAACAGCCCGGACCGCAGGTCCCGGAGCGCCATAAGCGTGCCGGCCTCGTCCTCGCCCATCAGGCGGGAATACCCGACAACGTCGGCGGCCATAATCGCGGCGAGACGGCGTTCCATTGAAGTCCTCCCTGCCGGGAAGCTTAGCGTTGATGGAAATAGGAATCCATGCACGCCGTTGATCCGGACCGCGCCGGCCGATTAGCAGCCTCTGCTCTGTCTGCGATACAGATCACGCCTTCGGATCGGCGGAAACCCGAACCATCAGCTTGCCCTGGTTGCTGCCGTCGAACAGCTTGCGGACGGCGCCGGCGGCGTTCTCCAGGCCGTCGACCACATCGACCCGGTAGTCCAGCTTGCCCGCGGCGAGCCATTGGCCGAGTTCGGCCAGCGCCTCGGGGAACCGCGGCAGGAAATCGGTGACGATGAAGCCTTTCACCGTCACCCGCTTCATCAGAATGTTACGGAACATGTAGGGGCCGGGGACCGGATCGTTGGCATTGTACTGGGATATTAGGCCGCAGAGTGCGATCCGCGCGTTCTGATTGACCAAGGTCAGCACCGCATCCAGGATCTCGCCGCCGACATTTTCAAAATCGACGTCGATGCCGTCCGGGCAATGGCGGCGCAATGCCTCGAGGACGTTTTCGGTCTTGTAATTGATCGCCGCGTCGAAGCCGAGATCGTCGGTGATCCAGCGGCATTTTTCGTCCGAGCCGGCGATGCCGACGACGCGGCAGCCCTTGATCTTGGCGATCTGACCGACCACCGAACCGACCGCACCGGCCGCTGCTGAGACAACGACGGTCTCACCCGGTTTAGGCTGGCCAATGTCCAACAGGCCAAAATAGGCGGTGCAGCCGATCGCACCGAGCAGCCCCATATAGGCGGTGAGCGGCGTCGAATCATCCTTGCTCAAGCGCGCCCGTAGGGCCTGGGGCCCGAGAACGGCATAGTCCTGCCAGCCCCAAAAGCCTTGTACCAAGTCGCCGGCAGCGAAATCCGGGTTGGTCGATTGGACGACTTCACCGATGGTGCCGCCGCGCATGACGTCGCCGATTTCGACCGGCGGCATATACTGATCCATATCGCTCATCCAGATCCGATTGGTCGGATCCAACGACAGGTAGATCGTCCGCACCAAGACCTCGCCATCGCCGGGCTCTGGCATCGGCGCTTCAACGAGTTCCAGATTGTCGTCGTCAATATCACCGCTCGGCCGGGTCTTAAGCCGCCATTGCCGGTTTACCGTGTCGCTCATCGGGTCGCCCCTATCCGCTGAAGATGTCCGTTACTTAGGCGTTTGTAGGCCAGCAGACGGCATGACCTCAAGGCCTGAGGCCTTAGCGCCGAATTTCCACGGTCAGCCGTCGGACGGCGATGCCATCCCATAAGCCGGCCGCGATCACGACAAGTGCGGCGAGCGTGCCGCTGATCCAAGGCGCAAGCGGCGCCTCTATTGGGCTTTGCGCCAATTGCGAGGCGGCAAATGCGAGCCAAATGATCGTGCCGGCAGCCAGGGCGGCCGTTATCCATAGCGCGCCGGCAGCGCTGGCGCCGCCAAGCAACCGACGCCCAAGCCAGGCTCGCGATTCCTGGTCATCAGGCGCCGCCAAGGCCAGGTCCGCGGCGGCGAGGGCGGCATCGCGGCGGGCCTGGGCCACGCGTAGCAGAAGCAAGCCGAGGACCAGGCCGAGCACCAACGGAAACAGGCCGATGAAACTGGCCAGATCGACCGGTACGAAACCACCGGCGCCGGAGAGCGAAGAGAGCTGGCTGCGTTGCTGGTCAAACCGCTCGGCCAGTTCGGTTTGTCGTTCTTCCAGCGTCGTTCGCAACGCCCGCTGAAGCTCCAGGGTCTTGCCGATCAAACCAGACGGTGCCGCGGCGGTCGCTTCGATGGCGCGCATCTGACTGTCGATGCTTTGCGCCACGGCATCGGCAAAAGCGCCCTTGCCCTGCACCGTACGCCACCAGTCGCTGCCCAGTGCCGCGTCAACGGACTGATCGTGGCTAATCTCAATGGCTTCGACCGCTACCCGCTTTTTTGCCAGTTCGTCGGCCGCTGCGGTCAACGCAACCGCCGTTTCCGTCGCCAGGTCGCGTGCCTCGCCGGCGGCTCGGCGCGCGCCGCTTTCGGTTTTGGTCAGCACGTCGACATATTTCGGGCGGATGTTGTTGAGCCATGCCCGTTGCACCTGCGCATAGGCGGCCACGACGATGGCGCGCCGTGCGAAGTTAATCAGCCGGTCGTAAGCATCCGCTTCGCCCGCGGCAACCGCCGCCAAGATTGGAACAAGCTCGGGCCCGAACCGATTGCCGGTTTGAACGGGAGCGGGGGCGTTGAGCATCTGTTGTGGCAATTGCTGCATTTGTTGAATTTGCGGCATTTGCTGTTGCGCCAACCGTTCCGTGCCAACCGCCGGTCCGGGTTGGGGCAACTCGCCGCGCTCGGCGCGCTGGACGGCACGGCGTAAGGCGGTGAACTGGTCGATCATGTCCTCGGTAGCGGCGCTGAGCCGTTCGTTGAGGCGTCGGCCGGCGCTCTTGCTGGCCTGCTTGAGGCGCGCGATCTCCGGATCGAGAATTGATACCAGCGCGGCGTTCGCGGCCATTGACGCCTCAAGGCCGGCAATATCCCGAGAGGTTTTGAGATAGGGATGGACGGTCAATAGGTGGATCAGGGCCAAAATGCCGGCGACCAACAGCCAGGTTCGGCGTGCCTTGACGAAATCCGTATGTGCCGTCTTCAGCGCCTCGCGCGCGACAGTTTCAATGTAGCTCATGGACGTTTGCCCCTTAACCTCGCGCCGAATCAGTGTAGCACAACGGGACTTTCAAGGCGGCAGATTCAGTTATTGACATTTTGTCATAACTGACAAATTATCACTTTATGACGTCCGCAGCCCTTGAGACTGAACCGAAATCTGCGCCATCGGGCCGGCGCCGGGGTGATTCCCGGCGGCGGCTATTGGCTGCGGCGCGGCGGCTGTTTGTCGACCGTGGCTATCATGAAACCCGACCGCAAGACATCGCCCGGGCCGCCGATCTCGGCCATGGCACGTTCTATCTCCACTTCGCCGACAAACGCGCCTGCTTTTTGGCTTTCGTCGAGGAGGCCCGCGGCGAACTGCAACAGGAGATCGAGCGCCGCATGACGGCGGACCTTGATCTCGGCGGTTCGATCCGGGCGATTCTGGAGGCGAGCTGGGACTACGGCGAACGCAATCCCGGCGTCATTCGGGCGGCCCTGACCGACATCAGCATGATCGCCAACGATCAGGACACACCGACCTCGCTGATGCATATCTGGGGCGAGCATTGGGGCCAAATTCTGGCCAACGGCATCAAAAGCGGCCGCGTCCATGCCGGCTACGACCCGACCATCATCGGCCACGCCATCATCGGCTTTATCGTCAATGCCGGAATGCAAACCGGCCCCAGCCCGCGATCGCGCCGCCGCGTCATCGACAACCTCACAACCTTCTTAACGCGGGCGCTGGCGCCCGACTAGACCACCAAAGGGAGAGACACGTGACCCAGCTCGTCTTCACCGAAACCGAGTTGAAACAGGACCATCCGTTTGCCGAGCCGCAAACCGAGGCCGGCTATCGCCTGCATGGCGGTTTCGACGAAAGCGGTACCTATATCTCGCCGCGTATCCTCAACCGCTGGCCGGCCATCCGTTACTGGCAAGCAGCACTCTCCGCACGCGGTTGGGACTTGCTTGACGCAAGCCAAGAGTTGTTGAAGCGGGAGAATTACCCGACACGCGCGCAACAAAAATTTCTGCTCGAGCGCGACATGGGCAGTGTCCTGTGGAACTCCTTGACCATCACCGGCATCGTCGAGGCGCGCGGCAAGTTCCTCGCGACCTACGACGCGCCGGATATGCAGGACATCGTCGTCGAAGATCTGTCGCAGACCTGCCTCGGCCATTTGAACAAGGGCCTGCTGGTCACCCATGGCTGGGACGAGGGCGGCGATGAAGACGCCGGCATCGGCGGCCACGACGCCATGTGGTTCGCGGTACGCGACATGCTGTTCGGCCAGGGCGCCTATCCCATGCCTGAAGAGCCGGACCGGCTCAACCGGCCGGAAATCGGCCGCCTGATGCCGATGATCCCGGAAGCACACGAAGAATTGCTGTTGTTGATGATGAACGTGTTGATGATCGAAGTACGGGCGGAATCGTTCTTCGAGTTCTGTGTCCAGATCATGCGCGACCCGGAGCTGTTTGCCGACCGTCGGGCTGAGGCCGATCATGCGGCGGTTATTGTCGACCGCATCCGCGCCGACGAACAAAGTCATGTCGCCTACCTGCAGACCGCGCTGTCGGAGCTTCGCAGCTTGACCATCAAGACCGTCGACGGCGCCACCATCCCCGGCACCGACATGCTCGACCGGATCTGGCAGGGGCTAACCGTCTATCACGGCGTTACCGTGTTTGATCAGAACCGCGAGCGCACCCGCGCTGCCTTGATCCCCTATATGGAATCCAAACCGAACGGCGCCGCATTGGTCGCGGCATTTGACGATTTGGAACAGACGAGGGCGGCTTGATGCGGGATCTTTCGGGCAAAACCGCCTTTATCACCGGCGGCGCCAGCGGCATCGGCCTCGGCATGGCTCGGGCCTTTGCCGGTGCCGGCGCCAATCTGGTGTTGGCAGACATCGAGGAATCCGCCCTGGCGCAAGCACGCGCGGAATTCGATGAACGCAACGTCGCCTTGATGACCGTGCGCTGCGACGTTTCCGATCGCGGCTCGGTCGCCGATGCCGCGGCTCAAGCGATCGAACAGTTCGAGCGCATCCACATCCTCTGCAACAATGCCGGGGTCGGCGCCGGCGGCATCATGGGTGACATTCCGGCCGCCGACTGGAATTGGGTCCTTGGCGTAAATCTGATGGGCGTGATCCACGGCATCGATGCCCTGCTGCCGCATATGCGGGAACACGGCGAGGCCGGCCACGTGGTCAATACCGCCTCCATGGCCGGGATGGCCTCCATGGCCGGCATGGGTCCGTATTGCGCCAGCAAGTTTGCCGTTGTGGCGCTCTCCGAAGCCCTGTCCCAGGAACTGCAGGACAGCGCCATCGGTGTTTCCGTGCTCTGCCCCGGCTGGGTCAATACGTCAATCATCGACAGCGGCCGCAACCGCCCGGCGGATGCGCCACGCCGTCCGATCGACCCGGATGATCCGCGCGTGCGAATGGTCCGTGACCTGGTCGAGAACGGCCTGTCGATCGACACCGTTGGCGAACGGGTGCTGGAAGCCGTGCACGGCGACGAGCTTTATGTCTTCACCCATCCGGACATGCGCCAAAACACCGAAGAACGCTTTCAGCGCATTCTTGCCGCCTTCGACAAGGCCGCTGAAAGCCCGGCGTTGGCCGGGACTTTTTCCGACCAACAGAAGACATCGCTTTTCCAAAGAACCTGAGCCTAAGGAAGCTGACATGAAATTCGGCATTTTTTACGAGCACCAATTGCCGCGCCCGTGGACGGAAGATTCAGAACGCCAGCTGATCCAGGATGCCTTGGACCAGGTCGAACTGGCCGACCAGCTCGGCATCGATTATGCCTGGGAAGTCGAGCATCATTTCCTGGAAGAATACTCCCATTCGCCGGCGCCGGAGGTGTTCCTTGCCGCCTGTTCGCAGCGCACCAAAAACATCCGCTTGGGTCATGGCATCGCGCTGATGCCGCCCAACTACAACCATCCGGCCCGGGTTGCCGAACGGATCGCGACCCTGGATCTGGTATCCAACGGCCGTGTCGAATGGGGCACTGGCGAATCCTCCTCGCTCGCCGAACTCGGCGGCTTCAACATTGCCGTCGACGACAAGCGCCCGATGTGGCGGGAAGGTACCGAGCAGGCCGCCAACATGCTGGTCATGGATCCCTATCCGGGGTTTGACGGGAAGTATTTTTCCATGCCGTGCCGCAACGTCGTACCGAAACCGGTGCAACGGCCGCATCCGCCGCTCTGGGTCGCCTGTTCCAAACGCGAAACCATCCATCTGGCGGCGAGAGCCGGCATCGGCGCGCTCACCTTTGCCTTCGTCGACCCGGAAGAAGCGACCAAGTGGGTGCAGGAATATTACGACATCATCAAGTCCGAGGAATGCGTGCCCATCGGCCACACGGTGAACGCAAACATCGCCATGGTGACCGGCTTCTCCTGCCACGAAGACGAAGACGAGGCCCGCCGCCGCGGCCTGGAAGGTTTTCAGTTTTTCGGCTACGGGCTCGGCCACCACTATATCTTCGGCGAGCATCAGCCGGGCCGAACCGACATTTGGCAGCGCTTCGAACAGGCCAAGGCCAACATGCCGAAAAGCGGTTCCGGTGGTATCGGCACGCCGGCGCAAATGAGCGTGCATTTGAAAAAATTCGCCGATGCCGGCGTCGACCAGGTGATCTTTATCCAGCAGGGCGGCCGCAACAAGCATGAGCATATTTGCGACTCGCTTCGCCTATTCGCCGACAAGGTGATGCCGGCTTTCAAGCAGGAAGAAGTGGCGCGCGAGGCCGCCAAACAAGCCGAACTGGCGCCGTACATTGAAGCAGCACTAGCCCGCAAGCCGCGCATGCGCGAATTGCCGGACGACGAGATCCCGACCATCGTGGCCTTGGGCCGCCAGATTCAGGCGGATGCGCAACCGGCAACCGGCTCCGCCGACGGCAAGACCGCCGATTTCGGGCGCGGTGACATCTCGGTACCGCTCGAAGACCCCGCCGATGCCGAGAAACAGGCGGCGGCGGGCGACGACTAGCCGGCACTGGAAAAGGAACGGCGTAAGGGCGGCCACTAGACTGGGCCGCCCTTTGCATTCGCGGCGACGGCGTTGCAATATGCCGGCGCCGGGAACGCTCAAACGCGCTCCCGGCCGCATTTAATCCATACGAAAAAGGCAAAATTGAATGAGTCGCAACAGCAAGGCGTACATTGCCGGGGTCTATGAACACCCGACCCGGCATGCCGCCGATAAATCCATAGCCCAATTGCATGCCGAGGTCGCCAAAGGCGCCTTGGCCGATGCCGGCCTGACAAAAGACGACGTCGACGGCTATTTCTGTGCCGGCGACGCGCCTGGCCTCGGCGGCTTGACCATGGCCGAATATATGGGCCTCGACGTCAAGCATATCGACACCACGGAAACCGGCGGCTCGAGCTATGTCGTTCATGTCGGCCACGCGGTCGAGGCGATAGCCGCCGGCCAATGTTCGGTGGCGCTGATCACCCTGGCCGGCCGGCCCAAGGCCGAAGGCATGGCGACCGGCACCAAGCCGCGTAATTACGGCGACACCAGTCCCGACGTTGGCTTCGAGCTGGTCTACGGGCCGACAGTCGTCAATATGTATGCCATGGCGGCGATGCGCCATATGCATGAATACGGCACCACCAGCGAGCAGCTGGCCTGGATCAAGGTCGCCGCGTCCCACCACGCCCAGCACAACGAGCATGCGGTACTGCGCGACGTCGTGACCGTCGAGGATGTGGTCAATTCGCCGATGATCAGCGACCCGCTGCATCGCCTGGATTGCTGCGTCATCTCCGATGGCGGCGGCGCCTTAGTCGTGGTGAGCCCAGAGATTGCCGCCGGGCTCGGCGACCGCAGCGTCAAGGTGCTGGGTCATGGCGAGGCGATCAAGCATCTCCAGGGCGGCCAAGTCGACCTGACCTATACCGGCGCCCGCTGGTCCGGCCCGCGCGCTTTCGAACGGGCCAAGCTGACACCAGCCGATATGGACTACGTCTCGATCTACGATTCCTTCACCATCACGGTGCTGGAAACCCTCGAGGATTTGGGCTTCTGTGAGAAAGGCGCGGGCGGTGCGTTCGTGGCCGACGGCAACCTGATCTCCGGTGTCGGCAAACTGCCGTTCAATACCGATGGCGGCGGCCTCTGCAACAATCATCCCAACAACCGCGGCGGCATGACCAAGGTTATCGAGGCGGTTCGCCAACTGCGCCACGAGGCGCATCCGAAAGTCCAAGTGCCCGATTGCACGCTGGCGCTGGCCCACGGCACCGGCGGCTCCATCGGCACCCGCATGGGCTCAGCCACGGTCATCCTAGGGGGGAACGACGCATGAGCGCACAACAGAAAACCTATGTCGATCCGCCGGCGACCGTGGAAGCCGAGCGCTTCTGGGCGGCAACCGCCAACGGCCAATTGCTGATCGGTCACTGCAACACATGCAACGCGGTGCACTACTATCCGCGCTCGCTCTGCCCGGGCTGTTTCAGCGAAGACGTCGATTGGGTACCGTCCTCGGGCAAGGGTACCATTTACAGCTACTCGGTCATGCGCCGGGCGCCGGTGCCCTACGCCATTGCCTATGTGACCCTGGATGAGGGCGTCACCGTGCTAACCAACCTGGTCGACTGCGACTTCGACGCGCTCGCCATCGGCCAAAAGGTGACGCTCACCTTCGGCGACACCGAAGGCGGCAAGGCCTTGCCGTTGTTCAAACCGTCCGACGGGTGAAGTCTGCCTCTGGCCGCCCGTCTTCAGCGGAGCGTTCCAAGCCAGCCCGCTCCACCCACCCGGCCACCCAGCGTGCCGGCTTGAAACACGCCATCAAAGGAGTGCGGCCATGCCGCCTGGGTGGCCGGGCGGGGGTGCGGGATGGCCGTGATCCTTCGGCCGGAGGCCGAGGGCCAAAGGCAGAATCCCATCCCCATTACCTCTGAGGTAATTGCAGGCATAGCGCCCATTGCTTACGTCTTGGTCATAGACCAAACCAGTAGTGGAGGACGGCTATGGAAGCGGATGCGGCGAAATTGATTGGCGCGGGCCTGGCAACGATCGCCTTGGCCGGTGTCGGCATCGGCATCGGCAACATCTTCGGCAGCTTCGTGATGGGCGCGCTGCGGAATCCAGCAGCGGCGCCGAAAGTATTCGGCAACGTCCTGCTCGGCTTCGCCTTGACCGAGGCGATCGCGCTGTTTGCCCTGGTCATCGCGTTGCTGCTGTTGTTCGCCTTTTAGATTGAGGAGGATCGCCATGTATATGCTGAAATTCCTGCTCACGCGCTATGCGCGGCCGTTCTACAAAGTCTTGGGCGCCGCCGCGGTTATCGGCGCCGTCATTTTGGCGGCGCTATCGCCGACCGGCTATTTGGCGCCGGCGCTGATCGTCGTAGGCGCTGCCGCCGGCGCCGTCGTCGCACTGGCCCTGACCTTGGGCGTCCTGGTCTTGAACGTCGTCGTCGCCGCCGGCCTCAAACGGGGCTTCGACCGCTTCGAAGCGGCCTACGACACTTACCGCAGGGCCAACAACATTCCCGATGTTTTCTACGAGGAGATGGACTTGGCTGAGGCCGTATCGCCCGACTAATATCGGTTGCTCCAATTCCCAAGACAAAGGGACGCAACCGATGAGCGCCGTACCGATAATCGATATCGCCCCCTATGTGCACGGCGACGCGGCGGACAAGGCATCCGTCGCCGCCGCTGTCGATGATGCTTGCCGCGACATCGGCTTCCTGGTGATCGCAGGCCACGGCGTGCCAGACGACATCGTCGCCGCCATGTACGAAAGCGCGGCCGAGTACTTTGCCTTGCCCTATTGGGAGAAAATGCGCCTCAAGATGCCGCCCGATCGCTATCGCGGCTACACCCCCTACGGTGCGGAAACCCTGGCCCTTAGCCTCGACGAGGCAACGCCGCCCGACATCAAGGAGTCGTTCAGCATCGGACCGTTCGGCCATGCCGCCGATGTCTACCATTTCGGCGACCAAGGCTACCGCTATTTCGCACCGAACATGTGGCCGCAATTGCCTGACCACATGCAAGCGACCTGGCAAGCCTATTATGGGGAGATGAACCGGCTGGCCGGCGCGTTAATGCGCATATTCGCACTGGCCTTAGGCATGCCGGAGCCCTGGTTCGACGACAAGATCGACCGCCACATCACAAATTTCAGCGCTATTCACTACCCCGCCCAATCGGAGCCGCCGTCGGACGCGCAACTGCGCGCCGGCGCGCATACCGACTACGGTAGCCTTACCATCGTTCAAACCAATACCGATGTCGGCGGGCTTGAGGTACAGGACAAAAACGGCACCTGGTCGCTGGTGCCGATCGTTCCCGGGACATTTGTCGTCAACCTTGGTGACCTGATGGCCGAATGGACCAACGACCGTTGGGTTTCGACCATGCACCGCGTCGCCAATCCACCGCGTGATCGGGCCGGCCAAGCCAAGACGTCGCTGTTGTTCTTTCATCAGCCGAACTACGACGCCGTCGTCGAATGCGTGCCGACCTGTAGCGGCCCCGACAATCCACCCCGTTACACCAAAACCACGTCTGGCGAGCACGTGACCGCGAAGATAAATAAGCATCGAGAGCTCTAAACACCGCCGACCGATGCGTTACCGTCCCGGCGGCCACAAATGCTTCATGGACTTCACCGTCGCGCGCCGTTTCTTACGTCGCATAACCGGTGAGGAAACTCGTCGACATCAGTCCTTTGCCCTTTATCTCGACGTCGCCCCGGTGCTCGAATTGGAAGCGGTCTCTCAGGGACGAAGCGAAACTGTCCGTAACCTGTATCCGTGCTTCTTCACTGGTCGCTTCCATGCGCGCGGCGACGTTGACCGCGTCACCCCAGAGATCGTAGGCGAACTTGCGGTTGCCGATGACGCCGGCGACGACGGAGCCGGAATTGATGCCGATGCGCATCCGAACGGGTTCGCCGCTGACCGGATCTTCGAATTGCGATACGGTGTTTTGTAGTTCCAGTGCGAGACGGGCGATCGTTTCGTCCGGATCCGCATCCGGACTGGGCAGCCCGGCGACCATCATATAGGCATCGCCGATCGTCTTGATCTTCTCAACACCGTACTTCGCCGCCAATTCGTCAATGGCGTTGAACACGCTATTCAACAGCTCGACCAGCTTGGCCGGCGGCAGGCGGCTCGACATTTCGGTGAACCCGACGATATCGGCAAACAATATCGCGACTTTCTCATGATCGTCGGCAATCATGCCCGACGTCGTCTTCAGCCGATCAGCAATCGGCGCCGGCAAAATGTTCAGCAACAGACGCTCGCTTTCGCCATAAGCCGCGGCCAGCTCTTTTTCCGCACGCGCTGAAGCGGTCAAAAACGGCAACACCATTATCAGAACGTAGATCGGCCAACTGAACATCGGCATTACGGCGAGCATAGTGACGAATTCCTCGGGAACGACATAGTAGGGCGGGTTGTTGACGGAGAAATACATGACCATGCCGGCGCTCGCCAAAAGCACACCGGTCATGATGATTGAGGTCCGCAACCGATAAAACGGCTGAATGAACAACAGAATGACGACGAGAAAGCTGTAGTTCTGAAAACTGTATAGGTAACCGACGCACACCGTGGCGGCGATGCCATGAAGGGTCAATTCCGTGATCGCGCCCCAGAACGCAAGCCGATAATACCCGCTTCGCAACAACCACAACGCCGCAATGAATATCGCCACACTGAAGATATTGAACACCGTCATGAAATAGACGCCGGTTTGCCAAAACATCGACAGCGCGAACAAATGACCAATTGCGGCCAGCAGATAGAATATTTTCCAGTAGATGTAATAGCGGGCCAACTCGGACGGTACGTTTTGCGGCACCGAGGTCATCCACTCGACGATAGGGAGCTTCTTTGCTGCAGCGGTCATTCGATTGGTTCCTTACGCGTTTCCTCCGCATTGCCGGCCAGGGCCGAAGTGGCGGCAGGAATTGTCGCCACGCTTAGACGAATTCGATCTGCTTAGCGAGCGGCAATTCCCGTATCCGTTTTCCGGTCGCAGCGAAAATGGCATTGCCCAGGGCTGGCGCCAGTGGCGGTAACCCCGGTTCGCCCACACCAGTCGGCGGCGCCGTGCTGGGCATGATGGTCACCGCGATCTCCGGCGCCTGGTCCATGCGGATCATCTCATAGTCGTGGAAATTGCTTTGCACCACCGCACCTTGGTCGACGGTTATTTCACCAAACAAAGCCGCCGTCATGCCGTAGATGATACCGCTCTCCATCTGGGCGCGGACAATGTCGGGATTGACCGCCGTGCCGCAATCGACCGCGCAGGTCACTTTGTTTACTTTTACCGCGCCATCGACCAAAGACAGTTCGACGACGTGCGCAACGGCGGTTTCGAAGGAATTATGGGCCGCGATGCCTTGGAACCGGCCGGGTCGGGCTTTGTCCCATCCGGCTTCTTGGGCGGCTGTCCGCAACACCCTTTGCATTCTCAGGTCATGTCCGTTGTGCGCCAAGCGAAACGCCAAGGGGTCCTGTTTGGCGGCGTCGGCCAATTCATCGATGAAGCTCTCTGCAAAGAAGGCGTTGAAGGAATGGCCGACCGACCGCCAATAGCCGATCGGCAGGCCCGGATCGACGGTCACGTGTCGGACGTCCTGATTGGCGATGTCGTAATCGCCGAACAAGCCATGGACGCTGGCGGGATTGATGATCAGACTTTCGAACAGCCAATAGCTACGCTTGCTCGCCCATTCGCTCCAACTCCAGGGCACGAATTCGGGCGCGATCGTTTCCAGATTGTCGTCGGCGAAATGGGCGGCGACGTTTGGACCAACGCGCTTCGCGGTCCAGCTGTCGATGCGGCCGTCCCGATCCAGCCCGGCGCGCATGCGCACAAGCGAGACCGGCCGGTATCGGTCATATTGGATGTCTTCTTCGCGGCTCCATACCAATTGAACCGCCACGCCACTCGCCCGTGCGATGGCGACCGCTTCGGCGACGAAATCCGAAGACAGCCGACGGCCGAAACCACCGCCCAGATAGGTCGAATGTACGGTCACTTTATCGCGGGACAGGCCGCTATGGTGCGCGGCCATGCCAAGGGCGCCGTCCGGCATTTGGCTGCCGACCCAAATCTCGCAACGGCCGTCATGAATGCGCGCCGTGCAGTTCATGGGTTCCATGGTGGCGTGCGCCAAATAGGGTGCCCAATACGTGGCTTCGAGCACCTTGTCGGCTCGACGCAAGGCATCGGCACCATCGCCGGCGGAATGCGCGTTCTGGCCATCATCGTCGGCCATTGCCCGCTCCATGGTCCGGCGCAGTTCAGGGCTCGAGAGTTTCGCGAGATCCGGCATATCCCATTCGATCTCAAGCAATTGAGCGGCTTGCTTAGCCTGCCATTGCTGTTCGGCTACGACGGCAACACCGTTGAAAATGGGGACGATCTTGAACACTCCCTGGACCGCGGCAGCTTTATCCATATTGACCGTTTTGACTTTTCCGCCGGTCGCCGGGCATCGCACCAACGCGGCACGGTAAAGGCCGGGGAAGTCGACATCCAGACCGAACCCGGCTTGCCCGGTGACTTTGTCCCAAGCATCGAGACGGGGGCGGTCATGGCCGATGACGGTGAAATCGCTCGCGGATTTCAAAGCGGTGTTTTCCGGCATCGCGCGTCTCGATGCTGTGTCGGCGAAACGGCCATAGGGATAAGCCTTGTCACCGTCGCGTACCTGGCCGTCTTGCATGACCAGACTTTCGACCGGCACATCCAGATCACCGGCCGCCGCCTGACGAATGGCTTCGCGCATATCGGCGGCAACTTGGCGCAGCTGGATGAAATGGGCGCTCAGGCTGGTGCTGCCGCCGGTATATTGCAAACTCGATCCCGGTTTGTTGTAGGCGTCATGTACAGAGGCGTGATGAACGGCAATGCTGTCCGGGCCGACTTCCAATTCTTCCGCGATCAGGGTCGTCAACCCCATGAATACGCCTTGCCCCATCTCGGCCCGGGGAAGATAGAAATTCACCTCATTGCTTGGCGTGATTTGCAACAGGGCACTCTCGGTGACACCGCTTGCCTTACTGAGCGGATGCGGTGCCGCCGTGACGGAACAGGCAGACAACGGGGCAGCCACAATGAGGCCACCACTGGTGACCGCAAATAACTTCAGTGCCTGACGCCGAGAAATCCGGTATCGGGAGGATTTTGCGGCGACAGTCATTTGACGCCTCCGTTCTCGACGGTTGAGCGTATGGCTTGGCGTATCCGTCCGTAGGTTCCGCAGCGGCAGATGTTGCCCCGCATGCCGTCAGCGATGTCGGCATCGCTGGGTAGGGGATTTTTCTCCAGCAGCGCGGCGGCGGACATGAGCTGGCCGGACTGGCAATAACCGCATTGCGGTACGCTATGGTCGACCCAGGCCCGCTGTAGCGGGTGCGGATCATCTTTGGATCCCAGTCCTTCGATCGTCGTCACGTCGTGACCGGCAACATCGGCGACCGGGAGGATACAGGTCCGCACCGCAGCGCCGTCGACATGCATCGTACAAGCCCCGCAAAGTCCGGCTCCACATCCGAATTTCGACCCTTTGAGCTTGAATACGTCGCGAACCACCCAGAGAAGCGGCGTATCCGACGGGACATCTGTTTGTACCGTCAGGCCATTCAAAGAAAATGTGATCATCGAGCCAACCTTTGTGGGATTGCTTCAGGTCTGCCGCACCATTGTGATGGCGGGTCTTGCCTTACACAAAAAGAAGTTTACAATTTTAACCATTATCGTAAAATTCGTTCATATCCTGTATTTACATTCAAGGTAAAAAATGTCAAGTAGAGATCATGCAAAAAACCATCGCGTTCGAAGATATCTTGGCCGTTTTCGCCAATTACAGTTTCCAAAAGGCGTCGATGGACGACTTGGCGCAGGCCGCCGGCGTCTCCCGGCAGACGCTATACAACCGGTTCAAAACTAAGCAGGCCGTGCTGGATTGGGCGGTAACGGGTTTTGTCGAGGACCGGACCGGGCGCCTCTTTACCGATCTCAAGCAGTCCGACCAGAGCGTCGCCACGCGCCTTCTGCACTTCTATTGCGAATGGATGGGTCAGTTGGTGCCCGTGCTTCACAACACGCCACACGGCTCGGAGATCTTCGAGATCGGCATCGAGTCGCTGGAACGCGAAGGCGTCAGCACCCACAGCGAATACGAGCACGCGGTAGCAGCGTTCCTGGTCGAGAACGATATCTACCGCGACCTGTCGGAAGCGTCGGAAACGGCTTTCCTTCTGACCATGGGCGCGAAGGGGATTCTGTTCAAATTCAACACCGTGGAAGAATTCGAAGCAGGCATGAAACGGATTATTCGAACGGCCCTGCCGGACTGCTGAAACCCGCCGGGTCGGAACGTCAGTTCAGGGCTGGGAACTGCATAACCAGAACGCGGGCCCCGTCGGCGCCTGCCGTCATGGACACCGGTTCGTCGTCCGGAAAGCGGTAGAGACAGGAATCCACAGCCAATTCGTTGCTCTCGTAGGTCATGCTACCCGCCGAGACCAGAATATACTGACCACCGCCGGCGACCGGCAGGTCGAGCGTCTGACTAGTTCCGGCGGCGACGGCGAACACCGAGACGCCGAGGCCGTCTTCCTCGAACGGCACGACGTCGCAGCGCTGGCCCTCTACGGCCGCTGCCAGAATGTCATCGGCGATCCGGTGACATCGGCGAACGGGTTTCAGTTTGTCGCGCATTTCCGGCATCGGCTTTCCGCCTGAATCCCACTTCTGGCGCAGGGTGAAGAAGTGCACCCCTTCGTCTTCGGTCACGATGGGGCCATAAGGCGTGTGCCCACCTGCGTAATGCACGGTCAGTGGCCGCACGTGTTTCTTGCCGAAATTAGTGGCGCCGGCGGTGAACACTTGGAACTGATTGGTGTCATGAAAATGTGCCGGCACGGTCGCGTGGGCCGGCTGCTCGACGAAGTAAGCTTGCGGCAGCGCTTTGTCCGCTTCCACCCCGGACATGGAATCCCCGGCGGTGTCGGGCGGGGCACCCATATAGAGGGTGGCGTAATAGCTGTCCGCCTCGCGGGTCTTATTCGTATAGTCCTTGACGTCGATCGGCACCCGGCCTTTGCGCGCTTCGTTCACATCCATCACGATCGTCATGGCAACTCCCCATTCGTCATCCGCGTCACCGGCATTCTATGTCGATGGCATGCCCTTGGCAAAACGTGCCCTAAGGCAGTTCGCGACGCCACTTTAAGTTGGCGCGACCTGATTCAATCGCTTGGCGACAATGCGGCCGTGTCGGGCTTGTTCAGTCGCCATATCCGCGCACAGCCCTGTGTAGGCCGTCGGGTCGAGCAGGGCGTCGATCTCCGCCACGCTCAAATGCGCCGTGACCTTGGGGTCGGCCGCCAGAGTTTCGGCAAACGACCGGCCTGAGGCCACCGCAGCCTCGGTTGCGTCGTAGATCACGTCGTGGGCGTCCTGGCGGCCAATATGCTGACCGAGGCGGAGCATGAGCGCCTCCGCCAGAATCAGGCCGCCGGAAAGATCCAGGTTCGCTCGCATCCGGGCTGCGTCGACGGTCAAGCCCTCGGCGATCAGCTTTAGCCGGGCCAGGATATCGCCGGCCAATTCGACGATCCGCGCGAGGCCGTTGCGCAGCATCAGGCTAGTCGCCCGGTTCGCTTCATGCTCGGTCTGCATGGCCTCAAGGGCGAGCGGCACCAGCGCCCGGATCTCGGCCGCCGCGGCGATGATATCTTGGGCTAGGATCGGATTACGCTTCTGCGGCATGGTCGAGCTGCCGACGGTGCCGGCGGGCACCGGCTCCCGCGCCTCGGCGAACTCCTGCTTCATCAGGGTGTAGACTTCATTGGCGAGCTTCGATGACGTCGCGCCCAGCATGCCGAGCAGGCAGGCAAATTCGGCAAAGTGATCCAAAATCGTTCGCGACGGCACCGGCATCGGCCGGAGCCCGAGGCGGGCCGCGAAGCGCGCTTGCAGGTCGAAGCCGTCGGCGCCGAACGACGCGAACGTGCCGGCCGCACCGCCCAGCGAGCAGACGAACAGCCGCGGCGCGGCTTCGGCCAATCGATCGCCATGGCGGGCCAATTCATCGATCCAAACCGCGACTTTGTAGCCGAAGGTGACCGGTACCGCATGCTGGCCATGGGTACGGCCGGCGGCCGGCATCCCGCGGGTCCGCTCCGCGAGGTCGGCAAGGGCTGTCAAAACATCGGCGAGCAGATCCAACAGGATGCGATGGGAGCGCGCCAGCAGAAGCACTTCTCCGGTGTCGGTAATATTCTGCGTCGTCGCGCCCCAGTGGACGTAATGGCCGGAATCCTCTCCGGCAATCCGCGCTAGTTCCCAGATCAAGGGCACCAGCGGATGGCCGGTCCGCTTCAAGCCTTCGTCGATGCGCGCTTGGTCAAGAGACTCGAGGTTCGCGGCGCGAACGATGTCAGCGGCGGCCGCATCAGGAATGATACCAAGCTCCGCCTCCGCCAAAGCAAGCGCCGCTTCGACGTCGAGCCACGCTTGATGGCGGGCTTCTGTTTCGAAAAGGGCCCGTATTCCGGGATCGGGTACCCGTGACGCCGTTGCGCTGTTCTTCATGGCGGCCTCCACTCTGTCTCGCGAGACTAGCGGAAAGACGGCCGGTCCGAAATCCAACGGCTTTACCAAGAGCAAATTTCGGCCATACGGAACCGTATGGTCGAAACTTGCTCTAGCCTTCGGAAACGTCACAATAGAGCGCCTAAGGCAACCATGTTTTAAGGAGACCGGCGTGAGCGGCATTCTTGACGGATATCGGGTATTGGATTTCGGCCGGTTCATCGCCGGGCCGTACTGCGGCGCGCTGTTGGGCGATTTGGGCGCCGACGTCATCCGCATAGAGCGGGTCGACGGCGGCGAGGACCGCTTTCTGGCGCCGGTCGACGAAAGCGGCGTCGGCAGCGCTTACTTGCAGATGAACCGCAACAAGCGCGGCATGACCTTGAACCCGACCAAGCCCGAGGGTCGGGCGATTGTCGAGAAACTGGTGGCAACCGCCGACGTGGTGTTGGCCAACCTGCCGCCGCCGACCCGCAAATCCTGGGGCCTCGATTACGACAACCTGAAACGGATCAAGCCCGATATCGTGCTGACCACGGTTTCGGCGTACGGCGTCGGCGGCCCGTACCAGGACAAGGTCGGTTTCGACGGCATCGGCCAAGCCATGTCCGGCAACCTGCATCTGACCGGCCCGGCGGATCACCCGATCAAGAACTGGGTGCCCTACGTCGATTTCGGTACCGCCAGCCTAACGGCGTTCGCCACCGTCGCCGCACTGTTGCATCGGGAGAAGACCGGCGAGGGCCAGGAAGTGCAGGGCGCCCTGCTTGGCACTGCACTCACCATGAACAACAGCTCCCTGATCGAGCAGGCGCTGATCAACGTCAACCGGATCGGCAGCGTCAACCGCGCCCAGACCTCGGGCCCGGCCGACGTGTTCCAGACTAAGGACGGCTGGATCCTGATCCAGGCGATTGGCCGGCCGATGTTCGAACGCATCGCCAAAATGATCGGCGAAGAAGGCTGGCTCAGCGACCCGCGCTTCGAGACCGATCTGGACCGCGGCAACAACGGCGAGATCTTAAGCGAACGGGTCGCCGCCTGGTGCGCAGAACGCACCTCGCAACAGGCCATCGCCGAATTGGAGGAAGCCAAAATCCCCTCCGGCGAGGTCTATTCGCCGCAACGCGCCCTCGACGACCCGCACATCCGTGAAGTCGGTTTCATGCAAGACGTGGATTATCCGGGTCTCGCCAAACCGGCACCGGTGGCTACCACACCTGTGCGTTTCACCGGCACGCCCGGCGAAATCCGCCATCGCGCGCCGACCCTCGGCGAACACACCGATACGATCATGACAGAACTCGGCTACGACGCCGATGAGATCGCGGCGCTGAAAGAGAAGCGGATTGTCTAAAGCGGTTAATGTGTCGGCCGAGCAATTCGAGCGATCCGTTTGAACTTGCGGCGACGGTTTGCCGGAGTGCGCTCTGCCATTCGCTCAACTGCCCGGTCAATTGTGTCCCTATCACCGCAGGTTGGCATAACGACGCTATAGAATCCGAAGGCAGCTGATCCATGCAAAACAGGCTTGCGATTCTGATGATGGCCGACATGGTGGACTACTCGCGGATTATGGATTCAGATCCCGAAACCGCGATTCAGGCGGTGCGGGACCTCAAGAGCACCTATCTCGAACCGGTTTCCGAGAGCCATGGCGGTGAGGTTTTGAAACGCATGGGAGATGGCTGGATATTTGCCTATCCATCCGTCGCCTCGGCTGTACAGTGTGCGATGGACGTGCAGGCCGAACTCGTTTCCCACCAAGTCATCAAGTTACGGATCGGGGTGCATATCGGCGAAATCGTCCACGACGAGGACGACTTCTATGGCCCTGGCGCTAACATTGTCCAGCGCATTCAGGCCGAGAGCCCGCCCGGTGGTCTAATGGTCTCACAGGACCTCTATCGCCAGCTGCCGGAAAAGGTGTCCAAGGCGTTCCTGGACGCCGGCAACTTCAATCTCAAAAACATCGCACTGCCGCTCAACCTATTCCAGTGGCGGCCCAAGGCACTTGAATATACGCGCGGCGAAGACGTGCCGACAATCGCCGTCGAGCCGTTCGCATTCGCGCCGGAGAACACCGAGACGCAGGCCGGCGCCGAAGATTTGAGGGACCAATTGATCGTGCGCTTGTCGCGCCGTACAGGCGTCCGGATACTTGATGACGCGGCGGGGCAGGCGGAGAATTCTATCTACCAACTACGCGGACGCCTTAGGCTTGCCGGAAACCGGGGCAGGCTGAACCTATCGCTGACGCGCCGGCAAGATTCGGCTGCGGTTTGGTCGCAGGGTTATGAGGGTGACCCGAGTGACATCTTTCGGTTCTGCGACGACGTTATCGATCGTGCGGATTCCGACTTGCGCGTGCAGATCAATGCATTTGACGGCGACCGGATCGCTGACCTACCGGATGACCGCCTCAGTGTCTCCGAATTAAGGTCGCGCGCGGCCGCCGCCTTTTACCGGCTGACTTTCGAGAGCTGGGAGTATGCGCGCGACCTGATCGAACGCGCCTTGCGGCTCAAACCGGACGACTCAATGTCGCTTGGCATGCGCGTGGAAGCGCTGGTCCTGCTGGCCGCGGCACGCTACCAGGGCCTTGGCACGGACGAGGGCAATCGCCTGGAGCGTGATCTTAATGCCGTGATAGAAGCGTCCCCGCGAAGCGATTATGCGTTTTGGACACGGTCACTGTTCCGCGTCCATGTTCGACGTGACATGGACGGGGCACTTGAGGACGCACGCCGGACCCTGCTGCTCAGTCCAGCCTACGCTCCAGGTCATGAGGTTCTTGGGCTCGCGAACATGTTATGTGGGGACTTTCAAGCCGCGGAATACAGTTTGGAAAAGTCGATTTCGCTTAGTGAGTCCGACCCTCTATGGCCATATCGGTGGTTCATGTTGGCGACCAGCCAACTTTGTCAAAACAAACCGACTGAAGCGGCAAAGTCGATAGAAAAGGCGATTCAGCTGCGCCCGAACCAACGCTCGTTTCTCGCTCTCCAGGCCGAATGCCACCGGCAAGGTGGCAACGAAAGCGCGGCGAGAGACGTCGAATTGCTAGCCGTCGGCCTGCCCCGGGAGCCTTCCATTCTCGCACCCAGACCGCCTTTGCCGGATGGCCATCACGATCTGCTTACGCTGTTGGCGCCGACGGGATCGCGGCTTTGAAGGAAAAGCAGCGTATCGTTTAGGCGGTGCCGACCGGCACTTCGCCGGCGATGGCGGTGCGGTAGAGCAGTCGGCGGTGGCCGTCATAGTCGTTGATCGCGTAATGCAGGGTGGCGCGGTTGTCCCACAGCGCAACATCGCCCTGGCGCCAATGCCAGCGGCAGCAGAATTCCGGTCGCGTCGCGTGGGCGTAGAGGAAGTCGAGCAGCGGTTGGCTCTCCGTTTCGGTCATGTCGGCGATGCGTGTCGTGTAGATCGGATTGACGAACAATGCTGACTGGCCGGTCGGTTCATGGCGTCGGATCAGCGGGTGAGGGCGCTCGCGATCGGCGTCCGAATTGCCGCGGCTAATGCCGATCGAGCGGCTGGTCCGGATCCCGACCGGCGGGCGCTCGGCGCCATAGACGTGGCCGCTATGCATGGCATGGAGCGGGCAGAGCATGGATTTCATGCCGTCCGACAGCGCTGCATACGCGGCGATCATGTTGGCCCAGAGCGTGTCACCGCCGGTTTCCGGCACCGTGTCGGCATAAAGCACGGAGCCCATCGGCGGCTCAGCCAGAAACGAATAATCGGAATGCCAGTCGCCGCCGAACACGGAAATGCGTTCCTCGTCGGCTTCCTTCAGGACGGCGATGACTTCGGGATGCTCCGGCATCGCCGCGACGTATGGCAGCCGCATGGGCGCGCCGATACGCCGGGTGAAGGCCAGCAGATGCTCAGGATCCAGATCTTGTCCCGGCAGGAATATTACGAGATGGCCGGCCAGCGCCTGCTGCAACGCCTCAACGGAAGCCGCATCGAGATCGATCGCCACGTCGATGCCGCGAACCACGGCGCCTAGGCTGCCGGCGATCGGCTCGACCGCCATGCCGGACACGGTCATTGCACCAAGCGATTGGCGCCGGGATCCCATTCGTCGGCAGCTATCCAACTGCCGTGCGATAGGAAGTCCGGTGACACGGCTGCGACAAAGGCTTCGCCGGCATCTTCCGGCGGCGGTAGGGACTTCGGATCCTCGCCGGGAAAAGCGGCCGCCCGGAGCGCCGTCCGGGTCGGACCCGGATTGATCAAATTGACCCGCAGGTTGGAGCTCGCGACCTCCCGCGCGTAGGTCACGACCATCGCTTCCAAGGCTGCCTTGGCGGTCGCATAGGCACTCCAATAAGCCGGTAGATTCCGGGTGATGCCCGACGTCACGAACAGCGCCCGGCCGGCCGGCGCCGCCCGCAACAGCGGGTCGAGGGCGCGGATCAGGCGCCAGTTGGCATGAACGTTGACCCTAAATACGGTTTCCCATTCGTCCGGCGGCATCTGCGCCATCGGCATCAAGGTACCCATGATCGCGGCATTGCCGACCAGGATATCGAGCCGGCCCCAGCGCTCCAAGATCGGCGCCGCCAGCCCGTCGATGGCGTCCCAGTCGGCAAGGTCCATGGGCACCAGGGTCGCCTGTCCGCCAAGCGCCCGGATCTCGTCATCCAGAGATTCCAGATCCGCTACCGACCGTGCCAACGCCATTACATGGGCGCCTTCCGACGCATAGCGCAGCGCCACCGCGCGACCAATGCCGCGACTGGCCCCGGTGACCAGGGCAAGCCTGCCGTCAAGGCGCCCGGTCATAATGTCAGGCCGTATCCGCGAGCAGGGACAGCTGTGCCGACGGCCGACCGTCTTCCCGGTCGACCAAAGGTATCGGGTATTCGCCGGTGAAACAGGCATCGCAATGGGTTGGATTGTCGACATCGCGACCATTGGGCAGGCCGACCGCCCGATAGAGGCCGTCCATGGAAACATATTGCAGGCTGTCGACACCGATCAAATCGGCAATTTCATCGTTCGAAAGATTGGCCGCGATCAATTTATCGCGTGATGGCGTATCGACGCCGTAGAAGCAGGAATGGGTGGTCGGCGGACTGGCGATCCTAAGGTGGACTTCGGTGGCGCCGGCCTCGCGCACCATTTGTACGATCTTCGTCGAGGTCGTACCACGCACCACGGAATCGTCGACCAACACGACCCGCTTGCCTTTCAGGATCCCGCGATTGGCGTTGTGTTTCAACTTGACGCCAAGATGGCGAATTTGATCGGTCGGCTCGATGAACGTGCGGCCGACATAGTGATTGCGGATAATGCCGAGGTCGAAGGGCAGACCGATGGCTTCGGCGTAGCCGATCGCCGCCGGCGTACCGGAATCCGGCACCGGCACGACAATATCAGCCTCCAGCGGTGCCTCTTTGGCAAGCTCGGCACCGATGCGTTTGCGCACCTGATAGACGTCCTCACCATTCACCACCGAATCGGGACGGGCAAAATAGACGAATTCGAAAATGCAAAAACGCCGCGGCCGCTCGACGAAGGGGAAAATGCTCCTGATGCCGGCCTCGTCGATTACCACCATTTCGCCCGGTTCGATATCGCGCACAAAGTGGGCACCGATAATATCCAGCGCACAAGTCTCCGAGGCAATCGTCCACGCCTTATCGAGGCGGCCCAAAACCAGCGGCCGAACACCGGCGGGATCGCGCACGCCTATCAGTTTCTTGTTGGTCAGGGCGACAAGAGAATAGGCGCCCTCCAGCTGCAGCAAGGCGTCGGTCAATCGGTCGACCAGTCCGCGATGAGTACTGGTCGCCACCAGGTGCAGAATGACCTCTGTGTCTGTGGTCGATTGGAAGATTGCGCCTTTTCGAACCAAGGTCTGCCGCAGCAGACCGCAGTTGGTCAGATTGCCGTTATGGGCCATGGCAAGGCCACCGCTCTCCAGCTCCGCGACCAGGGGTTGGACGTTGCGCAGGATGGTATCGCCGGTCGTGGCATAGCGGTTATGACCGATTGCCGATTCCCCCGACAGGCGTTGTACGACACGGGGATCGTCGAAGGATTCGCCGACCAGGCCGAGCGCCCTGTGAATATTGAATTGTCCGCTGTCGAAACTCACGATGCCCGTCGCTTCCTGGCCGCGATGCTGCAGTGCATGCAGCCCCAGCACCGTATGCGCCGCCGCATCCGGTGTTCCCCAGATCCCAAAGACCCCACATTCCTCATGGAACTTGTCGTCGTCGAAGGGATGTGCCGACCAACTCAACGAGGACGCTCGGGCCCCCACAGATTGTTTGGGCATGGCCATTATTCCTTCTGGTCCTGTGGATTCTGGATCAGGCGTTCCAACATCTTGCGCGCGGCGCCCTTATAGCCGGTTTCAGGTGCATTGTCAGGCGCTGTCGTCGCTTGGCTTGGTGCCGTCAGTTTCTGCACCCGGCGAGCCGCGGCCTCGGATTTCTCGAGGGCGGCCTTGGCCGGTTCGAGGGTGTCTTCCAGGCCGTCGCCCGGCACCAGGGCGCGCAGCCAAGAGCCGCCGCGCTCAACCAACGGCAGCGCCCGGGCCTCCTGAATCCACCCCGGATGTTCTTCCGGCGGCACCAACGCGGCAAAGGCGAGCCAGGCGATGCAGATCAGCACGGCCCCCCGCAACACGCCAAACAGGAAACCGAGGGACCGGTCCAAAGCGCTTAACGCGCTGTCACGCACCCGTTTGGAGACCTGGTGGCTGACCCATGTCAAAACCACCAGCGCAATCAAGAAGATCACAACGATCGTGACGCCGTCGGCGACCAGTTCGGTGGTGATTTGGGCGCGCACATAGGGTCGTGCCAGGGGGAACATATACAGCGTGACAAAGGCTGCGCCGACCCACCCTGCAACCGCCAGCACTTCATGCACGAAACCGCGGAAAAAGGCGAGAAACCCGGACACCAGCAGCACGATCAAGATGACAAGGTCAACGATGTTGATGGGAAATGGCTCCAGCTCGTTTGTCGCGACACGGTCGTCCGGTCGATTCGAAGGGCGTAAGTCTATCACCGATTTGTGGCGCAAATAGGCCGTCAATTACCCCCCATTTACCAAAGGAACTCAATATTCGATACCCGGATATCGAGTTTACGCGATAAGAATCAATATGTTGATGCTTTGACGAGGTGATTGACATTGCACATCCGATAGGTGAAACGAAACGGGGCAGACTTGGGTCGATTTCGAGCGCCGCCTGAAGCTGGAATTTAGTGGTTCTAAAGTCAACAATGACGGCAGGTTACTGGCCTATCAGGAGTTTATTGACGTCTTTGGCCTGACCAAGATTTCGGGGAATTCCTTCCAAGATAACCGGACCTGCAAGAACGGATGGCACGGCATAACGCGACAATTTCGTCGGCCGGCAATTCGAAGCCTTTGCGGCTGCGAAGATGTAAACGACGCAGGCCGTCTCAGACCAAATCCCGCCATGCGGTGGATTGTCGGTGGTAAGGCCGCGGACAGCCAGGCTGCGTCTACCAGCCAAGATAGGGCTCATCGAGAAGCAGCTTCTGGCAAGCGATATGAACATTGAAGCCTTGACCGACATTTGCTTGGCGTGGATCGACAACATTCGTGACCGCCACCCAGCGAAATTGATCATCCTCAACTTGCGCTCCAGCGTCGGCCCGACTTATGGATACAAGAGAGAGCAGCATACAATTGTAACTTCGGCTGCACCTATTTACATCCACTATTGTTTGCCAACGAACCAAGTTCTTCAGGAAAGCGTTGGCAACCCGCTGACCTGCCCCACTAGTCATCCGCCGAACGGGTGGGGGCATATCACATTCACCATCGAACGCCAGAACAGTTCATCAACAAGGGCAAGTACACCGTCAAGTGGACACGGTTGTCAGATCGTTCCGTTCCCCAGTTAAAGAAGCGGAATTCCCACCACGCACCCTGGTATACAATTAGGCCAATTTTATGGGGACCTTAGCCTTGCCGTGAAAGATGGAACACCGGTCATTGATCACTCTTTGGGAGGAGCTGACAAAGATCGGGGCCAAGGTCGGAACACATGGCCGTAGTGGTTACTTTCCAATCAGTGGAAGTCGCCGTGTCGAAAAGCTTTGTTCCGGATAATCCCTATCTTGATCAATGGTTTACGCTGATGGCTCACTTTGGCATACGCCGAAGACTTTGTTGGCAAGAAACGTGACGGGAGCCGTATTCCTAGATAACGACAAAATTGGTCACACTGGATTTCAACGACAACTAGGTCATCAAATCGAGGCCACCGATTCGCTGCAGAGAAAAATTCCCATTATTAGCGGCACGGTCGCCAGGATCACAAATTGTCACCCAATTTCTGCAGACAAAAGCGGCGCAATGGTATGACACACCATCATCCGATTAAAATGCTGGTGTTTATCACTTTCTGACATCAAAATACACGAAATTCACCCAACTGCGCCACATTCCTTCGAGCACGAACTTGGCTTTCGAGAAAAAATCGGCAACAATACTATCATCAACTGTTCACCCGGGGCATGTCGGTTATATTGGAAATTTGTTTGAGGCTAACCACCTCAATGAACTGAAAGGTTGTGCATCGCCTCTCGTTTTGAGGCTGGGGAGGAAAAGCAATGTACATTTGGATTGCAAGGGTATTTGCGACTGTTTTTGCAATGAGTCTCAGTATCGTGGGGCTGTCCCTAAGAAAAGACCCCTGGGCGCTCGAAGTGCCGCTTACCTATTCAGGGTTCAGTCTGGCAAATGCCGGATATCGCATTAGCGAACCGTTTGCGTTGATGGTGCCCATAACTGCAGCCTCACTTGTAGGCATTTTTTTCACATTTATCCTAATTGTAGACCATGAAGAAAGCGACAAAAAAAGAATGTTCGCATACTATTCGGCACTGATTTTGTTAAGCTGGACGATGTACAGTTTGTTTATGTGGGTAGGATATAAATGTGAATTTTCAAAATCGAAGCCGTGCGAAAACATATCATCAAATAATATTGACATATTTTATTATACATTCTTATCAATTATGTGTTGTGTAATCATTACTGAAATATTTCTATCAATTACTGAGGCATATAGACTTTATTCGCGTAGATTGTATTAAAATAGGAGGAAAATATAGATGGAAATATTTTTTAACATACTAATAATCGTTGCACCGCTATCTATATTTATACTTGGTTCATATGCGTTTTTTGATCAAATAGTCGGATTGTCAAAACTGACAAGACTAAAAATGGCCAAATTTTCTGAGGCACGGTTTCGAAATTTGATCGATGACTCAGAATACCTGGACAACGAATTAACAACCGAAAATTGTATCACGGCGATAGACTCCTTGATGCAGTTTATAAGGAATAACAGGCCGGATATCTTGGTTGGAGTTCACCCTGGCGGACAGATAATCACAGCGTATATCGCTGACAAGTTGGGCTATGGCAAAGACCAATGCGCGTTTGCAAATACCGATCCGGCTCGAACGCCAGACTTGTCGATTTCATTTTATAGAAAAGACAACTATCACTCTGGCGAAAAAATTATCTTCATTGATGACATTTCTAGATCAGGTCGAACCCTAAAATTATTAGAACGTCTATGGAGGCTAAACACGCTCAACAATATGTATTTCTACAAAGAAGCATTGTTTGCTGCGATGGTTGAAGTGGTATCAAAGAACGGCAATAATATTAACAGATTCAAGGAGCCTGATTGGTTTTATTTTAATACAGATGAAAAAGAAACAAAACTTCCGTGGTCTACCATAAGTGAAGACATCAAATTGTCATACGCATTGAAAACTAACAAAAGTAATTATGACAAACACGCAATTGAGTTTCATGAAAAATTAGTTAGTGACTTTGATTTTGCTAAATACGTATCTACAAAAATTTTCGATTCCCAGGAAAAAATAGATTTCGAGAAAGTAATTCAATCGTATAGTGTTGATAAAGTAAACAAAGACGGTACTCGCCAGACAGCCGCCAATCATGTGGGGTAGGCTAGGCTGCTTTCTTCACATTGTCGTCCCCTTTCGTTGTCGGTTTCGGCGTGCCTTCAAAGAAGGACTTCTGCGGCGTTCAGCCTTTCATGTCGCGGCCTCAATCCGGAAGCCTATCTTGCCGAAGTGTTATGCCGCATCAGCGATCATGCGATCAAGCGCATCGACGAACTGCTGCCGTGGCATTGGCAACCGATCCCACAGCACCACAGCCACGCAGCATAGGACAGTGCGCCATGGCGGCTCCCAGCCACGTCTCGATTATTGATCTCGTCGCGCAAAAGCTCGGCGAAGACCGCGACTGGCTGTTTGATCTGGCATGCGATCAAATGGAACCGGGAGACGGAATGATTTGGACTTACGATACCAGCCACGAGGAACCATCGCCTTGACCGATCATGGTATCAAAATCCTGACGGAAACCATCGAAGAAGTGCGAAGCCAATAAGCTGCGATACTGGTCGGCTGGTGACACGAAATCTAGGACTTTCTAGGTTTAGGAAGCACTATCGAACATCTGGACCATGTCCCGGAGGTGGTCGATTTCCAGGACCGATGACATCATGTCCCGGCCGCTACGCCCACCCGCCGGCATCAGGGCGCGCTCGAAACCAAGTTTGGCGGCCTCCTTCAAGCGTTGTTCGGTCTGGGCTACTTGGCGAACCTCGCCGGACAGGCTGATCTCGCCGAATACGATGCCGTCGGCCGGCGCCGGCTGGTCGCTTACCGAGGAGACCAAGGCGGTTGCGACCGCCAGGTCGGCCGCCGGTTCGACGATCCTGAGGCCGCCGGCGACGTTCAAATAGACATCGTTGCCGGCGAGCGCCAAGCCGCAGCGCGCCTCCAGGACGGCCAGCACCATAGCCAGTCGGCCGGTATCCCAACCGACCACGGTGCGCCTGGGAGTCGCCAAGGGCGAAGGCGCCACCAAGGCCTGAATTTCCGACAATAGCGGCCGGCTGCCTTCGATGCCGGCAAATACCGTCGTGCCGCTGATCGGCCGGCCGCGTTCGCCGAGGAACAACGACGACGGGTTGGCCACCTCCCTGAGGCCGCCATCGGTCATCTCGAAAACGCCGATCTCGTCGGTCGGGCCGAAACGGTTCTTTACCGCCCGCAATATTCGGAACTGATGGCCGCGGTCGCCTTCGAAATAGAGCACGCAATCGACCATATGCTCGAGCACGCGGGGGCCGGCGATCTGGCCGTCCTTCGTGACGTGACCGACCAGCACCACCACGGCACCGGACTTTTTGGCGTAGCGGATCAGCTCGTTGGCGCTGGCGCGGACCTGGGCCACGGTGCCCGGCGCGCTTTCCAAGGCATCGGTAAACATCGTCTGAATCGAATCGATGACGACGACGCCAGGCGGTCGGTCGCCGGCCAGGCTTTTCAACACGTCACGCACGTTGTTGGCCGAGGCAAGCCGAACCGGCGCCTCCGACAGGCCGAGGCGCCGGGCCCGGAGACCGACTTGGCCGGGCGCTTCTTCGCCGGACACGTAGACGCAATCGACACCGGCAAGCGCCAAGCGCGCCACGGCCTGCAACAACAACGTCGATTTGCCGATACCCGGGTCGCCGCCGATCAGAATGGCCGAGCCGGCAACCAAGCCGCCGCCGGCGACCCGATCCAGCTCCGCGACGCCGATTTTCAAACGCGGCGTTTCCGTCGTTGCCGCTTCCAGACCGGTGAAGGCGAGGCCTTGCGCCTGCGGCAGGCGGCCGCCGCTGGTCGCCTTGGGCGCCACATCCTCATCCAACGAATTGGCGACGCCACAGGCCTTGCACCAGCCCTGCCAGCGGCCATGTTCGGCGCCGCATTCCCGGCAAACATGGATCGTCCGATCACGCGCCATTGGATGTTAGCCCTTGTGGAATCACTTTAAGCGAGGGCGCGTTTCCGGCCCTCGATCTCAATCGGCCCATCGACCCGGCCTTCGATGAATTGTTCGACGATGGGATTGCCGGAATGATCGATTTCCGATACCGGGCCAGCCCAAACGATCTTGCCCTCATAGATCATGGCGATGCGATCGGCAATGGTGCGGGCGGAATCCATATCGTGGGTGATGGTAAGCGCCGTGGCGCCGAGCTCCTTGACGCATTTGACGATCAATTGGTCAATGATGTCACCCATGATTGGATCCAACCCGGTCGTCGGTTCATCGAAAAACACCAGTGCCGGTTCGGTGGCGATGGCACGGGCCAGGCCGACCCGCTTGCGCATGCCGCCGGACAGTTCGGCTGGATTGATGTCGCAGACTTCTTCACCAAGCCCGACTTGAGCGAGTTTCTCGATCGCCTGCTGGCGTGCCTCCTGTTTATCGATGTTGCTGTAGAGCCGGAGCGCGAAGGCGACATTTTCCCAAACCGACAGGCTGTCGAACAACGCCGCGTGCTGAAACAGCATACCGACTTGCCGCATCAGCCGATCGCGTTCGCCCGTGGCCATGCGCACGGTTTCTATGCCGTCGATCTTGATGCTGCCTTCCTCTGGTGCCATCAGCCCCAGAATGCACTTCAAGGTCACCGATTTGCCCGATCCCGATCCGCCGATGATGGCCACCGATTCGCCGGTCGCGACATCGAGATCAATGCCGTTCAGTACGACCTTCGGGCCGAACCGCTTGACGACGCCTCTCAGGCTGATTTTCGGTTCCGTGCTCATGTCGCGAAGAACAGCTCCGTCACCAAATAGTTGGCGGTCAGGATCAGGATCGAGGCGGATACCACCGCGTTGGTCGTCGCCCGGCCGACACCTTGGGCGCCGCCGCTTGAATTGAAGCCGTGGTAGCAGCCCATCAAGGCGATCAAGAAACCGAACACCGCCGCTTTGACCAAGCCGGAGGCGACATCTTCGAATTCCAGGAACTCGAAGGTGCGCTTCAAATACATGCCGGCGTTGAAGTTCAGCTTCGTAGTGCTGACCGCATAGCCGCCGAAGACGCCGATGATATCCGCCACCAAGACCAGCAGCGGCATCATCAAGGTCGCGGCGATCAAGCGCGGCGCCACCAGATACTTGAACGGGTTGGTCGACAACGTCGTCAGGGCGTCGATCTGTTCGGTAACCCGCATGGTGCCGATTTCCGCCGCCATCGCCGCACTGACCCGGCCCGCCACCATGAGCCCGCCGATCACCGGGCCAAGCTCTCGGGTGATGCCGATGACGACAATGGTGGCGACCGCGCTTTCCGCATTGAAGCGTGAACTGCCGATGAAGATTTGCAAGGCCAGCACCGCACCCGTAAAGAACGCGGTCAATCCGATAACCGGCAGTGAATAGTAGCCAATGCTCATCATCTGCCGGCCGATCAGCCGGAAATACCAGGGCGGCAAAAAGCAATGCTGGACGCCGGTGGCGGTGAATATCGCCAAGCGTCCGGCGGTCGCGAGGAACGCCAGCACCACACGGCCGATCAATGCAAGGAAATTCCAACGCATGGCCTATACCAACCTGCGGTGATAGGAACCCATTTGACCGGGACTATTTTGCGCTGCGTCGCCGACATAGACGCGCCGGTAGCGCGGCCCCAGGCTTGTCAGCAATTCGTACGATATGGTGTCGGCCCGGGCCGCCAATGCGTCGATGTCCACAGGGCCACCCAGTAACGTAACCGCCGTGCCAATGCGAACGTCCGCCGGCGGCACGTCGCTAACGTCGAGCGTTATCAAGTCCATGGACACCCGTCCGATCACGGGGACGCGGACATCCCCAATAAAGCCATAGCCCCGGCCGCCGAGCGCCCGCAGATAGCCGTCTGCGTAACCCACTGGAATCGTTGCGATTCGGCTTGGTCTTTTGATTCTGTGCGCGGCACCGTAGCCAACGGATTTAGGGCTGTCAACGTGGTGAAATTGGATGATCGGCGCCTCCAACCGGACCACCGGCGTCATCGGATTGTCATGACCCGGTGTCGGGTTGCCGCCGTAGAGCGCAACCCCCGGCCGGACCAAATCAAAATGAAAATCGGACCCGAGAAAGATACCCGACGAATTGGCGAGGCTGGCCGGGGCCGAGGGCAGGGATTGCAACGCCGCAACAAATACTGCCCGTTGTTCGGCATTCATCGGATTGTCGACGTCCTCGGCACAGGCGAGATGCGACAGCCAATAGGCAACGTCGAGCGACGCCAACAAACCGTCCGTGGCAATCAGGCGCTTGACCTCATCTTCCGGGAGGCCGAGCCGGGTCATCCCAGTGTCGAACTGCACCGCGACTCGATGACCGGCGGCACAGCCGCTCCAGGCCACGATGTCTTCGAATGAATTGAGCACCGGCACCAGGCCAGCTTCCGCCAATTGCATTTCGGTACCGCGCGGCGCGCCGTTTAAAACCAGGATATCCGGTCGAGGCCCGAGCAGCGCCCGCAGATCCAAGGCCTCTTCGACTTGGGCCACGAAAAACGTCTTGCAGCCAGCGGCGGCAAGCGCCGGGCCAGCGCGTGCGGCGCCAGTGCCATAGGCGTCGGCCTTCAAGACGGCGGCACATTCGGCGGCGCCGACCCTGGTCCGCAACAGCCGCCAATTAGCGGCCAAAGCGCCAAGGTCGATTGTTAGAGTAGCGGCGCCCAACGCTTTGTCGGCCATGCTCGATTCCTGCGCTGGTCTGCCCGTCAATAGCCTTCGGGAATTCGATCGCTCGGATCGAAATTTCGGAAGGCAGTAAAGCGTGCTTCGAATTGCAACTGAATTGTTCCGGTGGGCCCGTGGCGCTGTTTGCCGATAATCAGCTCCGCGATATTGGACACGCGCTCCATTTTTTCCCGCCATTTTTCGAACTCTGGCGTGTCATCTTCCGGCTTTTGGCGGCTGAGGTAATATTCTTCCCGGAAGACAAACATGACGACATCGGCGTCTTGCTCGATGGAACCGCTTTCGCGCAGGTCGGCCAGCTGCGGCCGCTTGTCGTCGCGCTGTTCGACAGCGCGCGACAATTGCGACAAGGCCACCACCGGCAAATTGAGTTCCTTCGCAATGGCCTTCAGCCCCCGTGTAATCTCGGAAATTTCCTGTACCCGGTTATCGACCCGCGACATACCCGACGGCCGCATCAGTTGCAGGTAGTCGACCACGATTAATCCAAGATCATGTGTCCGTTTCAACCTTCTGGCGCGAGTCCGCAATTGCGATATGGAGAGCGCCGGCGTGTCGTCGATGAACAACGGCGAGTTCTGCAGCTCGCGGGCGCAAGGCACCACGGTATTGGCAAAGTCGTCTGTCGAAACGTCGCCGCGCCGCAGCGATTCGGAACTGATCTGAGCGGCATCGGCCAAAAGCCGTGTCGTCAATTGCTCGGCCGACATCTCCAGGCTGAAAAACGCGGCGACCGCACCGTTTGCCGGATCGGCCAAGTGTGCCCGCGCGGCGTTGAAAGCGATGTTGGCGGCGAGGGCCGATTTTCCCATGGCGGGCCGGCCGGCAAGGATAAGCAGGTCCGAGGGATGCAATCCGCCGAGCTTAACGTCGACGTCGCGCAGGCCAGTCGCGACACCAACCAGTTTGCCGTCTCGCTTATGCGCCGCCTCGATCATGTTGATCGATTGCTGGAGCGTCTCATTGAACGTGAAGAAACTGGTTTCCTTGGCGCCTTCTTCCGCCAGATGGAATAGCGCCGCCTCGGCATCCTCGATCTGAACCGGCGCCGGGTCTTCGAGGCCCGCTTCGTAGGCTCGGTTGACCACTTCTTCGCCGAGGCCGATCAAGCGGCGCCGCGTCGCCAAGTCGAAGACAATTCGGCCATATTCCGCCGCGTTTATGATGGTCGTGGCACTGGCCGCCAGGCGCGCCAGGTAGCGCGAGCCGCCGACCTCGTCGAGGTCGCCTTTGTTTTGGAAGTGATTGTTCAGGGTTACGGGATTGGCGATCTCGCCGCGTTCGATCAACATCATCGCGGCTTCATAGATGCGGTTATGAACGCCTTCGGAAAAATGCTCCGGCCGCAGAAAATCGTTGACCTTGGTGGCTGCTTCATTGTTGACCAGTATAGCGCCGAGCAGTTCTTGTTCCGCTTCCGTATTGTGGGGAACTTCTCGGTATTTCAGGTCATCGGCGTCGGCCGCGGCAAAACTGCCTTCGGTCACCGTCGCGCCGATCGGTGAGTCGTATAATCCAATGTCCGTCATGGCGTCGGAGACTATCACGACAGGCAAATCGATGCGCGGAAAATATTGACCCATTGGCTGTGGATGTCGGGGAAAAAATCCATCCACAGCCGGGCAATGTCGTGGATAAAGTTACTCCGCCGCGACGACCTCCGCCGATGCTTCGCGCTCCGGCTGACGGCGTTCCCATTCAACCATATAGTCGCGCGTCATCGGCACCGTTTCCAATTTTTTGGAAAGCTGCAGCTGAAAAACCATTTGGCCGCCAAAACGGAACGATGCCTCGCAGGCGGCGAGGTAGAATTCCCACATGCGACAGAAGCGCTCATCGTACATTTCGCGAACCTGATCGGCGTTATCAGCAAAGCGCTGCCGCCAATGGCGCAAAGTCTCGGCATAATGCAGCCGCAAGACTTCTATATCGGTCGTAAAAAGGCCACTGATCTCGACATGGGGAAGAACCTCGCTGAGCGCCGGCGTATAGCCGCCCGGAAATATATACTTCGAAATCCAGGGATTGCCCGCCGCCGGTTCGTCGAACCGGCCAATCGAATGCAGCAGCGCGACCCCCTCAGGCATCATCAAGTCACGCACACGATCGAAATATTCCTGATAATGGCCAACACCCACATGCTCGAACATACCGACAGAGACAATGCGATCAAATTGACTGTCAATTTCGCGATAGTCTTTCAACAGGAACTGCACACGATCTTGCAGCCCCTGATCCTTCGCCCTTTGGACCGAGACCTTGTGTTGTTCTTCGGAGAGCGTCACGCCGGTAACATGGGCACCGGTTTCACGTGCCAGGTAAAGCCCGAGGCCGCCCCAGCCGCTGCCGATGTCCAATATGCGCATGCCCGGTTCGATCAGCAGTTTAGAAGCAATATGTTTGAGCTTCCGCTGCTGCGCCAATTCCAGGCTATCGTCGGCATTGGCGAAGTAGGCACAGGAATATTGTTTGTCGTCGTCCAGGAACAGATCATAAAGCTGTCCCGATAAATCATAGTGATGGGCGACATTGGATTTGGCCCGCCCGACCGGATTGTATTGCGAGATGTAGCGGACAGTCTTACGCGACCGGGCAATTGCTTCCAACCACCAGTTCGCATACCGAAGGCCAAGGTTGGCGTAAACCAACTCTAAGAAGGCATACACCGATCCATCGACGACCTCGAAGTCGCCATCCATATAAGTTTCGCCCAGTGCCAAATCGGCATTGAGCGCCAATCGCCTTGCCACCGACGGTGCCCGAAACCGGATGGAGATCTCCGGTTTACCGTGCCCGAACCGATGGCTCCTGCCTGCGTGGTCAAGGACGACTAGCGTGCCGGCCCTAACGAAACGGGACAGGAACTGGCGCAAAAGGAACATGGGTCCACCTCCCAAGCTGCCAGGCCCTAATGCTGTAAGCCAATGATAATCCAAGGCTTAAGCAGAGAACAAGACCATGTTGGGGATGGCAAACAAAACAGACAGTATAGCTATCGGCTGGTCGCCATTACCGCCAGTTTCTAAGACATTACCTTAAAAAAATCCACCAAAACTCTGTCTAATTAGCTAATTACGGCGCCGGTTTTTCCTCTTCTGGAAGCTGTTCCGCTCCCTCTTCGCCGGCATCTTCATCATCGGCGGCGAAATCTTCTGGATTTTCGAAATACTCTTCGGCGGCCTGCTGGGTGTCGAATTCATCCTCATCGTCGAATCCGCCGATGCGCCGTCCCGCCGCCTGGGCCGCTGCTTCATCTTCGGATCGGGCGACGTTGACACGGGCAACCACCGACACTTCCGGATGCAATTGCAGGCCGACTTCTTGAACGCCCAAGGCCTTGATTGGCCGCGCGAGGATGACCTGATGCCGGTCAATGGTAAAGCCGGCTTCGGTCACGGCCACCGCGATATCGCGGGTGTTCACCGAGCCGTAGAGTTGACCGGAATCACTGGCCTGCCTGATCAGCACCACACTGACGCCGTCCATGCGTTGTGCCAAACCTTCGGCTTCGCCGCGCTGTTCCAGATTTTGCGCCTCGTATTGGGACTTCTGTTGTTCGAATTGCACGATGTTGTTTTTCGATGCACGAAGTGCCTTGCCTTTCGGCAATAGGAAATTGCGGGCATAGCCGTCGCGCACGGTGACGATGTCACCCATTTGACCGAGTTTTTCGATCCGTTCCATCAAAATGATCTTCATCACTCATCCTCCTGATCCGGCGGGCCGCGCTTAAAGCGCCGACACAAACCCGCCCATTGTTCGATCACGCCCAGCAGCAGCACCAACGGCAGCAGCCAGCCGAACAGCAACATGAAGTAAAACACAAACAACAACAGACCCGGCGCGGCCAACCGCGCGGCAAACGCGTGCACCACCGCCAGGCCCTGCATGCAAAGCGGCACCGCCAATATCATCACGGCGATAAAGCCGTATCGAGACAGGTTGCCGCCAATCAAACCGACAGCCAGGGCCAGGGCGAATGCCGCCGGTATCGCCATCGGCAGTCGGATGTCGGCCATCGCCGGCGATGGCCGCAAATTTCGCTGGAACCGGGCCAGCAATCCTTGCGCCAAGGCGCTGTTCACGATCACCATCAGCATCCAGCTCACGGCGAACTGGCCGGGCAGGATCGACAGCATCAAATCCGCTGTCCGCGTCGCTGCCGCCGGATCGATTGACGCGAATTTCGAGAATGCGCGGGCCAGATCCTCGCGTATCAACGCGTCCCGCTCCAGGTCCAGCGGCTGCAAGATGACAAACAGCGCGACCAGCCCACCGAGCCCGGTCAGCCAAGCCAGAAGCAAACCCGGCGGATACCATTCTTGATTGCCCGCCGCATCCGGCCGGTGCAACAGCGCTTGCCGCGTCAACACCGCCACCGGCGCCAAGTAGGCGAGGGCGAAGAACAGTCCCGACAGCATGCCCGCCGTGGCCAAGACAATGGCAATCCCTGTCCCACCTGCCACCAATGCCGGAACCAGCCCAAGGCCGAGGCCCGCGGCGAACAAAGGCACCATGGCCAAAAAGCCGAGAATGACTGAGCCCAGGCCGCCGCCCGTGACGGCGATGTGCAGCACTCCGCTCAGGCATCCGGCCAAAACCGCAAAAATAACATCTCTGCGCATGACTCCCGCGCCGGGCTGAACCGGCGGCCAATTGCTTATGCCATTGGCCGCGGCTTCAGCCGCTTACTTTGCTTCGTAGGGTAAAAGCGCCAAAAACCGAGCCCGCTTGATGGCTCGCGCCAACTCGCGTTGTTTCTTGGCGGACACAGCGGTAATCCGGCTCGGCACGATTTTGCCGCGTTCGGAAACATAGCGCTGCATTTGCCGGACGTCCTTGTAGTCGATTTTAGGCGCGCCGGGACCGCTGAACGGGCAGGTTTTGCGGCGCCGGAAAAACGGCCGCCGGGCACCTGCCATCGCGGGCCGTACAACGCCTCTACCTGCGCTGCTCATTTGTCAGCTCCTGCATCGCTGGTTTCTGTTTTTGCGCTGCTGTCGTCGCTCTTTGGACGATCCTCGCGCGGCCGATCCTCACGTGGGCGATCCTCGCGTGGCCGGCCGCCGTCACGGCCGGGGCGCGGGCCACGATCGTCACGCCGCCCACGATGCCGATCGTCGCGCGCATGCCGGCTTTGCATCTGCACCGACGGTCCTTCTTCATGTTCATCGACACGAATCGTCAGGTAGCGCACCACGTCTTCGCTGATGCGCATGTTGCGTTCGTATTCTTGCACCGCTTCGGACGGCGCATCGATGTTGAACAGGACGTAGTGGCCTTTGCGATTTTTCTTGATGCGATAAGCGAGGTTCCGCAAGCCCCAATATTCGTGCTTGGTTATGGATCCGCCGTTATCGTCGATGATTTTGGTTAGGTTTTCTGCAATGGACTCGACTTGTTGGGCCGATACGTCCGGGCGTGTGATCAACACGCTCTCATAGAGGGGCATTGCTTCTCCTCGGGGTTTGCTGGTGCCCGCGGCTAGGAACCCGACGCCCAGCCACTCGGTCTCCCGCCGCCGATCGGCTGGAGGAGCACCAAGGCGGCGCACTATACACAAACCGCGGCCCTTCGCAAGGCCGGTTGTGGCCGTTAGGGCGCGGGTCGCTTGACAGGCCCGGCCAACCGCTTAAACAGAGAGCCAGGGCGCACAACACGTTCCATTACCAACCAGCATCAGACCGGCGGAAACACCATGACAACAGCTTTCGTTTTCCCAGGCCAGGGCAGCCAGGAAGTCGGCATGGGCCAGGACCTCGCCGCCGCGTATCCCGTCGCTCGAGAGGTGTTTGAAGAAGTCGACGAGGCGCTCGGCCAGAAGCTGAGCGCCGTTATGGCTGACGGCCCCGAGGAGGCGCTGCGGCTTACGGAAAATGCCCAGCCGGCACTGATGGCGGTGAGTGTCGCCGTCGCGCGGGTGATTCAGGCCGAAAGCGGCAAGTCTTTGGCCGAACTTGCGAGCCATGTCGCCGGCCATTCATTGGGCGAATATTCCGCACTGACGGCAGCGGGTTCGCTGAATTTGGCTGACTGCGCGCGTTTACTGAAACGCCGTGGCCAGGCCATGCAGGAAGCGGTCCCGGTCGGCGTCGGCGCCATGGCGGCGTTGCTCGGACTGTCCCTGGAAGATGCCGTCGCTGCCGCCAGCGAAGCAGCGGGCGATCAAATTTGTTCCGCCGCCAACGACAATGCCGACGGTCAGGTGGTGGTCAGCGGCAACACGGAAGCTGTCGAGCGCGCCATTGGAATCGCCAAGGAGAAAGGCGCCCGCCGGGCCATGATGCTGCCGGTCAGCGCGCCGTTCCATTGCGCGCTTATGCAGCCCGCCGCCGATGTCATGGCGGAGGCCTTGGCGGCGATCGCGTTCACTGATCCGGCCGTCCCGTTGGTCGCAAATGTCACTGCCGCCGCGGAAACCGATGCTGATCGGCTTCGCCAATTGTTGGTCGACCAGGTTACGGCAATGGTGCGCTGGCGCGAGAGCGTGTTGTATTTGAAATCCCAGGGTGTTGATCATTTGACGGAGATCGGCGCCGGCAAGGTGTTGAGCACAATGACGCGGCGCATCGACCGGGCGATCTCCGCCAACCCGATCGGCTCGCCCGCCGACATCGATGCCTACCTGCAAACCATCTAGGAAACGATCCGATGTTTGATTTGACGGCCAAGCATGCACTGGTAACCGGGGCCTCTGGCGGCATCGGCGGCGCCATTGCCCGGGCGCTCCATAGCCAGGGCGCCACGGTTGCCTTAAGCGGCACACGCATTGACGCGCTGCAAACGCTTGCCGGCGAACTCGGCGACCGCGCGCATGTGACGCCGTGCGACCTGAGCGACGCCGACGCGGTCGAAGCCCTGGTGGCAACTGCGCAAGACGCCATGGGCGGCCTCGACATCCTGGTCAACAACGCCGGCCTGACGCGCGACGGCCTGGCCATGCGCATGAAGGACGAGGACTGGCAACGTGTCTTGGATGTCAACCTCAGTGCCGGATTTCGTCTGTCCCGCGCAGCGTTGAAAACCATGATGCGGCAACGCTGGGGACGAATCATCGGCATTACGTCGGTGGTCGGCGTCACCGGAAATCCCGGACAGGCCAATTATGCCGCGTCCAAGGCCGGCATGATCGGCATGAGCAAAGCGCTGGCCCAAGAAGTCGCGAGCCGCGGCATCACGGTCAACTGCATTGCTCCGGGCTTCATTGCCAGCGCCATGACCGACAGCTTGAGCGAAGCGCAAACCGACCGTATCTTGGCAAACATACCGGGCGGCCGCCTGGGCACGGCTGAAGAAGTCGCCGCAACCGCAGTTTATCTCGCTGCCGAGGAAGCGGCTTACGTGACCGGACAGACCATTCACATCAACGGCGGAATGGCAATGATTTGAAGGGCCAAGGGCAAAATGTTCAGTGCGGGCAAGGCGGCTGGTCAAGCTGAAAAAAGTATGGTAGACGGCTGCCAACTTGGAACGCGCCTTGTAAGTCCGTTGACGGGCTTCGATATAGATCGAAAAGAAAACGGCCGGGTCCTGTCCAAGCGAGAGCAAACTTGACGGTATTCAAAGGTAGCTAGGAAACAAGCGATGAGCATTGCGGAGCGCGTAAAAAAGATCGTGGTCGAGCATCTTGGCGTGGAAGAAGACAAGGTGACGGAGACAGCCAGTTTCATTGACGATTTGGGCGCCGACAGCCTGGATACGGTCGAGTTGGTCATGGCATTCGAAGAGGAATTTGGCTGTGAAATTCCCGACGATGCCGCGGAAAAAATCCAAACCGTCAAAGACGCTGTGACCTACCTGGAACAAAGCGCGTCCTGATCTGACAGCGAGATGGCCGCCGTTTGTCCCGGCGGCGAATGAAAGGTGAGCGATGCGCCGCGTTGTCGTAACCGGTTTGGGCTTGGTGACACCGCTTGCGACCGGTGTCGAGGAGACGTGGAAGCGACTACTTGCCGGCGAATCGGGGGCCGGAAGATTAACCCGTTTTGACCCGTCGCGCCTCAATGTGCGCTATGGTTGCGAGATCGCTCGAAAATCCGAAGACCATCCCGACGGATTTGATCCGGATGATTGGATGGAACCGCGCGAACAGCGCCGGGTCGACGATTTCATCCTGTACGGCATGGCGGCCGCCAAACAAGCAATATCCGATTCGGAATGGCGGCCTGATTCGGAAGAACAGCGCTGGCGCACAGGTGTCATCATCGGTTCCGGCATCGGTGGCCTGGAGGGCATCGCCGATGCGGCCATTGCACTTAAGGAAAAGGGTCCGCGTCGGATCAGCCCGTTTTTTATACCGGGCCGTCTGATCAATCTCGTTTCCGGCCAGGTGTCCATAGAATTCGGCTTCAAAGGCCCCAATCATGCCGTGGTGACGGCCTGTTCGACCGGTGCGCACGCCATCGGTGATGGTGCCCGCATGATCGCGCTCGACGATGCCGACGTGATGGTGGCCGGCGGCGCGGAAGCCGCGATTTGCGAACTGGGCGTGGCCGGCTTCGCCGCCGCGCGGGCACTGTCCACAGGTTTCGAACATGCGCCGACGGAAGCCTCGCGACCCTGGGACAAAGACCGCGACGGTTTCGTCATCGGCGAGGGGGCCGGTGTCGTGGTACTCGAAGAATTGGAACACGCCCGGGCCCGCGGCGCTAAGATCTACGCTGAAGTGACCGGCTATGGCCTGTCCGGCGACGCTCATCACATTACCGCACCGGCCGAAGACGGCGGCGGCGGCTACCGCTGCATGCAGATGGCCTTGGCGCGAGCCGGCTTGGACGTCAGCGAAATCGATTACATCAATGCCCATGGCACCTCGACGCCGCTCGGCGACGGCATCGAACTTCGCGCCGTTCAGCGGCTGTTCGGCAACGCCGTCAACGGGCTATCAATGTCTTCGACCAAATCGTCAATCGGTCATTTGCTGGGTGCCGCCGGCAGCGTCGAAGCGATATTTTCGATCCTGGCGATGCGCGATAGTATCGCGCCGCCGACAATTAATTTGCACGAGCCAGATGAAGGGTTTGACCTTGATCTCGTGCCGCTGAAAGCCAAGGAACGCCGAATCGACGCGGTACTGTCAAATTCCTTTGGATTTGGCGGCACCAACGCAAGCTTGGTGATGAAAAAGGTTCCATAGGATCCATGAGGCGCCTGGCCGCCTTTTTGATATTGGCTTTCGCTGCGGTCTGTGTCGCCGCACTGGTATCGTTTTCCTGGATCAAGGCCGAAGTGGATCGGCCCGGGCCGCGTCGCGAACCCGTTCGAATCGTCTTCAAGTCCGGCGCTTCGCTGGAGCAAATTGCCAATCAACTGGCCGAAGCCGGCGCCCTCCGGCATCCGACGATCTTTCGACTTGCCGCCCGCTTCGAGCGCGTCGCCCGCCATCTCAAGGCCGGCGAGTATGAGGTCGAAGGGCGCGCCAGCCAACGCGACATCCTCGACATGCTGGTCGCCGGACGGACCTATGTTCGCCGGCTCACCATACCGGAAGGCTTGAGCGTTCAAGAAGTCATTACCCTGTTGTCGACCGCCGACGGCCTGGTCGGCGCCGTCAACGACCTGCCGCCCGAAGGCCGATTGTTGCCGGATACCTATCACTACGCCTTTGGCGACACGCGCGCCGGTTTGGTCGCGCGCATGCGGCAGAAAATGGACCGGTTCCTGGAAAAAGCCTGGCAATCCAGGCGCCCTGGATTGCCGCTCAAAAACTCGGAACAGACACTGGTCCTGGCTTCCATCGTTGAAAAGGAAACTGCGCGCGCCGACGAACGGCCACGCGTCGCGGCGGTTTTCCTCAACCGCCTGCGCAAAGGCATGCGGCTGCAATCCGACCCGACCGTCATCTACGGCATCACCCTGGGCCAGCGGCCGCTCGGCCGACGCCTGACACGCAAAGACGTCGAAGCGCCGACCGACTTCAACACCTACACCATCGCCGGATTGCCGCCTCATGCGATTGCCAATCCCGGGCGGGCGTCGATTGAAGCCGTTCTCGATCCTTTGGCGAGTAAGGACTTGTATTTTGTGGCCGACGGCAAGGGCGGCCATGCCTTCGCCGAAACCCTAGCGGCGCACAACAAAAATGTCGCCCGATGGCGCCGATTGCGAAAAAAAGCGTCCGGCGCGAACCGCAAGTCGACCACGCCGTAAAGACTTGTTGTCGACCATCGGCCTGCCTACAGTTGCCCCGGAGATTCGCGTGAAAGAGCGTTCAAGGAAGGACAAACCCGTGGCCCTGGCTAGCATGACCGGCTTTTCGCGCGCCGACGGTCGGCAAGACGACTACCACTGGATCTGGGAGATCCGCAGCGTCAACGGCCGAAACTTGGACATGCGGTGCCGGGTCCCGTCGGGATATGAAGCCATCGAGGCGGAAGCGCGCAAACGGGCGCAGGATCGTTTTCGACGCGGTAGCCTGTCTGCCACGCTGCAAGTGTCGCGATCCAGTGCCGGCGCCGCCTTTCAAATCAATCATGACCTGCTGCACCAATTGGCGCCCATCTTTGCCGAAGCCCAACGCATAATTCCGACCGCGACGGCGCCCCGCCTGGACGGCGTCATCGGGCTTCGGGGTATCATCGATATCGTCGAACCGGAAGAAAGCGAAGCGCTGAAGGCGGCCCGCGATCAAGCGATCCTGACAACGCTGGAAACCGCTTTCGACGGCCTGTCGGACACAAGGGCAGAGGAGGGTAGCCGGCTTTCGGACATCCTGCGCGACCAACTCGAACAAATGACAAATTTGGTTGCCCAAGCCAAACAGGCAGCCACCGGCCAACCACAAGCCATCAAAGACCGTCTGACGGCAATCGTCGCCGACCTGACAGACGGCGCGGCGCCGGGTTTGGATGAACGCGTCGCCCAGGAAATTACGGTGTTGGCGACAAAGGCCGACGTTCAGGAAGAACTCGATAGGCTGGATGGACACATCGCCGCCGCCGGGCAACTGATCGGGGAAGGCGGCAAAGACGGCGCCGCCGGCCGGCGGCTCGATTTCCTCGCTCAGGAATTCAACCGCGAAGCCAACACGCTCTGTTCGAAGTCTCAGGACAGCACGCTTACCGCTGTCGGCTTGGAGCTTAAGATCACCATCGACCGAATTCGCGAACAAGCGCAAAATGTCGAATGACGATGCAAGCCGAATTCAGCCTTACGGCGAGACCACCATGTCGGACATAACCATTGCCCGCCGCGGCCTGATGATGGTGCTTTCGTCGCCATCGGGCGCCGGTAAGACGACCATGTCGCGAGAGCTTTTGAAACGCGACGAAGATCTGGTGATGTCGGTGTCCGCAACCACACGGCCGCCGCGTCCGGGCGAACAAGACGGTACGGACTATTTCTTTATAGACCCGGTTGACTTCAATCTCATGGTGAACCGGCAGGAATTGCTGGAGCATGCCAAAGTCTTCGATCATTACTACGGCACCCCGGCCGAGCCGGTACTGGACGCTCTCGACACTGGGCGCGACGTGTTGTTCGACATCGACTGGCAAGGCACCCAGCAACTGAAGCAAAGGGCACGCGACGACTTGGTCAGCGTTTTCATCCTGCCGCCGTCAATGGCGGAATTGGAACGCCGGCTCAAGCAACGCGCCCAGGACAGCGCCGAAACCGTCGCCCACCGCATGGCCAAAGCATCCGACGAAATCAGCCATTGGGCGGAATACGATTACATCGTCGTCAACGAAGACGTGACGTCCTGTCTGGACAGCGTATTGTCCATATTGCTGTCCGAACGCCAACGCCGCGAACGGCAGACCGGCCTTTTGGACTTCGTCAAGGAACTCCGCGACTGGCGCTAGGGCAGTTCTCGGGGTCGTTTTCGGTACGGAGCGAACCGGCGGTAATTGCGACCTTCTTTGACTGCGGAATGGATTTCCGGTGCGAGCTTATCTGATTTTTGGCCGATGACGGGGCTGACGCCTAAGTCTTTTGCCGCGCGCCTGCGCACCGTTTGGGCGATGACATGCGCGAGCAGCTTGACGTCTTGCTATCCGAGCAGGTTGATGACCGGCTATCGCGGTTTGTGTAGCTGCGCCAGTTTGAGGTAGGCAACAATTCAGCAGGACCGAAGAGTAGCTTAATTTACGCCAAATCCTGTCCAAACATTGGGGAGTAGCACATCAATCGCAATCCAAATGGAGCCAAGCGAAATAGTCAGCAGAGTCGCCGCTATCCCGATTACACGAAATGCTAATGGCGCCAATTCTATCAATCCGAAATAGTGAGCGATGCGGCCAAGCACTAGCGTTAGTCCAAGAGCATGAAGCCACATATTGGAAGCCCCCAATACTTCCATGACAATTAGGAGAAAAAGAGCCATTGGTACAGTTTCAATAAAATTGGCTTGGCCTCGCATGCGCCGCACCATTTCTCGATCATCGCCGGTTCCAAGAGAAATTCTTGATGTAATTCGATACAGGGCCACGCGCACTGTAATAGGTACAAACAGCAGTCCCAATATCGCAACATAAATGGGTGTAACGCTAAGTACAGATATCGGTTCCATAAGTGCTCTCCTTTTTGCTAGCGAAGATCACCATATTCTCCACCGCGGTGCGGTGTGCCCGATCGACCCTGTCGGCCCATGACGCGACGGGCTTCGGGTTGTCCGGATATCCCAGAGCATCCGACAGTTCCTTCATCCCAACGACGTTGGCGAAATGAGGCGTCCACATCAGTCCGGCAAATAGGGTGATCACCGTTAGGCACGTGACTTCGAGTGTCATGCTCCTCTGGCCCTGCGCTAAGCCTCTTGTGCCATGAGTTCATTCCGCGCGTTGTTGAGCGCGGCGATCAACGGCACCTCGGCGCGCATGACTTCCACGACGGCCGGGTGTGCCTTGACGAGGTTCAAATGCGCGCTCACTTTGGGCCAGCAACCGGCGTCCACTTCGAAGTCGGTATAGGTCGCGTTGATGATCGTTGTAGCCACGGCGATGTCGGCGACACCCATCTCACCGAAGATAAATCCCTCGGTGGGTAGTTGAGATTCGACGTAGTCGAATACCGGTGGCACCAGATTTTTGACGCTGTCTTCTACGACGCTTTCGTCTCCGGGCACTTTGGTCTGGAATGGGCGGGTCAAGCGCTCCATGAAAATTTTAGCCGCAAGCGGCGTGAAGAGCATGGAACCGGCGTATTCTTCCAGCCAGCGACTCCTGGCACGATCAGCGATATTCGAGGGCCTAACCGGGATTTCGGGATACTGCTCTTCCAGATATTCGACGATCACATTGGAGTCGCGGGTCACGACGTCGCCATCTTCGAAGGCCGGGATCTTGCCCAGCGGGCTAATTGCCAGGTACTCGGGCGTCCTCGTGCCAGGAAACGTCCCTTCCGACTCGTACTCGAGACCTTTGAGCGCGAGGGCAACGCGGACTTTGCGAACGAAAGGAGAAATGGGGGTGCCATAGAGTTTCATGTTCAGTGCTCCTGATAAGGCGGGCGTGTTGGATGTCTTGTTCAACATCGAGCAGTGAATTTATGTCTGACGAGGTTCTCTCGTAAGATCGATTGACGCCAAAAAAAGACCGATCGAGACATGTTGATCAAGAAAATCGAAATTACCGTGGCTGGAAACTACAATGCGGCAGGTTTTCGACTCCAAAGAGATCGTTCCGCAGGCCGATCCTTGCGTGACATGATCTTGGACATGGATGGAAGAAAGCCGCGGCGGGCAACGTGCGATCTCGATCTCGCGCGAGGAGGATGAGGGGATCGAGGTTCTTCGGGAGCAAGGCCCGAGTGCCTTGCCCGAGACGTACTCAGTCAACATCTCGAACGACGCGTTGAAGGGCTACTTCGACGTCACTTATGTGGTTTGACCCGTGGGATACAACTGAGGCGGGAATGCACAGCGTCTTCGACGTCGACAATTTGCCTCTGGCAGCGTTGAGGTATAAGTTTGATTGGAGTCAATAAAAGACCATTCGGGACACGAAAATGAAGAATGTTGCGATTCTTGCGACCGAAAATTGCATTTTATCCACAATCGCTGCCCCCATGGACATGTTCCTGCAGGCCGGCGTGCTCTGGAATATCACGATGGGAGAGCCGCCGCGCCCCGAGTTCGAGGTGAAGATTGTCACCGCGGATGGGCAGCCCATTACAGCACTCAACAACATTCCGGTGATCCCAAAGTGTTCGATGCATGAGGTCGCCGAGGTCGACCTGATCGTCATCCCTTCGCAGGGATTTTTCTACGACATCGAAAGCGACGTGCACCGGGAACGTGTTGAATGGCTGAGCGGCTGGTATGACAAAGGGGCTGATCTGGCGTCGATCTGCGCTGGGGCATTTGTACTGGCGTCGACCGGTTTGCTGGATGGTCGAATAGCGACAACTCATTGGGGGCTGGCGAATCAATTCCGGAAACTCTTTCCGAAGGTCGAATTGAGGACGGACCTCATGGTCACGGAGGAGGAACGTCTGTTTTGTGGCGGGGGGATCACCGCTGACTTGAACCTGTCACTTCATCTGATCGAAAAGTACTGTGGGCGAGAAACGGCGTTGCGAGGCTCGAGATGTATGCTGGTGGATCCTGATCGAACTTCTCAAGCCATCTTCGCCGCGTTCATTCCAAAGAAAGATCACGAAGATGATAAGATCCTTCGAGCCCAAGAACTGATCGAAGGCAGATTCAAAGAGAATATCAAAATGGAAACACTGGCGAAACAGGCGGGCACGAGTCTTCGGCAGTTCAACCGTCGCTTTAAATCGGCGACCGGGGAGACGGCCGTCAAGTATCTCCAACACACACGCGTCGAAGCTGCCAAGATACTCCTGGTGACGAGCAGCCGCGCGTTTGACGAGATTGCCCCGATGGTTGGCTATGAAAACGTCAGCTTCCTTCGCCGCGTGTTCAAGAGCAGCACAGGAACGACACCAGCGGAGTTTCGTCGCAAGTTTGGGAATTTCGACTGAGGCTCCACGGGCAACGGTTCCACTGAGGAGTTGCCCGTTTTGGTCCATATTGGACCTGTCGCGCTTACGTGCCAAAACGCGAAGACTTCAACAACGACCTCACAGATTTTCGGATTGATCATTTGCACGGCCAGCTGAGTGAGGCCATGAAGAAAAATTCCGACCATACGGGACCGTTTGGTCGAAAACTGCTCTAGATCAAACTGTATAATAATGGATTCGTTTTGATGCTGATAATTTGATCTATTTCAAAGTGTTAGAGCACCTTATCTGCGTTCGACTGAACGCCAGTTGCTCTAGTTGTGGAGTCTCATAAGGTTATTCAGATCCAATCCTGATCGGCTGATTGGTGTTCTACGTTTTATGCCAGCATGTGGTCTGTGCCAATTGTAATGATGCAGCCAGTGGGGCAGCTCG
>Ga0315336_1001314_pt1 | contig 50174 bp, 35 predicted proteins | sample ASW5metaG_FD_204512 | JGI IMG/M metagenome (GOLD analysis project Ga0315336, IMG submission 204512) | Ammonia-oxidizing marine archaeal communities from Monterey Bay, California, United States - ASW #5 | ecosystem: Environmental > Aquatic > Marine > Intertidal zone | place: USA: California...
CGGTTCGTTTGCGTCGTCCGCCGCGTCATCCGCCGCCGATGCGTCCGCGTCGTCTGCGGCCTGCGGTTCGTTTGCGTCGTCCGCCGCGTCATCCGCCGCCGATGCGTCCGCGTCGTCTGCGGCCTGCGGTTCGTTTGCGTCGTCCGTCGCGTCGTCCGCCGCCGATGCGTCCGTGTCGTCTGCGGCCTGCGGTTCGTTTGCGTCGTCTGAGGGCACTCCTTCCTCCGGAGTTGCATTGGCATCCGCCGCTGCTGCCTGTTCCGCCTCACTGCCTGGTAATATGAACATCGGACCGCCCATGTCTCGGCCCATACCCCCCTTCAACTCCTCACGTACCGCCGGTGCCGATTCCGCCTCGGGGGCATCGCTGTCGGGCTGGATTTCATCCGGCGTCAGTTTCCGGCTCAAACCGATCTTGCGATCAGCCGAATCGACCCGCAGGATGCGGACTTCAAGCTCTTCTCCGACCTGGACAACGTCTTCCGGGTTCTCGACCTTGTGGTCGGCCAGCTCGGAGATGTGGAGCAGTCCTTCGAGTTCTGGGTCGAGCTGCACGAACACACCAAAATTGGTGATTTTGGTGACGGATCCTGTAACGACCGCCCCAGGTTGAAATTTCTCGGGTATTTGCTTTTCCCAGGGATCCTCGGCCAATTGCTTCAAGCCCAGGGCAATGCGTTTCCGGTTTTCATCAACCGACAGGACCTGGCACTGGATGGGATCACCCTTTTTGAGCATCTCGTTGGCATGCGAAATTTTTCGCGTCCATGACATGTCGCTCACATGCAGCAAACCATCGACACCTTCTTCGAGTTCGACAAAGGCTCCATAATTGGTGAGATTCCGGACTGTGCCGTTGACCGTATCGCCAGTCGGGTATTTTTCAGCGACCTGATCCCATGGATTGGGCTGAGTTTGTTTCATCCCCAGCGAGATTTCCTGCTTGTCTTGGTTGATTCCCAGCACGACGATTTCAACTTCGTCGCCGGTATTCACGAGTTCGGTGGGATGGTTGATGCGTTTTGTCCACGACATTTCACTGATGTGGACCAAGCCTTCAATACCGTCCTCAAGTTTGACGAACGCGCCGTACGACATGACGTTGACGACTTCTCCGGTCGTTTTCGTGCCCACGGGGTACTTGTCGTCGACTTTTTCCCAGGGGCTCTTTTCTTTCTGTTTCAGGCCCAGGGCGATCTTTTCGCGTTCGCGATCGATCGACAAAATCACGACCTCGATTTCTTCATCGATCTTGACCATTTCGGTGGGATGGTTGATGCGCCCCCAGCTCATGTCCGTAATGTGCAGCAGGCCGTCGATGCCACCCAGGTCGACGAAGGCCCCGAAATCGGCGATGTTCTTAACCACTCCGTTGCGACGCTCGCCTTCGGTGATCTTTTCCAGCAGCTCCTTCTTCATCTTGTCGCGTTCATCCTCAATCAACTTGCGCCGCGACACGACGATATTCCGCCGCGCCTCGTCGATCTTCAGGATGACGCACTGGATTTCCTGTCCGATATAATTTGCGATGTCCGACGGTCGGCGGATATCGACCTGGCTGGCTGGTAGGAAGACGTTGACTCCGATGTTGACCAACAGGCCGCCCTTGATCTTGCGCACGACATTGCCGTTGACGACATCACCTTCCGCGTGACTGACGATAATTTTTTCCCACTCGCGAACGCGGTCAGCTTTTCGCTTCGACAGCAGAATGAAGTCAAATGAATCCTCAATCTCCTCGAGCAGCACCTGGATTGTCTGCCCGACTTCTGGTTGCTCGTCTTCTTCATTCCACTCGTCGCGAGGGACGATTCCTTCGCTCTTGAATCCGATGTCGACGAGGACTTCGTCGGTGTCGACCTTCAGAATCACACCCTCAATGATTTCGTTGACAGTGAAATCGATTGTGCCGACCAGCCGACTGTCGATCGCTTCCTGGCCTTCACCCAATTCCGCCAAGGCCTGATCGAGTTCGGATTCGTCAATTGTCAATTCGCGGATGAGGTTTCGGTCAACCATGATTCGGTAGCCGCCTTGAAGTGCTGTCTGCAGATCTAGCGCGAACTCATGACGCCGGTCCGGAACCACCGGACCGCGGTGTTCAACGCGATCTGCCCCAAACGGGGGAGGAGCTTGATTCGCCGGCCGGTGCCCACCACGATAGCAGGCGCATTTTTCCGGAGACGACAAGCGGCAGACTATACCACATGTCAATTGATCGCGGCTAGGTAAAACGAACGGGCCGCTGATAAATGCTCAAATCCCCAGATTCACTCTGGACAGTACTCCTGCAGGGGCGCGGGGCAGAGAATGGGTCGTTGATCACCCTGCAAATCCTGAATCCGACGCTGCCGCGCACCAACGGATTCGGCATCTGTGTGGACGCTGATCTCGAATTCTGCTGATCGCGAGCCGCCTGGCGGCAGGCTGACGACGCGGCCTTGCCGACGCTCAAACGAGCGAGGATTCGGTAGACTCGTGCTGGGCTCGATGCCCGTGACGTAGCCGTCCGCCAGGGCTTGAGTGTTCTTCCAGACCGTGAAACAGGGCAATTCCCGGCGGTTGAAACTCAGTGAAAATCCGCGGTCGCCATCGGAATTGCTGAGCAGGACTTCCGTCCGACCTTGTTCATCCTCTTGCAGTTCCAGGAAGTAACATTGTTCCTGATAACCTGTGGTGGGCTCCTGGTATGTCTGCCATGTCGAGAGATCTTCAGCGGCCCGCTGATCGCGGGGGATCACACGTGACGTGGGAGCGGCCAAGCGGGCTCCACCATCCAGAAACGGAGGTCCCAGGTTGATGTGATACAGCAATTCGACCTCCGTGTCCTGGCCTCCCAGGTTGGTGATCTGGTCACAAATCCGCATGCTGTTCGATCCCAGGTGTGTGGAGATGGTCGATGTCAGTTGCAGGCGTGGTCCGAATACGCTGCATTCGTCAACGACGCCCGTAACCGAAAGTTCTCCCTGCTCCGTCACTTTGGCGCTCACGTGGTGGGCCGGCAGATTCGCGATCCGTCCATGTAATGTGAGCGGCGTGCCACATTCATCGATCTCGGGGGCGCCATGCCATGACAGTCCACAGCGGCACAGGAGTTCGTTGAATCCGTCGAGCCAGCCAAGGCCGTTGCGCCGTGAAGCGTCGATCAACGCGGGGTGGACAGGGTATTCGACCGGCGATTGCCAGCCCACGGGGCAACCGTTGGCCGTTCCTTTCCACAGGCCCATGCCACGTGTTGGCAGGATGCTGAGCGAAAACAGGCCGTTGTTCAAGTCGACAACGTCGACTCCCTCGCATGACCCGCCCCGCAATGTGCGTTTCTGAATCGACCAGTCCAGAGGACTGTCAATCGAGATTGGACTCGACAACGGTGTCCAGACGAACGAGTCCTGCCAGACGTCATTGGCCAGATCGAGTAGTACGACGCTTGTGTCGAACATGTGTTGTGTACCAAGTGCCGGGGTTGTGGGATCGGGAATCCGCGGAGGTGGTGACGCGATCCGTGGGGCGCCGCGTTTCTCTGCGACCGAACCAACACGGTAGGCAGTCACTCCCTGGAAATCGATGGTCCGCCCCAAGTTTCTGCCGTATTGACATAGACCTGTTCTTGCAAACCGGAGAAAATAATCGGTTGCAAATTGGGGGATTCTCATTGGTACAACTGCCCATCAACGGGCGACTGTCAGCAAAATCCATCCAGGTCGATTCCGTTCATCAACACGAAGTGCCAGCACATGCCATCCGATCCGGAAAATGGAACAGTGATCGATTATGCGGTCCCCTATTCAGCGGAGTGGTACGCGTATCTGAAACAGACACTGGGTGATGCCGCCTGCCGTCAAATGGGTTTCTACGCAATCCCGACGGACCTGTTGCTGTCCGTAGTGATCCCTGTCTACAACGAACAAACCACGCTCGAAGAGCTCGTGGACCGCGTGTGCCAGGTGCCGGTGCGCAAAGAGCTGGTTCTGGTCGATGATTGCAGCCGTGACGGTTCGCGAGCCATTCTCGAACAACTCCAGGAGCGTTTCGCGGCCGATGATCAGAATCGTATCAAGGTCCTGTTTCATCGCGTGAATCAGGGGAAAGGCGCGGCGTTGCACACGGGCTTCGCTGCGACGTCGGGAGACATCGTCGTCATTCAAGATGCGGACTTGGAGTACGATCCGTCAGAGTTTCCGCGGTTGATGCGGCCGATTATCGAGGAGCAGGCCGACGTTGTCTACGGGAGCCGGTTTCTGGGCGGCCGGCCACACCGGGTGCTCTACTTCTGGCACTATCTGGGGAACCGGTTTCTGACAGCGCTGTCGAACGCGTTCAGTAATCTGAACTTGACGGATATGGAGACGTGTTACAAGGTCTTCCATCGACGGGTGGTCGACGAAGTCACGCCCAAGCTCAAACAGAAGCGATTTGGCTTCGAGCCCGAAGTCACTGCGCGGATCGCACGCCGAGGCTATCGCGTATTCGAGATGTCGGTCAGTTACTCGGGGCGGACTTACGAGGACGGCAAGAAAATCGGTTGGAAAGACGGTTTTCAGGCCTTGTGGTGCATTATCCGTTATGGCCTGGCCGACTGACAACCACGCCACGGCCTGCGTCCACGACGCCTCACGGCACAAGCCAGCGCGGTAGATTCCGCGGTGCCGAATCGGCCCATCCCGGCGTGCGGGTCTGTTGCTGTTGGTTGGGCTGCCATGGCAGCGGACGACTCGGTGGCCTTACCGGGCGCGGACGTTGTAGCACAACAGCGCGTCCTGGTCGCGCAGGTAGAGCTTGCCGTTGTGAATGACGGGATGCGGCCAGCTCTTGCCGTTGTTGGTTGCCATCCGAAATTCTCCTTTGGGCCTGTAAGAGTCGGGCGTGGCTTCGATCAAGGCGACAACGCCGTTTTCATAGCGAAAATACAGGTGGCCGTCCGCATAGAGGATGGCTGCCGATCCGCTGCCCAAACCGCGCTTCGGCCCCCATTGGGACTTGCCTGTCTTCAATTCAATACACAGTGGAAGTCCTTTGTTGTGGCCATGCCCGCAGTACAGATAATCGTCCACAAGAATCATGCCACCGTGGTGGTTCTGCAGCTCCTTGGAACCCAGGAAATACACTTCTTCGATTCCCTTCGCGGCGGGCTGGATTTTCAGCAAGGCGCTCCCTGTGCCGTAGCCGGTCGAACAAAACACGTAGTCACCGGAGATCACGGGAGTGGGGATGTTGGCCGTCCCATTGGCGATACGGTTGTAGTTCCACAGCAGTTTGCCGGAGTCCGCCGCCACGGAGATGATGCCTCTTCCCGTCATTTGCACATATTGCCGCACTCCCCCGCCCTGGCTGACCACGATTGACGAGTAACCCGCTCCGTCCTTCCCGCGACTTCCCAGGTCACTGATCGATGTTGTCCAGATGGTGTTGCCCGTCTTGCTGTTCAGGGCCGCGATGGCTGCTGTTTTCGCCCCGGGTGTACAGATCAGCCGGTCACCGTCCAGCAGGGGAGATTCGCTGTAGCCCCAACCCGACATCATCTTGCCGCCAAACTCGCGAGCGAAATGTGTGGACCACACCTGTTTGCCGGTTCTAGCATTGACGCAGAGCAGCGTGCCTTCTCGACCCAGCGCGTAGACCATGCCGTTTCCGACCGAAGGCGTGCAGTTGGGGTTGCCCTGTCCACAGGGAGTGGACCACAGTTCGCGGCCCGTGCTGCTGTCCAATGCGATCAAGAACGTGCCGGACTGCGGGCGCCTGCGGCGGCCCATCGTGTAGATGCGGCCAGCGGCCACTGCGATGCTCGAATAGCCGCTGCCCAAGCCCTCGGCCTGCCAGACCAGCGGTGGCCCCTGCTGTGTCCAATCCTGTAACAGCCCCGTCTCCAGGCAGATGCCGTTGCGTTGCGGTCCGCGCCAGGTCGGCCAGTCCGAGCCAGCTTTCGGATCCGCTCCTGGAAGCGGCGTGCTCGCTAACAAACTCAAACACGTCAGAAGTAAGATGACGGTCGCGTTGCGTGGCATGAGCTGATTTCCTTCCACTCGGTGGGGCCAAGTTGGCTCCCTCTGGCTGGTCTCGGTTCCAGGTTTCAACGCATCGATCCTGCGTTCATACTTGTACGCCACTCTAGTTACTGGGCAGCAGTCTGGCAATCTGCGCACGGAGTTTGACCTGTGAGGCGGCCATCGGCGTGGTGGGATTTGCTTCACTGGTCAGTCTTGTATGATGGACGCGTGTGGATGGGGACTCTCGGACGGCGTTGGATAGGCACGGGTTGACGACTGGGATGCTCTGATGGATCGGCCCCCCTTGTTGGAACTCCAGAATCTGAGTAAGTCGTACGGGACGGTTCCGGCGCTGCGGTCGCTGTCGTGTACAGTTTGGCCCGGAGAAGTTGTGGGGCTGGTTGGCGAAAATGGCGCGGGCAAATCCACTCTGATTCGATTGATCAGCGGTGTGATTCCACCGTCGGCCGGACAGATGCTCTGGTCGGGAAAAGTGGTGCAATTTGCGTCCCCGGCTGCAGCTTTGGCCAGCGGAATCGCCACAATTCATCAGGAACTGAATTCCTGTGCGCACTTGTCCGTGGCGGAGAACATGTTGCTGGGAGAAGCCTGGCCGCGTGGGCGCTGGCGGCGCGTGGCCTGGACCAGCCTGATGCGCGAAGCCAGCCGACGGTTACTGGAGTTTGACCTGGACATCGACCCTCGCAGGCCCATGCACCAATTGACGCCAGCCGAACAGCAGGAAGTGGCGATCGCCGCGGCTCTGGCCCGAGACGCGCAGGTGCTGATTCTTGACGAGCCCACGGCGAGTCTCACGGAAATGGAAGCGCGCCGGCTCGGCGCGCGGCTGAGGCGATTGCGGGACATGGGGCGGTCGGTGATCTATGTCTCGCACCGTTTGGACGAAGTCATGGCCGTCAGTGATCGCATCCTCGTGTTACGCGACGGGCGGTTGACTTGTGACGTGCCGACACCAGAAACGTCGACTCCGCAAGTCATGGAAGCCATGCTGGGGACGATTCCTGCGCGCCCGCAGCGCACGAGCCAAGATCGCACGTCTGCTGGATCCCCCGGTTTTCACATGCACAGAGCTTCCTGCGCCGGCATGTTCCGCGATGTGTCCCTGCACATCGGATGTGGAGAAATTGTCGGCCTGGGCGGGCTGTTGGGAGCGGGACGCTCGGAACTGGCCCGCGCCATTTACGGTCTGTATCCCTTGTCATCGGGACGGATGGAACTGGCCGGTCGGCCATGGTCGCCGGGCAGCCCGCAACAGGCACTCGCCAAAGGAGTTGTTTATCTTCCGGAAGAACGCAAGCGCCAAGGCCTGATCTTGGAGCACTCGGTTTTGGATTCCGTGGGAATCTGCATTGCGTCCCGCGTCTCACGTTGGGGCTGGATTCAGCGGGCAAAGGAGCGTCAGATTGTGCAGGCTGTGCTGAAGCGTTACACAGTCCGTGTTCAAAGCCTGGGACAACCCGTGGGAACATTGAGCGGTGGAAATCAGCAGAAGCTGCTCTTGGGGCGCTGGTTGGAACGCGATCCGCAATTTGTCATTCTGGACGAGCCGACGCGTGGTGTCGACGTAGCGGCCAAGTCACAAATGCACTCTCTGATTCAAGAACTGGCCGCCCGAGGCAAACTGGTTTTGCTGATATCCAGCGATTTGCCGGAACTGGTGTCACTCAGCGATCGCATCGTCGTCTTGAATCGCGGAACCGTCGTCACCACGTTGAGTGGGCCGGGGAAGACGGAACACGCCGTGCTGATGGCCGCGGCCGGTCGGGAACCCGCGTGTTCGGAAACGACTGCAGCGACTGATCCCGTTTGACGGCTGGTCCAGCGACTGGCAATCACGGCGAGAGACTCGACGGCTTGGAATTCGCAGGAGAAAGCGGCATACTTGACCGTTCGACACGCGCGGATCGGTCCGTTGAGAACGCGCCGTGGAACCAGGGCTGCGAGGCCGCCGCGTGATCGACTCGGGTTGTTCAATGGTATTTCGTGGTATTCCCCAGGGTGTCCCCGTTCGAGGACCGCAATGACTGCAATGACAGACGATACATTCGCCAAATTGGAAGAGCTGCAACAGAATTCCGGTGCCCCTGCGGCGATCGACGCCTTGATCGATGGCTTGCGGACCAGCCAGGATTATTCGCAGCTCTTTGAAGCGCTGATGCTCAAAAAACGCTTCGATTTGAAACTTTCGTTGAGCCGTCCAGCCACATTGGATGATGTTCCCGATGCGCTACAGGATGAATTCCGTGACGCATTCGTTGAGGCTGCACGGGAAGTGGGCCAGTTGTTCTTGGACGCCGATCAGCTCACGCAAGCCTGGCCCTATTTTCGTACGATCGGTGAATTCGAGCCTGTGGCCCGCGCCATCGAGAAGCTGACGCCCAAAGCGGACTACGACGAGGGCCAGGAAGAGATCATGCAGATTGCTCTGTACGAAGCCGCACACCCGGTCAAAGGACTCGAACTGTTGCTGCACTCGCACGGTACCTGCAATACGATTACAGCGCTGGATCAGCAGATGCAGCAAATGACTCCCCCGCAACGCGCCGAGGCGGCTGCCATGATCGTGGATCACCTGTACCACGAACTGGCTCAGACACTCAGGCATGAAGTTGAGCAGCGGATGGCTGTTGTGCCACCCGATGCGCGTGTCCGGGAGTTGATCGCGGGGCGTGACTGGCTGTTTGCCGAAGGGAACTACCATATCGATGTTTCGCATCTCAGTTCCGTAGTTCGCTTTGCCCGATCACTTCCGAAAACGGCACCTCAACTGGCGCAAGCCATCGAGCTGGCCGAATATGGGGCTCGGTTGGACGGGCAGTTTCAGTATCCGGGGGAGCCGCCATTTGATGATGCGTACGTCTCCCACCAGCATTACTTCAAGGCTCAGTCGGGTGACGATGGGGAAGAGTCGTTGCAGTATTTTCGGGACAAATTGCGCGCGGAGCCGGACTTGGCCGACCAGCAGATGATCGCCTATGTGCTGGTCGACCTGCTGCTGCGACTGGAACGTAGTGACGAAGCACTGGAACTGGCGGAGGAATTCCTGAAGGACGTGGACGAACAAGTGGGTTTCTCGTTTCCCGACTTGTGCCGTGAAGTTGGTCGGTTGGATGTGCTCTGTCGCGTGTCGCGCGACCAGGGAGATCTTGTGGGGTTTACCGCTGCTTTGGTCGAAAACGGATCCTGAAGGCTGTGGCCGGTTGTGGGGACGCGCCGCATCCGGGTCCGGGAACATCGGATGGGCGGTTACCAAGCTCAGAATCGTCAGGCCTGGGATCGATTGGCCCGGCAGGATAGCCAGTTCTGCCGCGTGGCCAGCGACGCGGAGTGTGCGCGTCCCCTGGACTGTCTGGACTCGCGTGGCTGGTTGCCTGCCAGCGTTGAGGGCTGGAACGTGCTTTGCCTGGCGTCCGGCGGAGGCTGGCAGTCCATTCTGTACGCCGCTGCGGGGGCGCAGGTGACCGTGGTCGACCTGAGCCCCGCCATGCTGGAACTGGATCAACGGGAAGCCGAACGACGTCGACTCTCGGTGCGAACCATTCAGGCCTCGATGGATGACCTGACCGTGCTGTCCACGGCCACCTTTGACCTGGTTCACCAGCCAGTCAGCACCTGTTATGTACCCGATATCGCCACAGTGTATACCGAAATCGGCCGCGTATTGCGGGATGGGGGAGTTTATATCAGCCAGCACAAGACTCCCACCAGCTTGCAAATCTCCCAGCGGAATCCGCAGGGCGGCTACGTGATCGGTCTGGAGTACTATCAGTCGGAGCCGTTGCCGGTCACTCAGGACACGGCGTATCGTGAAACCGGAGCGACGGAATACCTGCATCGCTGGGAGCAGCTGTTAGGTGAACTTTGTCGGGCTGGATTTGTGATCGAAGACCTGCTGGAGCCGTTGCGAGCCGATTATTCGGCTCCCGTGGGCCATTACCGCCATCGGGGGCGGTTTGTGGCTCCCTACGTTCGCATCAAGGCCCGCCGGTTGCCGCGGGGCACGACGCAGGCCGAAAGTCAACGCATCTGGCTGCCATCCGGGAATGACGGGGCCGGTGGGGCCGGTGGCAGCAATCCGCAAAAAGCACCTGATCGGTAGAATTTACCCGTTTTCACTAACCGGTCGTCCGACAGCTGCCGATTAAGATCCTCAGGCGGGATTGCAGTCGCGCAGTGAGTCCGGGCGGTGCCCTGGACAGGCTCCTATTGACGGGATGGAGTCGGTGTGCAAAATACCCGCTCGATTTCGACAGACAATTCAGCATCACGCGTTCGTGACCAGTGCCCGGGCCGTGGATAACCGGTAACGCAAAGGAGTGCATACGCCGTGAAGAAAATCTTGGTTCCCACACTGACCCTGGCCATTCTGACGGGTCTGGCAAATCCGATCTCCACCGCTTGCGCTCAAGCGAAAGCGACACTTCCGCACAAAGTGGGTTTGATCGACATGGCCCACGTGTTTCAGAACTATCGAAAATTCGAAGTTCTGCGTGAGGACTTGAAGGGGCAGATCGGTCAGAGCGACAAGCAGGCCAAGCAAATGGCCGCCGCGATGAAGAGCCTTCAAGAGCAAATGAAGGAGCTCAAATCGGGAAGCCCGGCCTATGTCGCGGTGGAAAAGAAGATACTCAAGACCAAGTCGGAATTCGACGCGTTCAGTCAAGGGGCACGTCGAGATCTGATGCGCAAGGAGTCGCAGATCTACAAGACGATCTACCTGGAAGTCGCCGACGCGGTTCAGAAGTACGCGGCCTATTACAACTACACACTCATTATTCGCTTCAATCGGCTGGTTTTGGATGAAAAGGCCACGCCTCCGGAAGTTGTCCAACGCATGAACAAGCAGGTTGTCTATTTTCGTTCGGATGACGACATTACGGACTCCGTGCTGCAGTATCTGAACAAGAAATATCAACAGTCTTCCGGCACGGCTCCGGCTGGGCGGTCGGCTGCAAGTCCGGCTGCAAGTCCGCGACGAAATTGAAGCGTCGGTCCGGCTCTTGATCTTGAATTCTCAGCCGGCAATGGTTTTGTGGCCATTGCCGGCTTGCTCAACGAATGACTGGGTCTTTTCGGAACAGTGCATGCAGCAGCGATTGCAACACACGATTGCTAAATCGGTTGATCTGGCGGGGTTCGGCTTCTTTTCCGGTACGAATGTCCTGATCCGCTTTGAACCCGCGGATGAAGATTCTGGAATTCGATTCCAACGCGATGATTGTCCGAGTTCACAACCGATTCCCGCAACGCTTGATTTCGCCACCACCCTGCACCGACGGACCGGGCTCGCGGCGCACGACACACACGTCGCCATGGTCGAACATGTGATGGCGGCGTTGTCGGGATTGCAGATCGACAATTGCCTGGTACGACTCAACGGTCCTGAACCGCCGGGTGTCGATGGGTCTTGCCAGCCATTTGTCGAAGCTTTGCTGAAAGTGGGAGTTGTTCCGCAGGACCGTCGACGCACAGCGCTGGTCGTGTCACACGACGTGCACGTCGCCGAGCCAGGGCAGTCTGGCTGGATCCGCGCCCGGCCCACGGAAACCAACGCGCTGGTGATCGCTTATGATCTCGACTATGGACCTGGGTCACCGATTCCCCCGCAACGGGTTTGTGTTGAGATCACTCCCGAGACGTTCCTCAGCGAAATTGCGTTTGCGCGGACGTTTATTCTGGAATCAGAAGTCGCTGAATTGCGGGCTTGTGGTTACGGAACGCAAGTGACGGCGCAGGATCTGCTGGTTTATGGTGACCAGGGAGTGATCGGTAATGCTGAGCGCACGGCCGATGAATGTGCGCGACACAAGATCCTCGATTGTCTGGGAGATGTCGCTCTGCTGGGCCAAGACCTGATCGGTTGCATTGACGCGCGTCGTTCCGGTCATCTGCTCAATCTTCAACTGGCGCGCAGTTTGGCACAATCATGCGCTGGGCCGGCGTCAGGCAGCCATCGTCAGGTGGCCTGAGTCGCAGCACAACAATCCACAGCCTGATATTCGTGTGACAAGGAAGTCCGCATGTCTGTGAACATCTCACCGCTGGCAGTGGTTGAAAAGGGAGCCGATCTCGGAATCGACGTTGAGATTGGACCTTTTTGTCGTGTGGGGCAGCACTGTCGCATCGGTGACGGGACACGGTTGGACAGTCACGTGGTGATCGTCGGGCATACGAGTATTGGTCAAGGGAATCACTTCCAGCCGCACACGGTGATCGGCGGTGATCCCCAGGACGTCAGCTATCGTCAGTCCGATACACGGGTTGAGATCGGCGATGACAATGTATTTCGTGAAGGGGTGACCGTAAATCGAGGTGCCGAGAAGGAAGATCGCACCACGCGGATCGGTAATGCAAACATGCTGATGGCCAATAGCCATGTGGCCCACAATTGCCACGTGTTTGATCGGGTCAAGCTGGTCAACGGAGTGTTACTGGGGGGCCATGTGCACGTGCACGATGGAGCAATCGTCTCGGGGAATTCCGTCGTGCATCATTTTTCGACCCTGGGAACATTGTGTTTTGTCAGTGGTGGTTGCCGCGTGCCCCATGATGTGCCGCCCTTCATGCTCGCCGCTGGCAGCGACAACCCCGAAATCAAGACCATCAATTCGGTTGGACTGAAACGAGCCAATATCCCGGCCGAGACCATCCAGCGGATCAAAGGGATTTTCCGTCTGCTGTTTCGGCAAAGGAAGAGCCTGGACGAGACCCGTCAAATCGTCCAGCAAGCGGTGGGACATGTCCCCAGTGAAATCGTGCATCTCCTGGACTTCATTGAGCGACAGAAGGCGGGTGTCATGGGACGGGCTCGCGAAGCCCAGCGGAACGCATCCGCACCGCAGGAACAGGGAACACCGGCACGATCGGGGAAGGCAAAGGCAGCATGACTGGTTTGAAACTGGCGGTGGTCGGAGTGGGTGCCTTGGGGCGACATCACGCCCGTATTCTCTCGGAACTGCCCAACGTTGATCTCGTGGCGGTCGCTGACTGCGATGCGGAGCGGGGCCGGATGGTGGCCGATCGGTGCCAAACGCAGTTTGTATCGGACCCCTGTTCGCTGATTGGTACCGCGGATGCCGTTGTCATTGCCGTTCCGACAAAGTTCCACCTGCAAACGGCCCTGCCGTTTCTCGAACATCGCCTGCCTGTCCTGGTAGAAAAACCCCTGGCGCTGGATTTGTCGGAGGCGGAACAACTGCTGGCGGCTGCGGAAGCCAGTGAGACCTTGCTGCAAGTGGGACACATCGAACAGTTCAACCCAGCCACTGTCGCCGCTCGACCCCTGTGCGGTCAGCCCAAGTACATTCGCTGCGAACGCGTCAGCCCTTATCCCTTTCGGTCTATGGACATTGGTGTCGTCCATGACCTGATGATCCATGATCTCGATTTGATTCTGAGCCTGGTCGAGGATGAGGTCCATGACGTGAGTGCTTTCGGGGTCAGCCTCATGGGAGCCCAGGAAGACTGCGTTCAGGCCCGGGTGACATTTCGCGGGGGCTGTATCGCGGATCTGACTGCCAGCCGGGTCAGTCCCGTGGCCACTCGGACCATGCAGGTCTGGTCTGCCAGTGGAACAGTCTCGATTGACTTCGCGAGTCGAGAAATCGTGGGATACCGCCCGTCGGAGATGTTGCTGTACGGGACTTCTCCCGTCGAGCGAGCTCAGCAGGCCGGAGCCGATATTGAACAACTCAAGCAGGATGTGTTCGGGAAGTTCTTGAATCTGGATCGTCCCACGGTTCCCCCGGCGGATGCCCTCACGGCCGAACTCCAGGACTTTGTCGATTGTGTGCAATACGGACGGTCGCCGCGCGTGGGCGGCCCAGAGGCTCTCAAGGCGATGCGTCTGGCTGAGCGTGTGCTGGAATCGGTTGCCGGACACCAGTGGAATGGCCAGGCCGCGGGGCCCATTGGCCCCCAGCCCGTCTTTCCCGTTCTGCGACGGATGGCCGGCTAAGAAACAGCCGGGCATTGCCAGGCAAATCTGCGTGTCAATCGGCCTGCCGCACCGACAGGCAGACAATCTCTCGATCGTCGCGCATGTACAGGCGGCCGTTGGCCAGCGCAGGTGCTTGCCGCGTGGTTCCCAACACGACTTTTCGGCCGAGTTCGCTGTAGCCGTCGGGGGATGCGACCACCACCACCAGTTCCCCCTTCATCGTTGTGAAGAACAGCTTGCCGTCGGCTGCGATCAGATTGGACTTTCCAAACCGAGTCTTTTGCCACACGCGTTCTCCCGTACGGATGTCCACACAATTCAAATGCGTCACCGGGCCTGCACTGCCGACATTGTCCAACCCATACAAGTGGTTGCCCAGCAGAATCGACGTTTGCCACTCGTTGCGCAGTGAACTGGTTCGACCCTGCGATGTCCAGGCCGCGCGGACACGAAAACTGGCGTCTGCGGCCTGCAATTCCAGCAGCGCCGAACCGTGATTTTCACCCGCTGAGATAAAAATTCGCCCCTGATGGCTGAGCGGAGTGGCGATGTTGCAGTCGTAGTCCGTTTCGTAAGGATAACGCCACAGGAGCTTGCCCGAGTTGGGATCGACGCCGATCACGGACTGGCCCGTGAAGGACACAACCTGCTGCCGGCCAGCGACGGTTCGTAACGCCGGTGATGAGTATCCAGCGCGGTCGGAGCCGGTCTTCCACACGATGCGGCCACTGGCGCGGTCGCAGGCCACCAGGGTCCCGCGGGTACTTCCCGCGATGACCAGCACCCGTTTGCCGACCACCAGAGGCGAACTGGCCATTCCGTAGTCGGCTGGTTTTGCGGCCAGTTGCTCGACCACACGCGTCTTCCACAACACCCGTCCTGACTCCAGATCCACGGCCGCTAGAATGCCCTCGCCCGTGTAAGCGTAGGCCGTTCCGTCCTGGATCGCAGGTGTGGCCCGCGGTCCATTGCCCATCTGGTTGCGATAGTTGGGAGCCAACGGGATCTCGTGCACCCGCCGTCCAGTTTTCGCGTCGAGTACCCGGACGACCTGTTGACCGGCGGATTGCAACATGGTGACCAGTCGGCCGTCCTGGATTGCCAGTCCCGACATGCCGGTGCCGCCCGGACTGCGCCATAACTCCGGGGGACCGTCGGTAGGCCATTTGCGCATGAGTTGTGTTTCGCGGGAAATCCCGTTGCGATCCGGTCCCAGGAACTGGGGCCAATCGCCAACGTCGCGTGACGGTGTGTCCTGAGCGCTCAGTTGCTGCACATCACCGGTCAAGGATCCACACAGGCAGGCAGTTCCCAGTACCATTCCCATCGACAAACCCAGACCCGGCCTGATGCGTGCAAGCATGAACGTTCTCCCTGGTAAGCGACGTGGCTGTGAGGACCCGTTTGTTGTAGCCGCAGTCTAGTTTGTGAAGGACGACCGTGCCAGTTGGCGGCCGCCGAGTGTACGGACGGCGGACGGCGTGTGGTTGCCGGCCCTGAGCCGAGGTCTGGCGGCCTTCAGAATCCCCAGTCGTACTGGTCAATGTTCTCGGCAGTGAAGCGAATCGGTTTGGACAGAATGACCATCTTGGGGTCCAGTGGACTGAATTCCAACGGCCGATGGTGGGCAATTGTCTGTCCTGCCGCAAGGGGCTCGTCTCGCACCAGGGCCACCGCCAGGCGGACAGTGAGATCGCCCAATTCCCGCGGATCCCACAGATAGAAACTCCGCAACACACCCTGCTTGATGTAAGGCCGCATCTTGTGGGGTGACGTGTTGCCGGTCAATGCGACTTGCCCCCATTTTTTCGTCCGCTTCAATGCCTCGGCAGCGCCCGGCACCGAGTTACTGTCGAAAGCAATGATCCCCTTCAGATGGGGATGGACGTTGAGCAGGGTCTCGACCTTCGCACGCGCCACATTTTCATCCTCATTCGTGACCACGACCTCGACGAGTTTCATTTTTGGATACTTGTGGACCGCACGTTTTTCGGCGTGCCGCCGCCAGGCGTTGAGATTCGCAGCGTCAAGACTGGCGATGGCAATCGCCCACTCGCCTTCGCCGTTCATCTGCTCCGCGATGTCATCGATCAGCATTTCCCCCAGCAACTGATCGTCGACTTGATTGACCATCAGGTCCCGGCCACTCTGCGGGGCATCGCTGTCCCATGTCAGGACCTTGATGCCCCGTTGCTGAGCCCGACGAACGAAGTTCTTGATCGACTTTGGCTGATTGGGGGCCACGCAGATCGCGTCCACACCCTGACGGATCCAGGATTCGATGAACTTGTTCTGTTCCGATCCGCTGGGCTCGCGGGGGCCATCGTAGATCAGTCGGACTCCCAGGTCTTCGGCCGCCTTCTTGGCTCCCCGATGACAGGCGTCGAAATAAGCGATGTTGGTCAGTTTCGGCAGCATCGCGATCACCGTGGTGTTTGCTGACGAATCGTCAGTGGCCGTTGTGCAACCTGCTGCCAGAACTGCGACAACGGAAAGGAAAACTCCTGCCGAGCGGGAAAGCTGATGCATGCGCTGAAAGCTCCCTGGGTGGTGCGTGAGTGCGGCAGCCGGCACCGTTGGTCCACCGCAAACAAACGCCGGCCTGCCGGTTAAGAAACTCAGATTCCGAGGCCTCAATTGCAGCTTGAATTCTATAGGCTGCACGGCAGTGACGAAAGCCGCTAACGCTGTGATTGTCCGGTTGCCGCGTCACCGGAGCCCGCCGGACTTCGGTCATGGAGCCAGACGCACAGAATCAGTAGACCACCCATCAACACGTACTCGCAGTGGCTGATCTTGAACGGAAAACCGGCTGGAGCCCAAAAGGCGAAACCGCGGAGCCCTTCCCCAAGTACCGCAATGATCAACACGCCCCATACGGAACCCATCAGACTTCCATACCCGCCGCTGACGCGCGTGCCCCCCAGGACAGTGGCCACAATCACCTGCAACTCCAATCCTTCAAGCGAACTGGCTTTGATCGAGCCATTGCGGGCGGTAAAGCACAACGCCGACAGGAACCCCAGACCGCCCATCAGAGCGTACACCTCGCATAATCGTCGTGTTACGGGGATGCCGGCATACCGGGCGGCGATCCGGTTTCCACCGATCATCAGAATCTCGCGACGCCATCGGGAATTGTGGAAGTAACAACCACCCATCCCGACGACGATCCCGATGAGCGTGATGGCACCTTGCCAGGTTCCTAGCCAACTGTAGGCCGGTACGTCAAAAAAGGGCGCGTTTTCCCGGTCGCCGATGACCACCTGGCACAGACCGCGAAAGAAAAACAACGAGCCGAGTGTGGCGATGATCGGCGGGACATCGAGACGCGCGATCATCAGACCATTGAACAGACCCGATCCGACCCCCACCAGCAGTCCCACAGGCGCCGCGATGTACCAGAAACTCGCGTCTGCCGTGAAGGTCGACATCACACAGGCGACCAGGGCCACCAGCGAACCAATTGCCAGGTCGATTCCGGCGGCCATCATGATCACTGTCATACCGCAGGCCAGGATCAACAGCGGAGTGGATTGGGTGATCAGATTGTCCAGGAACGCGGAGGCTGAGATGACGAAGTCAGCCGGGCTACTGAAACCGACGCCACAAAACGGTGCGAACAGTGCCAGTTCGACGAGCAATAATCCGGGCAGGATCAGATGTTTCACCGCAGTTCTTCCAGCTGTTGGTGTCTGCGCTTCAAACCGCAATCCAGGCCGATCACGATCAGGATCACCGCTCCCTGGATCGCGGTCCGCCAGTATTCGCTGACGCCCGCATAAATCATGGACTGTCCGACCAGGTACAGAAACAACGCTCCCAGCGCCGTGCCCAGCACGCTGCCTTCACCGCCAAAGATGTTGGCCCCTCCCAGCACCACCGCGGCGATCACTTCCAATTCAAAGCCCAGGGCCATGCGCGTGGGTTCAATCGTCAGGCGGTTGGTTACGTAGGTCAGTGACGCCAATCCCAGGAAAACGCCCGAGGTCAGAAACGCCAGGCCGATGATCCGCTGAGGTTGGAGTCCGCTCAAGCGACAGGCTTCTGCGGAACTGCCGACAGCTTGCCACAAACGGGGCCAGCGACCGTTGGCCTCCCACATCCAGGCCAGTCCCAGCATGACCGCTGCGATTGCGGCTGCATAGTCGCGACCCGGAGCGTGGTAAGCGTCGTTGGTCACCGAGAACTGGCCGCCGAAGTCCAGGACACAGATATCCGCCAGAATCAGCGCCAGACCGCGGTAAGCTGTGAGGCCGGCGAGCGTCACGATGATGGCCGGCAATCGAGAGACTCGGATCACGGCGGCATTGGCCAGCGACAGCACACAGGGCGTGGCCCAGCAGGCCGCGAAACAGGTGAACGGTGGTTGGTCCGATGCGTACAGGATGCCGAACACAGTACCCGCCAGAACCACCTGTCCACCAATCGACAGATCGATGGCTCCCGTGGTGATGACAAAGGTCAACCCCATCCCCGCCAGCAACGTGGGGGCCAGGTTGGGACCCATTTGAGACAACTCGGTGGCGAACGATACGTTGTCACGACTCAGGCTGTACAGGAATAGATAGGCCAGGACGGCCAGATTGCCGAGCAGCAAAACCAGGATCCGCGCCCGGAGCCGGGGCAGCATCCGTTGGAACGCGGGCAACCGAGTTGGCGTGTCGTTGGTCAACATGGCAAGGTGTGCGCCGACGGGCTGGGCAACATCGTGGACCATCACCGGGGAAGACACAGACGCCGCTCGACAGCTGCCGCAGTGGCGCAGTGCCCAGCCGCGGCACCGCCGGTGGCAGCACGGTGTGGATCGTCACCATCATAGGCCCCGGCCTGCCGTTGTTCCACGCCGCCGTGACCACAAGGGTGATGAGTTCCGAACAGGCCGACTAGCGGTCGCGTGGCCCCGCACCCTCCGTCTGTGCTGGTCGCTCGGCCGGCGCGGGGGAATGCCCCAGATTTCCAACATGGACAATCCCGGCGGGAAGATCTCGCTCGGACTGTTCCAGATGCTGCAGCAGTATGCGACGCAACTCGCGAATCGTCTTGGGGTGACGGTGCAGGCGACTGTGGTCGGATCGCACGACGAGCTCCGAATCGATGTCGTCCCGATGGGCGCTGACATACGAGACGATTCCGTCGTCCGTCTCCTCCAGGCGGCCACGTGTTCGTGAGCCGATGACGCTGTGAAACCGCACGCGTCCATGGGCAGTGAGCCGCTGCATGGCCTGCAGGATTGGCGAATCCGGGGCCAGGCCGTCCACACTCGTCTTGGGAACCATCAGTTTTGCGTTCCGCGACATCCGGGGATTCCGTAACAGCAGTAGCTGTGTGGTCTCGAGCGTTTTTCGGGGCAGATAGATCAGGTTGCGGGCCAGCCACTGCGTCATGTTGTTGGCCAGGCTGCTGCCTCGATGCGGACTGCCGATCATCACCACGCGTCGGACCGAGGCCGCAGGTTCGAAATAATAGGTGCGTTCCAATTGTGTACGCGTCTCGTCGGTGGCGTTAATCAACTCGATCGGTGTGTCGCTGACGGCCCCCCAGAAGGTGTCCCCGCTGGATAGCGTCAACAGCCGTCCCACCAAGCCTCCCATGCTGTGGCCCACGACCACCATTTTGTTGAGTGCCGGATCGGTGTGCTCGGGTGACAGCACATTGAGAGCCACCTGGATGTCCCGTCGTACATCAGCGGCCGTTTCCCAAAAAGGTTCTCCCGTGGGATACAGGTAGAACCAGAATTGAAAACGGTCCCGGATTTCGGGACGGCTCCGCAGATCGTTGACCACATCCATCCAGGTCGCGGGAGTCGACCAGAACCCGTGAATCATCAAGACCGGGATCTTACCCGGCGCGTAGGGTTGCAGCATGTACAGTCCCGAGACCGGTTTGACACGGTCGGGTCGCAATAGTCCGAAGGTGTCCAGCTGATCCAGCTCGGTGCTTTCCAGGAAATAAGCCAGGGGCGTGGTGATGTCGCTCTGCAATGGCACCGGACGCTGATCGGGATTCCAGTGGTCCGTGTCCAGCGGATCGTACAGTTCCAGTCGGATTGCTGTGGGCAGACCCCCGGGTCGCTCGGCATGCGGATCGCAGCGCAGCACGGCTGTGACCGGGAAGCTCAACCCGTTGATGTAAAACTGCTCCACTTCTGCAGCGGACTGGCCCCCGCGGCGGATTGCAATCAAAGGAACGCCCAGCCCGTAGCGGCGATGGCGATTTGTTAAACCAGTGACCTTGTAGTCCGAGACGAATTCGAAGCGTTGAAAATCCTGAGCCTTCCAGCGAAAACCATCGCTGGTGATTGCCAGTTCGACCAACTGGCCATCGATCGTCAGCGTCAGTCCGCGATCGGGGTGGAACAGACCACGATTCTGGGCGTACCTCAGGCATTGCTCCAGCGCGGTGTTGTACAGATCACAGGCTGTACGAAAGTCTGGGTCATATTCGGTTCTCTGTGCCGCAAACATGGGATCCAGCAGGTATGCGTAACTGTGAAGTACGCTTTTCAGGTACCAGCCGACAGCTGTCTCCGGAGACTTGCGTTCCAGACGTCGAGCGGTCAGAAAATTGAGTTCCGCCAAGGCATGAGCCGTGCCCAGTGCGGGTGCGCCCGCTTGAATCGCGCTCAGCGCCCGTGTTGCCTCTTGCAGACGTTCGGGAAGCATGTGATCCAGGTCGTAGTTTCTCAGCGTCTGCCAGGTGCTTGTGCTGGGTTCCAGCGCGGGGCTGGCAATGCGGCGCTGGTCACCAGATCGCTGGCCCGTTGCTTGACGCGCCAGGCGTTCGACAACCAGGTTCTCGGGTCGCGGCCGTCGCTGAACGAAGCGTTGGGACCGGCAGCCTGTTGTGACCAGTAGCGACAGGCCAATCAGTGACAGGCCGCACCACATTCCATACCGTAGTGGACCGCAACGCGGTCTGATTGGCAGGGGCGTTTTCACGCGTTCCGGTTGTGGGGCCATGGCCCGCGCAATCGGACGACAAATAGTGCAAATGAGGACGGCTCCAGGGACCTCGAGTGCCGAGGCGGCAGGTCCAGACGGTGTTGATATGCCAGAATGGATTCTGGTGGTGCAGCAGACTATGAGATCCGACGATTTGGGTCCAGAGCGGTCGTTTCCGACGCTGCGGGACTCCTGACGCCAGCGTCAGCTGGATTCAGATTCAAAAAACGTTGTGTTCTCACGAGTACGCAGGCGCCAAACGCCAGTGCCAGCCCGGCTGCCCATTCGCGGACCGTCATCCGTTCCGACAGAAACAGACTGGCGAATATCGCTGTGAGAAAGGGGCTGATGGACTGGACCGAACTTGTCAACGCGGCACCGAGTCGCCGGACGGCGGAGTACAGAAAGATGTGGCCCAAGGCGACGCCCAGTAGCGCGGATGTGATCAACAGCAGCCAACTACGGGCGGGTAACGTCTGCAGACTCCAGATGTCTCCTTTCAGCAGCATGACGGACACGGTTCCCGCGGAAACCAATTGGCACACGATTCCAAACGACACATGCGGCGGGTCGTCCTGGAGGTAGTAGCGCACGCTGACGCCGTACAATCCGAAAAACAGACTGCAGAACAGGATCAGCGTGATGCCCCGTCCCGTGATTTCCAGATGCGGATTGGCGGCCACCGACAGCACGACAAATCCCAGAACGGTCAGACCCAAGCCGGAATGAAACTGCCAGCGTCGCAACAGGACGCGTTCATCGGGAAACAACACCATGGCGGCCAAGAGCGCCCACACCAGGCTGCTGCGAACATAGAATCCGATGGCGCTGGCCGAGAGATAGTAGGGACTCAAGGCCCACAAGATCTGACCCGAGAATGCCAGCGCAGCCGGAATCAGGCATCGCTGCAGCAATCGGCGATTCAGCTGCCGACCACGATAGGCTCGGATCAACACCGGCCAGAACACCAGCGCCGCCAGTGGGTAGCGGATTCCGTTCGCGGTCCAGGCGTCAATTCCCGCGGTCAGGCTGCGGAGCAGAACCGGTGTTGTGCTCCAACACAGAACACAGCCGGCCAGAGCCAGAGTGCCCATCGTCTGGTCCCGAGAGGATTCAGTCAAGGAGCTGCGCTTTGCGAACGGGATGATTCGGTTGACTGCCAAGAGGCTTGTGGTGTCTGGGGCGAGCTATACGCTATAGAGTTCCGTTGGCGTTGCAAGTCAGCTTGTGCCACGCCAGCCCCGACCCTGCGCCGCGGTCAAGGCACGCGTCACCGGCTGGGGAGTGCGGTACAGCATCCCGGGGCACCACGACGACATGGCACAGAAACCGGATGGCACACATAGGGAGCTCACTACTTGCGAAAGGGCTTGAAGGTGGCGAAATCGATTTTCGAGGACATGGGTCTGGATCCGGTGATCAACGCTTGCGGTACGGTGACGCGCTTGGGAGGAGCCAGGATGCCGGACGAGGTGTTGCAGGCTTTTCAGGAAGCCGCCCGTTGGTCGGTTCCACTGGAAGCTTTGCAGGTTGTTGCTTCGCGCCACATCAGACGGATCACTGGCAGCGAAGCCGGCCTGGTGACCGCCGGTGCCGCGGCCGGTTTGACGTTGGGCACCGCTGCCATTTTGACGGGACTCGATCCTGGTCGGATGGAGCGGCTGCCTCAGTGCGACGGGATACCGTCGCAGATCCTGATAGCCCGTGAGCAACGCAGTGGATACGACCATGCGATTCGAGCCGCCGGTGCCCGGCTCGTGGAAGTCGGTTTCAATGAGATCACATCCAACGCGGGCGTCCGTCGCACCGAGGCCTGGGAGTACGAGGCCGCCATCAGTGATCAAACGGCTGGCATTGCCTATGGCATGGCCGTCAACTCGCGTCCGGCCTTGGCCGAGGTCGTCGAAGTCGCTCACCGTCATCAGCTGCCCGTTCTGGTTGACGCGGCCGGCGAACTGCCTCCCCGGGAAAATCTGACTGCGATCATCGAGACGGGAGCGGATCTCGTGAGCTTCAGTGGAGGCAAGGCGATCCGCGGTCCCCAGTCGACGGGGATTCTGTGCGGGCGACGCGGTTTGATTGCCGCCGCCGCTCTGCAAATGCTCGATATGGACGATCATCAAGAACTCTGGGACCCACCGGCTGAGTGGTTCGCTGGCAGCCACGACGTGCGGATGCCACGTCACGGAATCGGTCGAGCGCTGAAGGTCTCCAAGGAAGAAATTGCGGCGCTGTTGACCGCCCTCGATTTATTCTCTTCGGGCCGTTATGACGACGACGCGGCGCTGTGCCGATCGGAGCTGCGGCAATTGGCGGACCGGCTGGAAAGCAGCAGCTTGCACACGATGATGGTCGAACGCCATGACCAAGGTCGTCATCCCCTGTTGGAGGTGCGTGTGCCCCAGCGCGCGGGCGGACCGACGGCCATGCATGTCTGCGGCGCACTGCGTCGGGGCCAACCCAGCGTCTATGTCGGACACGGCCGATTGGCAGACGGAATCCTGGCAATTGATCCTCTGTGTTTCCACGAAGGTGATGGCTTGCGGGTGGCCACCCGGTTGCTCGAGATCATGAGCGAGGCGGATTCGGGAGCCTGACCGTTGGTCGACGGGATGGCACGCGCCGAATCAGCCGGCATCGCTTGTTGTGGCGCAGGCGAATTCGAGTCGGACAGCGGTGCGGCTGTCGACTTCGATGTGCGCTTCCAGGAAGAACGCGTTGGCCAATTGGTCGGACAGCCGAGCGTGGATGTCCAGCACGTCGCCCGGTCGAACGATGCGGCGGAATTTGGTGTTGTTCAGTCGGGTCACCACCGGCACCTGGCCTTGTTCCAGCGGCGTGTTGTGGGCGATCAGAATGGCACCTGCCTGCAATGCCGCCTCGCACAACAGGACTCCGGGCAAGACCGGTTGCGCGGGAAAGTGTCCGCGAAATACGTCCAGGTCCACAGGCACGCGTTTGCGTGCATGAATGCTCTCGGCGGTGCACTCGACGACTTCGTCGATCCACAGAAAAGGTTCCCGATGTGGGATCAGACGCTCGATCTCGTCACGATTCACGAAACACAGTCCCGCTGACCTCCCAACCGGGCCGAGGGAACCCAACAGCCGCCTCCTGCAGCAGCCGCCTCCTGCAGCAGCCGCCTCCTGGAGGTGTTGAGCTTCACACGCCCGCCAGCGATGGGGTGAGGTACTTGTCCACGTTGTTGGAAACGATCACACCGTAATTCACGGCGCCCAACCAGCCTGACATGATAATGCCCACCGAGCCGGCGTGGAACAGTCCCGCCACCTGCTCAGGCAATTCCTTACTGACCTTGAGACCCTCGAACTTCGTCCCAAACGAGGCTCCCTGCCAGTGCCGAGTGTAGTGTTTGAATGTCTTGGGCGTCGAGGCCTCGATGTGGTCGACCTTGTCGCGAATCCCGGGAACGTATTGTTCAAGGCAATCGAGCGTGGACTCATTCAAGTCGCGTTTGGAGGCCTGGTAATCATGTTCGTCCAGTTCGGCCCAGTCTTTGTAGTTGGCATTGGTTGAAGAGACGATGACGTGGCGATTGGATCCCGGGCGCGTTTGGGGATAGTAGAAGGAAAACGTGCGACTGCTGATCTGTCGGCTGAGCATCGCGTCGATGTCGAAGCCGGCGTGTTCCGAGTGGAACAACAGGTCGCCGGCATCATCAAATCTCTCACCCGGCCGCAGCGCCATGTAAACCTGGCAACTGCTGTTGTTCAGCCGAATTGCCTGAGCTTCTTCCGCAAATTCGGAATCGAGGTGTTGTTCGCCGACCAGGCGGAGCACGGTGTCTTTAATGTTCGCATTGGAAACGATGGCGCGGCAGCGGATCCGCCGGCCGTTGATCACGATGGCCTCGACCTTGCGTTGGTCATTCAATTCGATTTTTTCAGCGCGGCAGCGGATCCGCAAATCGACCCCGTTGCGGATCAGTTCATCCCGCATTTGTTGGACCAATTTGTCGGTACCGCCCTGAAAGGTGAACACCCCTTTATGCATGAAGTTGGAAAACACAATGCCGTAGGTGATCGCCGGATCCTCTAGTGTGGATCCGTTGGCGTAGGTGATCGGCTCCATCAGCAGTCGGACAACGTCGTCGCGTCCCGGAAAGAACTCGTCGAACAACATCCGCGTCGTTCGCGACTGATCGTCGTAGAAATTCATGCTCCGGGCTGCGTCGAAGAACCCATCGACGGCTTGCGGCTTCACTCCAAATCGGTCAATCAGGAGGCTGGTGAAATCTTCTCGGTCAAATGTGGTTCTCAGCGAAAACTGCGGGTTCTCGAAGCGGATGCCTTTCAACTGAACAATGGAATCGGCGATTTCCTGAGTCCAGTATTTGCGGCAGCTCTTGATCATTCCGAACGGGAAACCGTGCAGCGAGATGTCAAAGATGTGGCCGTTCTGCCGTTTGAACCAGGTGGCCATGCCACCCAGCTGATAGTGGTGTTCCACGAGCAGAACAGAATAACCGGCTCGAGCCAGGGTGTTTGCCGACGTCAATCCGGCGAGACCGCTGCCGATGACGACGATGTCGTACTCATCCTGGGCACCTTTGAGAAAGTCCTTAGGCATACCGTTTTCTTGTTCCAGAACAGCTGGCACCGCGCGGCGGCCACCACACAGCGATCCGTTGCGGTGCATGCATGGCGGTGCTCCCACGGGAGACAGTTTATTGATACTTCAGGAAAAAAACGAGGCTGATCCGCAGATCATCGGCGGTACGGACGGGGGTCGTGAACGGGCTCCATGCCTGGCCCACCGCCGTAGAGCTCCATCCCGTTACGCAGCGCACCACCGGCTACTGCAGCAGGTAGCGGTTGGCGATCGTGATACCGGACAGCATGGCGCCGATGATGCCCAGGAATCCCTGATCGCTGCCGCAGAGGTACAGATTCTCGAGCGGAGTTTGCCCATCCACACGCTTGTGCGGCGCCCCGTAGACGCAACCGTTGATGTGGCCCGTGAATTTGCGGATGGTTCGCGGAGTGAAGACGTCGAGATCGACGACATGATCGCGGAACTCAGGCATGAAACGCACCGCTGAATCCGCCATCTGCTGGGCAGCTTGACGTTTCTGAGCGACGTATTCGGTTTCCGGCAGATTCATCCAGCAGGCGGGCGACGCCAGTGCCGTGATACGGATCCGGCCCTCGTCCAAGGGCTCGTCGTACTGGAAATTGTTGGGAGAACAGATGATACCGCTGCGGGCATCGATGGGTGTCGACGGGCAGCGGTAGTGAAACTGCTCGGCATCGTTGTAGAACACGATCGTCTGGTCATGATTCAGTTCCGCTGGTTGGCAGTCCAGAATCGCGATCGATTCGACGAACGAGATCTCTCCCGGAGCTCCGTGGGCCATGGACATGTGGGTCTGCGGTGGATCCTGGCTGGAATCGTGGCACATCTGCAGAGTTTCGGCGGCGCCGGCCGAAGACAGAATATTGCGGGCTTCGAGCTGGCTGCCGTCGTCGAGCGTCACTCCGAAGGCGCGCTGGCCGTCGCTGTGGATCGTCTGCACGCCGGAACGCAATCTGAGCTCGCCGCCCTCGGATTTGAATTTCCGCACCAGGTGCTTGAAGATTGGCCGCACTCCCGCGTAGGGGCGACCGAAGCCCTCACACAAGATGCTCTTGAACATGATGACGAACTGACTGAAGTCCATGTCGTGGGGAGTCGCGCTGCCATAGAACATCAGGGGACAGAACAACATGTCGATCAACACGTCGTTGGTCAGGAACTCGCCCACCACCTGGCGGGCGGACACCGACTGCCGCGACAGATTCAATGCGTCGTGTTCGCGAATTTTCCGGCACAGTCCCAGGAAACGATCGATCTGGTCCGGGAACGCGTGGCGCACCTGGTCCTCAAACAAGGCAAAGTCGTTGGTGAACTGCAGCGTGTGGTCCGGAAACGCGATCGACGAAGCGATTTGCGGTTTCAGATCGAAGGCGCTCCAGTCGAGCCGCAATTGTCTGAGCAGCTTGCTCAGCGGGCCGGTTTTCGTTCCCGGCTCGGCATAATTGGTCACCGCGTGCAATCCCACGTCGAAGTTGCGATCGCGCAAGCGGTAGAACGAGTTGAGACCGCCGATTGTGGTGTGTCGCTCCAGCAGACATACGGAGCGGTCGAAGTATGCTAGGCGGATGCCCGCAGCCAGTCCGGAAGGTCCACCACCGATTATGATCGTGTCGTATGTCACCGGAGCACGGACTGCGGAGAAAGGGCCTCGAGAAACGGCAACACACGGGGCAAGACGGTCCGCCCCTCCCGCAGGCTACAGGACACGACAGCAAGCTGCGGCAGGCCGGTACCGCAAACACGCGCCGCAATCACGGACTCGTGCCCAATCGCTCAGGCGGGGCTTTCCACATCTTTCAACAGGGGGCCCAGATAGGTCACCGTGCTGTTCATCGTCGTCAACTGCTGGTAGTTGTCTTCAGGGATTTGAATGCGAAACTGTTTGCGGAGTTCCATGACAATGTCCAAGAAGTCCATGCTGTCGAGTTCCATTTGCTCACGAAATGGGACCTCGTCACTGATTCCGGACAGGTCTTCATCCGGGGCAATCCGCGCCAGGATCGCTAGGATCACCTGTCTGATCTGCTCCGCATTCATACATATTGCTCCAGCAAGTCACTCCGAATCCGGCTGATCAGCCAAGTTCGTCTCCGTTGTGTCGTGTTTTGTGTCGTATTTCTTGACGATGACAACCGAATTGATCCCGAGCATCCCAAAGGAATTATTGAGGATGAACTTCACATCCCCCATTTCCCGAGGTGCATTGGCGACGATGGTCGTCAACTCACATTGTTCGTCAAGTTGATCGAGGTTGATTGTAGCGTGTGCCATGCCATCGTCAAACGCAGGCAGATTTCCGAGCATTTCCAAGGCTCCCGCGGCCCCCATACAGTGCCCGATAAAGCTCTTGGTATTGTTGATGGCCACCGACGGGTCGTTCTGGAACACATCGTGCAGGGCCCGGGCTTCTTCCAGATCCCCCTGCTCCGTGGCCGTCGCATGGCTGCTGACGATGTCAATGTCCGCGGGCTGTAAATCGGCGCGTTTCAGGGCCGCCCGGATGCACTCCGCCTGCCGTCCAGCGTGGGGCATCACAAAATCCGTGGCGTCCGAATTCATGGCGTAACCCACGATTTCCCCGTAGATATGGGCTCCACGAGCCAAGGCATCCGGCAGACGCTCCAGCAGACAGATGCCTCCTCCTTCAGCCACAACAATTCCGTTGCGGGCGGCGTCGAACGGGCGGCTGGCCTGGTGGGGGTCTGCGTGTTTCGCCAACGCGCCTTGGCTCTGAAAACTGGCGAAAATGCCAAATGTGTGGATGCTCTCGGACACGCCTCCGGCGATCGCCAGGTCGACTTCGTTCAGCCGCAACATCTGAGCGCCATAGATGAAACCGGCGTTGCCAGCCGCGCAGGCCGCCCCGATGGTCAGGTGAGGCCCGGTCACTCCCAGGCTCAACGTCACCTCGCCGGCCGCGTTATTGGCCACCGTACGGGGGTTGTGGTGGTGTGACCAAACCTTGGTATCGTAGTCAAACTGAGAAATCTCATAGATTTCGTTTTCGGTTTCGACGTTGCCGTGTTCCGTGATGCCCAGATACACCCCAACGCGGCTGTGATCGGTCGAGTCCCAGTCGAGGGCGGCGTCATGCACCGCTTCGTTGGCGCAGTAAACGGCGATGGATCCGGCACGCGTCCCTCGGCGTATTTCCTTCCGCTTTTGATAACGCAAAGCGTCAAAGTTACAGACTCCCGCCAGGACTGGCGGCATGTACCGCGTTTCAAACGTGACCACACCGGACTGTCCGGTCAGCAGACTGTTGCGGAATTCGGGCAGGCTGTTTCCATTCGGAGACGTCAACCCGACACCGGTGATGACGATTCGATCTCTGTCCGAAGGTGAGGCCTGCATCACAGTTGCCGATCATTCGGGCCACGCCCATCTCACTCTGGTGGTCAGATGGGAAACACTGGATTCCCTGGCGTCGCGCCAACACTGCACATCCAACATCGGTTTATATGCTGTGCTGCTTTCTTGACGCTGGAAAAGAGCACGAAGAAAAACCGCGATCCACCGGCCGACCTACCGTTTGACTCGGCATGTCTGGAGCGGTTGATGGACGCCGGATCAGGATAGGGAATTTAACCCGAAGTTGCAGCGCCCGCAAGCGGCCCGGCTGGCAAAGTCAGTTGCTTTCGCCTGCGCTCCCAAACTCGGGTACCAGCACGACACGCCGAGTTTTCAGGCGGCCGGAACGTTCGGCTTCGAATTCGAACACCGCCTGGCGCCGGGAAATCTGTCGAAAAAACTCGTCGCGGTCGGTGAAGGACCTGCCATCAACACTCACAACACGGTCCAGAACTTGCAGGCCGGCCACCGCGGCCGGCGAGCCGGGAACGACCTGCGTCAGTACGATCACACTGGGATCTGCAGGGTCATCGCGCCAACTGAAACCGATCCGTTGCGGCTGTCCGTCGAGCTGGATTCGCAGCGTAACAGGCTTCGATTCCTTGCCCCGCAACAGCGCGATGGTCGCAGGATGCTCCGTCGCCAGAACGAGTGAGCGCAAGTCAAATGCCCCGGGTGTCGGAAAGGGGCCCCATTTCAGAATCCGATCTCCGACCTGCAGACCGGCCCGATCCGCCGCCGATCGGTCGGTGACCTGAGTGACCGAAATTCCATCCGCAGAACGCGCACCGAGTTGCCAGCGGATGCCCAGCCGCGGGGTGGCCGGTGGGCTGGCGGGAAACAGGGAGGCCTGCGATTGCGCGTCCTCGATCGCCGATTGTTCACGAAATGCAATGGCTTCCCGAGATTCCGCCGTACGCAATATCAATCGCAAAGCCATTTTAGCTAGACTGCGCATGCCGCCTACGTTGAGCTTGTCCACATCATCGGTTGGACGGTGATAGTCCGCGTGCTTGCCCGTAAATGGCATCACGAACGGGATCCGCGCCTGATAAAAAGGAAAGTGGTCGCTGTCTTTGCGGATCCGCCAATCGAACGTCAATTCCAGGTTGTCTTCGCGGTTACATTCGCTGATCAACCGCCTCAGGCCCACGGCTGTGCGGACACCGTAAATCGAGACACGTTGCTGACGCAATCTTCCGACCATGTCCAGGTTGATGGCCAGTTTGATGTGCCGTAATGGCAGAGTCGGGTGTTGGACCCAGTGCTTCGAACCCACCAGGCCTCTTTCTTCCGCATCCCAGAATGAGAACACGATGGACCGCCGTGGTGGCGGGTCCAGTTGCCCCACCACCCGGGCCAGCTCCAGAACAACCGACACTCCGCTCGCGTTGTCGTCGGCCCCGTTGTGAATCCAGCCCAGTGGACCAAAGCTGTTGCTGCGATTGCCGTAACCCACATGATCGTAGTGAGCACCGACCAGGATGTACTCATCGCGCAATTCGGGGTCTCGGCCGCGAATGACGCCCAGGATATTCCGATAATTGACGCCGAATTCCTGGTAGTACCCGGTTTTCGCAACAGGCTGTGCGGCTGACTTTTCCAGCTCGGAAACGACGTAGATCCCGGCCGCCTTGCCTCCGCGGCTGCCCGCTTCACGTCCCTCATATGTGTCGCTGGCGAGCACATGCGTGTGCTCGCGCAACCGTTGCATCTCGATGCTCAGTAACGCCTTTTCCCACTCGGGCGGATCGGCGCGCAGTCCGTTCGCGACAGATTCCATGGAGCCGGCGATTGCGCACAAGCAGAACGTGCTGCGCAGAATCCGCGGTATCCACGGACGCGGCTCACGACGATCCTCGGGAGGCAGTCCCCGTGGCCGGAGTCGTGACTTGAATGTGCCAGGCATCAGAACTCCCAGTCAAACAATCGAGTGGGTGGGGCCACCTGCGTACGACGGAAACTCGACCACCACTTTCAGGGCTCCATCACGGCGCTGTTTGAAAGTTTCGAATGCCGTCTGAATCTGCGACAGTGGAAATCGGTGAGTGATCAGGCCCATCAGGTCGATGCGCGACTCGGCGATCCAACGCATCGCCAACGGGAAATCCCGTTCGAAACTTGGGTTGATACTGGTGTGGACGGTTAAGTTTTTCTGCATCAAATCACGCCACCGCACACCATCAATGGTCTCCGGTGGCACTCCAAAATACAGGATACGTCCCGCATGGCGGCACAAGCGGATGCAGAGGTTCAAGGCCTGATCGGTGTGTCCCACAGCTTCAATCACGATATCCGGTAGCGAACCTCCCGTGATGTCGATGACGGTTTGCAGCGGGTCTTCGTCTGCGTTGCAGATGGTCGCCGTGGCGCCCATGTCCCGACTTCGCGCTAATCGCTCGGGGATCGGATCGATACCGATGATGTGCCGCGCACCCAGGTTGCGGAGGGCCGCGCAGAACATCTGGCCAATCGGGCCTTGCCCCACCACGGCCACGTCTGCGTCGAGAACCGGCGGGAGTTTTTTTAGAGCGAACAGCACGGTCCCCAGTGGCTGGGCGAGCATCAGGTGTTCGTCCGGTTGTCCGGGAGTCACCGGAATCGCCCGCGTCTCATCCAACGCAAATCGCTCGGACAGCCCCCTTTGGTCCACAGGAACCGCCAGAACACGCGCACCGGCCTGAAACCGGTTGCCATCGGTGTCCACGACGGTGCCCACCATTTCATGCAAGGATTGGCCGATGCTGGCTGTGGGAACTTCCGGGCTGCCATCGAAAAATGGGATGTCTGAGCCGCACAAACAGGTCACTTCCGGCTGGAATATGATCTGCGGTGCCCCCTGTGCTGAGTCCAGTTGTGGTTCGGGGACTTCCACCAGCGCGATCTGTCCGGGGGCGGTGACTGTGCCTGCGAGCAACGCGGTGCCTCCTCACTTGTGTCGATCCGGCAATCGACCCGGATTGGATACTCCGGTTGCGCCCGATCGGATTGGACAAAACTCGCTACTGTGCCGTTTCTCCAATGCCGCTGCAAGCCATTTTCGCGGTGGATTCCCGGCGGCAAGTGCGCCGCGGGAGTCTGGTGTGGTGAGGCAGAACCCTGCCATTTGCAGGTCGACATGGAGGGATGTTCCCTGTATTTCGGTCCACCTGAACAGATCCACTTGTCAACCAGCAATGGCCGACATATGAGTTGACGATCGTTCACATGCAAACCGATGTCGATGGCCGTACGGTTGTCCACAGGTTCAATCGGCCGGGCAGCGCCTCAGCAGTACTGCTCTCGACCCTATGCTGGCGGCCGGTTATGATTGTGATATACGCGTGTATACTTTGAGTGCCGGATGCGCTGTTGCGGTACTCGCGAGCGATCCTGGGAGTTGGTGGTGTCTGCCTCAACTCACACGGCCTGCAATGGCTAACTGGTGTTACGGGTTTGAAACCGTCATTTTCGGCGTCGCGTTCCCATGCTGGGATTCTGGGTGCGGCGAGCGGAATCGAGAACATAGGGAACGGATTAGCTAAGGGGCATTGCCATGATCGGTGAACTGACTGAAGACAAGCCGACACTGACAGCACGGCAGCAGCAAATTTACGAGTTCCTGAAGGACAAAATCCTGAATCGCGGTTATGGCCCCACGGTCCGCGAGATTGGAGCGGAATTCGGAATCCGATCACCCAACGGAGTGATGTGCCATCTGAAGGCACTCGAAAAGAAAGGCCTGATCACACGGGAATCGCATATGTCGCGTGCGATTCAGCTTTCTGAGTCACCGAGCGAACGGATGTCGTTGCCTTTGATGGGGACGATTGCCGCCGGGCGACCATTGCTGGCCGAACAGCAAACCGACACCATCGATTTTGCTCCGTTGTTCGAAAGTGAAAACCACTTTTGTTTACGTGTGAACGGCGATTCGATGATTGAAGATCAAATTGCCGATGGCGACTACGTTGTGGTCAGCCGTCAGGACACGTGCGAAAATGGCCAGATCGTTGTGGCTCTGGTTGAAGGTCAGGATGCCACGCTCAAACGCTACTTCATGGACGCTGGGCGCATTCGACTGGAGCCGGCCAATTCTGCGATGCAGCCCACCTACCCGTCGCGCGTGGAAGTCATCGGAGTGATTGTCGGAGTGATCCGCAAGTGCTGATGTCCGGCCGCTGAAGTCTGTGGATCGGCTTCGACTACGGTTTCCCCCGGCTCGTGTCGCAGCCCGTCCCATGTCGAGCACGACGCGTCGTCGAACCACGGGCCGTGCCTCGATACCGCACGTCGCTTATCCAGCGTTGGACTGATTCTGAGTCTGATACTGGTTGAGCTTATTGTACAGTGTCTTCAGTGCGACACCGAGCTCTGTGGCCGTCTTGGGTTTGTCACCGCCGTGCTTGTCAAGCACCTCCAGGATGACCTCCATTTCGATTTCTCTCAGCGTCTGTCCGGAACTGCGTGGCCGCGCTCCAGGTTTCCGGTTGGGAGAACCGTTCCGCACCACCGAAGTGGGCAAGTCTTCAGGTTGAATCGATTTGTGATCGGAGAGGATGACCGCGTGCTCCAACGCGTTGGCGAGTTCTCGCACGTTGCCCCGCCAGTGATAATTCACCAACGCTTCGATCGTTGCGGGGGCTAGAATTCCTGCGGGGGCGTCCGGTCGTTTGAGGTGCCGGGCAATCAGGAATTGTGAGAGTGCGGCGATGTCACCCTTTCGCTCCCGGAGCGGAGGGAGGTAGATCTCGAATGTGTTAACACGGAAGTAAAGATCCTCGCGAAAGCTGCCGTCATCCACCATGTGTTGAATATCGCGGTTTGTGGCACAGACCACCCGCACATCCACGCGGAACGCGTCGTTTTCGCCGAGGCGTCGGATTTCCCCGGATTCAAGGAACCGGAGCAGCTTAACCTGCATGGCCTTGTCCAGTTCGCCGAGTTCATCTAGGAACAGAGTCCCGCCGTTGGCGACTTCCAGCAGTCCTTTGCGAGGTGTGTCCGCTCCGGTAAATGCTCCTTTGCGATGTCCAAAAAACTCACTTTCAACAAGATTCTGTTGAAGCGCTCCACAGTTGACAGTGACGAACGGCCCTGACTCACGGTGACTCAGGTCGTGGATGCGTCGCGCGACGAGTTCTTTGCCGGTCCCCGTCTCGCCCAGAATCAGGACTGTGGAATCGGTGGGGGCAATCTTCTGTACCAACTGGTGCACACGTTGCATTTGAGGGGTCGTGCCAACGATATTCGATGTGCCTTCGACCGCCTGCAGACGCCCTTCAAGGGCCAGCGTCTTGTGACGCAGCGCCCGCTTGTCACCGATCCGCTGCAACACGCTTGATATGTCGAACAGCGTGCAGGGTTTTGGCAGGAAGTCGTACGCTCCCCGACGGATCGCCTGGATCGCGTCGTTCATGCTGCCGTGGCCGGTGCTGATGACGAATTCGGTGTCTGGTGAGACTTTTTCAAGATGCTCAACGACATCCCATCCGCTGAGTTCGGGCATTTTGAGATCGATGATCGCGGCGTCGTAGCTGTTGTGGTCCAGTGCCTGAAAAGCCTGTCGTGCGTCACGACAAATGGTCGTATCGTGACCCATGCGAGGCAATTCGATCTCCATCAAATCACAGATCGATGGCTCGTCATCGACGAATAGCACTCGGAGTTTGTGGTGAGACTCAGCAGTCAACATCCTCTCCTCGGGAAGGCAATTGGAGTGCTCTGCAATCGGAGTCGCGAGATCCATTCTTTGAGGTGCGATCCACGGCGGAGCGCTAGATAGCAGAATTGGCAGAATCGAGCAATTGAAGTCTGCCGCAATCATGCGGCATGCTCTTCCGGTTGCTGCCTCCGCGGCAAAAATACTCCAAATGTGCTGCCTTGAGCAGGCCCGGGACTGGCTGCCTGAATCGTGCCTCCATGCTCACTGATGATCCTGTGGCTGATCGACAGGCCCAGTCCTGTGCCTTTTCCGGTTCTGCTCCGGGTGAAGAACGGATCGAACAGGTTTTCGATGATCTCCGGGGTCATGCCGCAGCCGTTGTCTCGAATTATGAGCTGGGCGTGGTCGATTTGCTCTTGCACGTCGATCGTTACGGTGCCGTCGTCGTCCGTCGATTCCAGCCCGTTGGCAACCAGGTTCAACACCACTTGCTTGATCTCCGGTCCGTTGAACTCCAGGTAACAGGGTTCCGTACGTTCGAACTGAATCGTGCGGTCTCGGTACTTGCCCAGGTGGCCGACCATCGCGACCACTTCGCGAATGACCTGCGTGAGATCGTTGTTTTCATGTTTTGCGTTCTGACCTCGAGCGAAATCGAGCAGTCGAGTGGTGATTTCTCGGCAGCGAAACGACTCGCGGCGGATCATCTCCAGGTATTCGCGAGCGACCCGCTTTTCCGTGTCATCGCAAGCTCCGAGCAGATCATCAAGTCGGCTGGATAACGACTCGGATGCCATGACAATTGCTGACAGGGGATTATTGATTTCATGCGCCACGCCGGCGGACAGAAATCCGACGTCGGCCAGACGCTCGGATCGCACAAGTTGCCGACTGCGTTCCTCAACCTGCCGATCCAGGTCGCGTTTGATCTCTTGGAATCTGTCGGTCATCTTGTTGAACGACGCTGCCAGTTGTCCAACTTCGTCGTGAGTGTCGATCGCGACGCGGTAGTCAAAATCTCCTTGTGCCACACGAGCCGTGCCCTGGTAGAGACGCCTGAGCGGGGCAAAGATCAGTCCGTAGCTGCCGACTGCCAGGCCCAGGAACAAGACGACCACGACCGAAATCATTGCGGTGTTCAAGCCCTTCAGCGTCTGGTAGATCGCCCGTTTTTTCCTGAGCGATGCGGCCTGTCCTTCCTGGGGATCGGGGATTTGTAATGCCAGTGCTTGCAGCTGATTCACTCGATTTCGGATGTGTTGCGAGTTCCAGTGGGCGGTCGGTTGCTCAAGGGATTTCAATTGATCCTTGATTTGTCCGAGCAGAGCGATGGTGACCGGTTGCCGTGCTTGAACCCCTCGACTCGGCGGAAGACGATCCAATTTGCGGTGAAATGTGTCGACTCCCTGTTGTGCACGCTGCAATCGCTGGCGGAATTGCTGCCGCTGAAACTGCTGCGCGGCGGGAGAACCGTTCAATCTCAACTGCAATGGCTCCAGCAGAACCGCGATGGCTGCGACCAGATCGGCACGTCGCGGGGTGTCGTGAATTGCTCTGTCTAATTCGGCGATCACATCCCGGTAGCGGTTTTGCGCATAGACCCCGCTGAGCGATACGGCGATCAGCATCAGGAGCACCAGTACCAGGCCGCAGATCATCTTGCGGCGGATACTGCGTGTCAGAAACATCGTGACCTCCCTGTCGCGAATTGGTGCCGTGGACCAACATCGCAGTCGTGTGGCTGAGGCCATGTGACCCGGTAGCGAAGAAGCATCAGCCTGCCGAAGCGGTGACCCGATGGCGGTGTCCGCCGTCCTGGCGGTTCGCACCGACGCAGAGTGTATCACCGGCATGCGCGCGGTGGCAAGGCGGCTTGCGGCCGATGCGTTGTGTCGGAAGGCAGACGCGTCTGGCAACTTGCATTCTGAGAGTGTTGTCGACGCTTTACTTGAGAGTTTCATCATCAGTAAGATGGCGCTGAGCCGCTGCGGCTCTGGCACGCTGGCAATAAAGGTCCCTCGGATGAGGCGGTGAGGGACCGTGGTGGAAACGCGATGATCTGGGAGCAGACAGTCCAATATGCGTCGATCAGCGATATTGGACTCCGTCGTCGCAACAATCAGGATGCCTGTACCGTTCAGGTCTGTTCTGAACAAGAGGAGTGGCAACGGCGGGGCCACCTGTTCATGGTTGCTGACGGAATGGGTGGCCACGCGGTCGGCGAGCTTGCCAGCAAAATCGCGGTCGATACGGCCCCCCACACGTTCTATAAGAGCCAGCATTCCAAACTGAGCGATGCCTTGCGGGAGTCGATCGAAACCGCAAATCACGCCATTCATGAACGCGGCACGCACAATCGTGATTTCGAACGCATGGGGACCACCTGTTCCACCTTGGTGCTGGGGCCTGAAGGCGCGGTGATTGGACATGTGGGTGACAGCCGTATCTATCGAGTCAGCCAGGGGACGATCAGCCAATTGACGTTCGACCACAGCTTGCAGTGGGAGTTGATACGCCAGGGACGGATGAAGCCCGAGGACGTTTACCTGCACCAACCACGCAACGTGATTACCCGATCGCTGGGGCCGGAGCCCGAAGTTGATGTCGATATCGAAGGACCCTGGCCGGTCGATCCGGGAGACACGTTCGTTTTGTGTTCCGATGGACTGACCGGGCACGTGGCCGACATGGAAATCGGAGCGATCGCCGGATCGCTTGAGCCTGCCGAGTCCTGTCGGCTTCTGGTCAATCTGGCCAACTTACGCGGGGGCTCCGACAACATCACCGTGCTGGTGGTTCGCGTCTGCAAAGGTGCGACTCTTGGCGAGGGACAACCCGCCGAGGAATCGGAGGTGCAGACGGATGGTCCAGGCTGGATCTGGTTGATCAGGTGCTGGATCTTGGCATTGAGTGCCGTTTTGGGCCTGGCCGCGATGTTGTTCAACTGGCCGAAGACGGGCGGCAGCTTGTTGGCAATCTCTGTGGTGACTCTGATGGGAATGACTTGGCGCTGGTGGAAGCAGCGTCGCAAGTCCCGGGGCGCGGGCACCGCACACGCCAGGAAACTGAATGTTTATCGATCGACTCCCGCCCGACTCACTCGGAAGTTCCTCAGTCATCTCGCGGCGTTGGAAGCCGAATTGCAGCGATCGGCCATGGAAGAAGGCTGGACGCTGGACTGGGATGAACATCGCTCCGCCGATCACGAAGCCAAAGAGGCGGTTGCCAACCATCAGTTCGTTCGCGCGTTCAATGCCTACGGACGCATGCTGGATGTGTTCATGGCGGGAGTTCAGGTTTACCGCAAACAAAAAGACCATGAGACCAAATGGGGCAAATCCGATCGGCAGAACCGGAAAACCTGAGGACGGACCTTCGCCAGCGAATCCCCCCACGCAGTTTCAGCGTCCGAATTCTGGCCGTTGTTGCGACACAACCGCTCCCGGTGTGCCAGCAGGATTGATCGTCCCGCGCTGGGCCCGCTGTCGTTCGTGACGGTGGCCCCAGGGAACACGCAGTGCATTGGATGGTCGAGCAGCCAGACTCGGACTGTGGATGGATGCGTGCAGACGGCCACCTGCACGCATCTCCCGACCTTCCAATCGGAGTTCTCAGCTGCACCCCATGCTGTTGCCACAATTGTGGCACAAGTAGCAGTTTCCGTTTCTCACGGTGATTGCACCGCAACCGTCGCACGCGGGAGCATCTGATTGGAATCGGGCGAACTGCGAGCTGCGGGTGTCGGACGTGGACAGTTGTCGGTCGTAGTGTCCGTTTTTCTCCGACAGTTCTGCCGCGTTTCCCTCGGTATGTCGCTGGACCAGTTGTTTGAGTTCATCGGTGATCTGTTCCGGAGTGGTCAAGATTTCGCCGTCGAGCACGGCGCCTTCCTGTTCCGTGTCCGATTCCGTCCGATTGGGCGTATTGGCCTCCCGATAGCCGGGGATGAACGAGATACCAATCCAGCGGAAGATATAGTCCAAGACACTCTTCGCATTCGGGATATCAGGATTGGTCGTCCAACCCGACGGTTCGAAGCGACTGTGAGAAAACTTGTCGACGAACACATGCAAGGGCACGCCGTATTGCAGACCCATTGAGGTCAGCGTGCCAATAGCGTCCATCAGGCCGCCAATCGTGCTGCCTTCTTTGGCCATCGTGATGAACAGCTCGCCGGGACTGCCATCTTCGAACACCCCAACGGTCACATAGCCTTCGTGTCCACCGACAGAGAACTTGTGGGTGATCGACTGCCGAGTGGCGGGCAAGCGGCGGCGGACGGGCTGACGAACGTCGGAATCGGAATCGCTGCCGTCGTGTTGCCGATCTCCTTCTTTGCTCGTGGCCAAAGGCTGACTTTGCTTGGAACCGTCGCGGTAGATGGCCAAGGCCTTGAGGCCTTGCCTCCAACCCTCGAGGTAGGCATTTTCAATGTCGGCCACCGAAGAATCAGCCGGCATATTGACCGTTTTGGAAATCGCACCGGACAAGAAGGGTTGGGCGGCGGCCATCATGCCGATGTGAGCCCGCCAGTTGATGGATCGTTCGCCGTTGGCTGGTTGGAACGCACAGTCGAAAATCGGCAGATGCTCCGGTCGCAGGTCCTCGGCTCCTTCAATCGTCTCTTGTTTTTCGATGTACTCCTGGATGCGGTTAATGGCCGGTTGTTTGTAGCCCAGCGTTTGCAGACTTTGGGGCACGGTGCGGTTGACGATTTTCATCATGCCGCCACCCGCCAGTTGTTTGTACTTGACCAGGGCGATGTCTGGTTCGATGCCTGTGGTATCGCAGTCCATCATGAAAGCGATTGTGCCGGTTGGTGCGAGGACTGTAGCCTGCGCGTTCCGATAGCCGAACTGACGACCCGACTCAACACACTCATCCCAGACATCGCGGGCGGCCCTCCGCAAGTCCGTGGGGCAGGCCGTGTGGATATCCTCGGCCGCATTGCGGTGCATTCGCATCACGCGCGACATCGGTTCGGCGTTCTCTTCGTAGCCGGAAAACGGCCCCTGGTAACTGGCGATGCGGCTGGATGTGAGATAGGCCTGACCCGTGAGCAGCGCCGTCAATGCTCCGCAGATGCCCCGGCCGGCATTGCTGTCATAGGCGATGCCCATCGACATCAGCATGCTGCCCAGATTGGCAAAACCGAGTCCCAGCGGACGGAACAGATGGCTGTTTTCAGCGATGGACGGAGTCGGATAACTGGCGCGATCGACCAGGATTTCCTGAGCTGTAATGAAAATTGCACAGGCCCGCCGAAACCGATCCACATCAATGGATCCGTCGGTTTTCAGCATCTTCTTCAGATTGATGCTCGATAGATTGCAGGCCGTGTCATCCAGGAACATGTACTCGGAACACGGATTCGATGCGTTGATGCGGCCTGAATTGGAGCAGGTATGCCAATTGTTGATGGTCGATTCGTATTGCAGACCCGGATCCCCGCAATACCACGTGCCTTCAGCAATCTTCCGTAACAAATCCTGCGCGTCGTACTCATCCGCCGTCTGGTCGTTCTGAGTAACCCATCGCGTTTGCCAGCGGTCGCCATCGACGGCTGCTTGCATGAACTTGTCCGAGACACGCACCGACAGATTGGCGTTTTGGAACATGATCGAACTGTACGCTTCGCCATTGAAATTTGCATCATATTCACCGCTGGCAATCAGCGTCCGCGCCTTCTTCTCTTCGTTCGCCTTGCTTTGAATGAACTCGAGCACGTCTGGATGCCAGTCCTTGAGACTCTGCATCTTCGCCGCGCGGCGCGTCTTACCGCCAGATTTGACCACCGCCGCAATCTGATCATAGACACGCATGAATGACAGCGGGCCTGACGGTGAACCGCCGCCGGAGAGTTTTTCTTTGGCACTGCGGATGGTCGAAAGATCCGTCCCCGTTCCCGATCCGAACTTGAACAACATCGCCTCGCTGGTTGCGAGACGCATGATGTCCTCCATGTTGTCCTCGACCGACTGGATAAAACAGGCCGATGCCTGCGGATACTCATAGGGAGTTGCCGGACGCTGGATCGTCCGGGATTGCGCATCGAAACGATAGTTTCCACGCGCACCCTTCACTCCATATTCGTGGAACAAGCCCACGTTGAACCACACGGGAGAATTGAACGCGCCATGCTGGTGCAGGCAAAGCCAGGCCAACTCACGATAAAACGTGTCGCCGTCGTCCGCCGTCTCGAAGTAACCGTCCTCAATGCCCCAGTCAGCGATCGTATGCGCCACGCGATGAATCACCTGACGAACACTCTGCTCACGCTCGTTTGTTCCGGGCTCGCCGTAGAAATATTTGCTCACAACGACGTTTGTGGCCAGCGTGCTCCAACTCGTCGGGACTTCACAGTTTTCCTGTTCGAACAACACATCGCCCGACTCGTCCTTGATCTGAGCCGTCCGTTGCTCCCATTCCACCGTGTCAAACACATTCGACACATCGGCCGGACAAAAATAGGGGGCGACTTTCATGGCCGTGCACTGCGGCGGTTGGGGCTGGGTGTGAGAGCTGAGCTGGGCTGGCGACAGTTGTTGAGCTTGGTGCATCATGCACTCCTTACCTGGTTCCTAAGTCCATTCCGATTGCGATTTCCTATCGGCTACGATTTCCTATCGGCCCTGTTCGCTCGGCCCTGTTCGCTATCGATGCATCCGATCGTGTTGTTCACTTCCAGTGAATCGACATGACCTCATCCGTGTTCCGGCGACTGAACCCGGAACTGACCACGTGACGCTGCATGGCCCGTGTCTGTACGTACACTGATCGCAAGTGTCGCCCTGGGAAACGCATTTTACCACAATCTGTTGAGTGTGTTGGGTGTTGATGCCCCAGATATGGTATTGCGCCGTGGAGACGCCAATATATGTCGGCAATTCTGTTTGTCAAGTTTTCACTTTTCTGAAGTTTGTGTTTCTACGGGTTGAAGACGACGTAAAGCCGTTTCGCCTCTGGAAGTTAAAGCGTCACGAAAATTTGAAAAATCCTTCACATTTCCTTCAGGTGGTCCGTGCACTGCGCGGTGATACGGTTGCGGCTCGGGGTGTTTTTACGCTGAGATATTTTCTGTAAGGCAATGTGATTAAACAGGTTGCGATTCAAAAAATGTCGCTGCGGAACATGCAATGTCCATTCAACACTCCGCGCTCCAGGTTTCGAGCCTGGCAATCATCGCGGCGACACGGGTTGAAACCGCCGGTAACCAGCCCGGCGGCAGCTGCTCGTGCACAAAACGGCTGATCCAGGACAGGCAGCTCAACAAGGTGCCGCTGCGGTCCAAGGCCCAGACCAGCACCTGTTCATCCAGGTCAAGTGTGCGCTGGGTTTGATAGGCCGTCAGGGCGGCGTCCCAACCGTGCCGGTCTTCAGCAATCAGACTGGAAACCAGCCGGGCGATATCGGTGGCCACATGGTCATGACGACAGGCACTCGCGTCGATCAGGCCGGAGACCGTCTCGCCTTGAAACAGGACATGGTCGTGCCACACGTCTCGCAAACACGGCTGCAGGCGGAACAGAGTCTGACGCAGGGATTGAAGTTCCTGGTGCACCCGAGGAATCAACCTGTGCGCGGCGGTCAAACCACGCATGCCCAACTCACAGAATTCTGCCTGTTCGGGTGTGGGCTGTGTTGGGCGCTTTACGAGCGCGCGTCGCAGCAAAGACTGCGCGCTCATTGAGTATTCGCCGAGTCGTTCGATCCGTTCCAGCACGGCCGGAGACGGCGCGGCAGGGTGTGAACCGAACCATTGCTCTTCGTTCGGCCGAGGATGAAAATGGCTGGCAGCCTGATGCCATTGTGCCAATGCCTGCATGGCAGCCGACAGTCGCTGCGGGCTGGGGCGTTGATGGTAATCGGCTTGTCCGGGCAGCCAGGGCTCCAATTGCCACCAATGCTGACCGGAGGCCGTCAGTGTCTCACCGTCCCGATTGACCAGGGGCACGGCGACTGGGGGGCCACCTTGCCGGGACACGGTTTGGAGCAATCGATGGAGTCCACGGATACGATCCGGTGTGAGGCCGGCCGCGGGCCAGCACCGCAGGCAATACAACCGATTTTCCAGTCGCACGCGAAAAACCTCTGCGCCGCTGAATCCAGTGGCGGCTGTGGGTCTCTCGACCTCCGAATCCCCGGTGCCCGCGGGATAGGCTCGCAATACGGCCTCGGGTTGAATTGGACTCATTGACAGCGATCGTCTCTGCTCGGTACAACGGGAACTAGATGATGTTGCAATGCCTGCGTTGAGGACAGAGGACGTTATATCATGGGCTCAACGATACGAAATTTCATCCGTGTCATGGTGTGTGTGGGTTTATTTGCGTCGCCAAATGTTGGTCGCGCGGGTGTGATTCCCTGGCTGTACGATGCTGTGTTTGGTCCGCACTATCCTAACGCCGGTGGATATGCCATGTATCCTCCGGCGTATGGCATGCCGCGCCCGGCCTATCGCCCCGTGTTTGGCGGTTGGCGTTCTGCCGGTTACCGTACCTGTGTTCCGTGTGCCACGAGCTGCTCCCCGTGTGCGCTTCCGAGCACGGCGTGTGCCGCCACGGTCAGCGGCCCGGTTCGTCGCGCGGACTTGAAGCCTGTACCGGATGGCAACTCGGTGAAACAGGCCTACGAAGGTCCCCAGCGCGTGGAATCGAAACGCATGCCTCCCACCGATGATCCCGCGACCAGTGATTCTCCGTTTGTCGAGTCCAGGCCGAGCGAGGCCAAGTCGGGGGAAGTGGCGGATCCGGATGCTGGATTTCAGCCGCCGCTAACGGGCAGCGATGAAAACCCGGTCATTCCCGACAAGTCACCGGCTCCCACCAAGAAGACTTCCGACAAGAATTCCGGTGAAACACCGAAAAAAAAGCCGGCTCAAGATGATGCTGCGTTTCCCAAATTGCCCGCGGAATCCCCCGTTGATCCATCCGCCGCGCGGCCGAGAATCCGCCGCAGGCTCAGCTTGAGGCGCGCCGAGCGTGCGGCAGTCCTGGCTGTACCATCGGGAAGTCTCGTTGCCGAATGGCTCCCTCGTCCGCGCGTCCGGACTCCCATCCTGGCGGCCGGCGACCCGTTGCGCTGAACATCGGAGCACGAATCCACGCTTTGCTGTCGGTGCCGTGATCGACGACCACCGTGTTGGTCCATGGTCATTGTCCGCTTGTGCCACAAAAAAGTTGGCCATGCAAAACCGCGACGTTGCCAGTCACTTTGAAGAACTGGCGGATTTGCTAGAAATCCGCGGTGCCAACCCCTTTCGAATTCGAGCGTACCGCAGCGCGGCCCGCTCGTTGTTGGCGATGGTCGAGTCGGTTGCCACGATTGCCGGGGACCCCGATCGCAACCTGCAAGATCTGCCAGGTATCGGCAAGGATCTGTCGGCCAAGATTCAGACGATTGTGGACACGGGACGGCTTCCCCAGCTCGAAGAACTGCGCACAGAGATTCCAGCCGGCGTCCTCGACATGTTGCGACTGCCGGGCATGGGGCCCAAGAAAGTGGCCGTGCTGTTCGGGACATTGGAGCTGACCTCGCTGGAGCAGGTCAAGCAGGCTGCCTTACAGGGGCGGATTTCCGAACTGAAGGGGTTCGGCCAGAAAACCGAACAGTCCATCCTCAAACACGTCGATGCGGCCGTCGCTGCTGGGAAACGCACCTTTCTGGCCACGGCGCAGCCCGAGGCGGAAGTTGTGCGGCAGCGATTACTGGATTTGGATTCCGTTGCACAGGCGGAAGTGGCCGGAAGTTGCCGCCGCCGACGAGAAACGGTCGGCGATCTCGATGTGCTGGTCGCGGCCGATGATTCGCAAGAAGCCATGGATTGCCTGGCGGAACATCCGCTGGTGCAGGACGTGTTGGCCCGGGGTGAGACAAAACAGCGCGTCCGTCTCACATCGGGTATGGAAATGGATCTCCGAGTCGTTCCGATTGCATCTTTTGGCGCAGCGCTGCAGTACTTCACGGGTTCCAAGGAGCACAACATCGTCATGCGTCGGCGTGCACAGGAACGCGGTTTGAAGCTCAATGAATATGGTGTGTTTGATGGCGATCGGCTTGTGGCGGGTGCCACTGAGGACGCAGTGTATCGGGCTGTCGATCTCCCCTGGATTCCTCCGGAATTGAGGGAAGACCGAGGAGAAATTGAAGCTGCCGAACGCGACGCTTTGCCGACGTTGTTGCAAACGGATGACATCCGTGGCGACCTGCACATGCACACCACGGCGACGGATGGCACGGCCAGCATTCGGGAAATGGCGGAGTCCGCAAAGGCGTGTGGCCTGGAATACATCGCCATCACCGACCACTCCAAACGTGTCACCATGGCCAACGGGCTGGATGCGGAGCAACTCCGAGCACATTGGCGCGAGATCGATCGCGTTCGTGAGGACGTGACCGGCATTGAAATCCTGAGAGGGATCGAGTGTGACATTCTGGAAGATGCCACCCTGGATTTGCCCGACGACGTGCTCGCCGAAGCCGACTGGGTGATCGCGGTGCTGCACTACGGTCTGCAACAGCCGCGAGCCCAGATCCACAAACGCTTGTTGTCCGCCATCCGCTGCCCGCACGTATCCGTTATCGGGCATCCCAGCGGACGTCTGATTGGACGACGCGCTGGAGCGGATATGGACTTTGATGAGATTCTCAAGGCCGCCGCCGATCATGGTGTCATGCTGGAAATCAATGCCCATCCCAGTCGACTGGATCTGGACGATATCCGCGCGGCGGCCGCCCGCGACCGGGGGATTCCCATTGTCATTAACTCCGATGCCCACAGCCCCGCTGGATTGAACGTCATGCAATGGGGAGTATGTCAGGCGCGCCGCGCCGGCCTGACACGCTCGGATGTGGCCAACGCGGGGTCTCTCGATGCACTGCGGGGACGGATGCGTTCCAAGTGAGTCAGGATATCTCTCGGTGATTGATTCCGCGTGGCTGATGCTGCCGGCGGAGCCCGTATGTGAGGACTGCCGATGTCTCGCGACCCACAGCTGATCCCGGAAATTGAACGGGCGATCAATCTCGATCGTGTGAGCCAACTGGCGAGCGAGCTGGTGAATATTCCCAGTCCCACGGGGTCGGCACGGGCCGTTGCCGACCACTTGTCCAACGTGCTCGATCAGGCCGGATTCTCGGTTGAACGACCCGTGGCTGGTTGCGCCGAATGCCCAGCGGTGGTGGCTCGCTTTCAGACGGGCCGCGGTGGACGCACATTGCAATTCAACGGCCACTTGGACACGGTGCACCTGCCATTCGTGCCCGCACGGATTGAAAATGGTGTGCTTTCGGGAAGCGGCGCAGCTGACATGAAGGGAGGAGTGGCTGCGATGGTCGAAGCGATGATCGTGCTCCGCGATACCGGCTTGTTGGCCGACGGCGGAATCCTGCTCACAGCGCATGACCTGCACGAGGCACCTTGGGGAGACGGCAGGCAAGTCGATGCACTGATCGATGATGGCATTGTGGGCGATGGGGTTTTGCTTCCCGAATACCATGCCGATTCGATTCCGCTGATTGGTCGTGGACTGGCCATCCTGGAAGTCGTCGTTCGCCGGCCGGGTACGCCGGTTCATGAAGTGTTGGGAGGGATTGAGCAACCCAGTGTGATTGCCGCGGGAGCGGAAATCGTGAGGCGCATGACCGCGATGGATCACGAATTGCAAGCGGAGGTGCATCCGATGGGCTGCCGATCCAGCCTGTTCATCGGACAGGTCGCGTCGGGCGAGATCTACAATCAGGCTCCGACGGAATGGCGGTTGACGGGCACACGTCGCTGGTTGCCCGGTCATGATGCAGACACGATTCGTCAGCAAGTGACTGATGCGCTGGACTCCCTGCCGCTTGACGAGCGACTCGAAATCGCGACGGAATTCACTCCGGTTCGAGGAGCGTTTGAAATCGCGCAGAACGATCCACTGGTCCTGGCGATTCAGGCGGCACATGCCGGAGTGACTGGTCGTGAGCTCCCGTTTGGAGTCAAGCCCTTTGTGGATGACGGCAACTCGTTTTCCAGCCGAGCGGGTCTGCCAGCCATAACGCATGGTCCCGATGCTCAGGGAGCACACACGGTTTCGGAAACCGTGCCACTGAGCGAACTCAAACGCGTGGCAAGCGTCTATGCGCTGACCGCGATCAACTACTGCGGCGGCTGATCCCGTGTCGGTCGCAGGCCGGTATTGGAGCCCGTTGTCCGCGGCATCTGGGACGCTGCCGACCGCGTCGCTGGGCGTGGATGTAGTGTACTGATGTATCTCACCTCTCCCCCCTGGAGACTTTGGCCACGCGATGTGAACGGACGAGTCAGGATTGCCATCAGCGACGATTGTGTTACGATCCTCAGGCTGGGGCAGGCTGAGCAGTGCATTGGGGGAGCCAACGGTGTTGGATGAATATGGTGATCGCTGGGCGCTCATCACGGGAGCGTCCTCCGGCATCGGAGCGGCGTTTGCGCGCAAGCTCTCGGCGCTCGGTATGCACCTCGTGCTCACCGCACGCCGCGAAGATCTGATGCGGGAACTGGCTGAAGAACTCGACACGCGCCACGGAACGCGAACCGAAGTGATCGCCACCGATTTGTCGCAAACCGACAGTCCCCGCGCGCTAGTTGACGAGATTGAACGGCGGGGAATCGCGATCGAACTGCTGGTGAACAATGCCGGTTTCGCCGTTGTGAGCGATGTGGAACATGTGGATGTTGAGCGCGTACAGGCCATGCTGCGGCTCAATGTGGGAACGGTCACGGAATTGACCCATCGACTACTGGGGCCGATGTTGGCGCGCGGTCATGGAGCCGTGATCAACGTCTCATCCGTGGCCGGTTTTCAACCGGTGGCCTATATGGGGGCCTACGCTGCCAGCAAAGCCTTCGTGCTGCACTTCAGCGAAGCACTTTGGTCTGAAGTCCGAGATCAAGGGGTCACGGTGATGGCGTTGTGTCCGGGGGCTACCCGGACATCATTCTTCGAAGTGGCCGGAGTTCCCGGCTGGTTGAAGAAACGCAGTTGTCAAGATCCCGACTGGGTCGTACGCGGTGCACTGAAGCGACTGGAAAAGGGGCGTCAATTCTGGATCTCGGGTTGGAAGAACTACTTTCGTTCGTTGGCCGTGCGGCTGGCGACGCGTCGAACCGTGGTCAACGAGTCGCGAAAGTACTTTCGCCCCAACGTGGGCAAGGGCAAGACCAAGGGCTAGTCCAACGCGCCCATTCACACTCCATACCAGTTTCTCACCAGTTGTTCGATGTGTTCTTCGAGCACCTGCGTTGGTTCCGAAGCGGCTGCATCCGGTTCCGCAGCTTCCTGCCGCTGCAGCACCAGCGCTGCCAGCGCTGCAGCTTGGTCGGAGTCCTCTGGCGGCAAGGGAAACTGTCTCAACAGCTCCCCGCTGATCTCCAAACGCACGCCCCGCCGCTTGGCAAGAATCTCGAACCAGTCATGGGCCAATCGGGAGTTGAGGATACCGGTCAGAGCCGTCAGCGGCAGTTCGCTTTGAGGTGGAGCGGCGGTGAGAATGTGCACCGCGAAACCGACGAAGGTGGGCCGTTCGACATACACAAAACTCGGTTGCTGGCTCATTTGCCGGCACAGAATGCGTGGCTGGACAAACAACTCGGCTCGACGAGGCCAATGCAGTTGCCACCAGGGGATGCGCCCCTGACGAGTCTCGCGCCGAGCTTCCATCAGTGGGCGAAAGCGTGACAGGTGCTGCAGGATACGAGTGTTGCCGTCCAGGTCTGTCTCCGTCTTCCCGTCCAGGTACAGCACACATGTGCCGTCGTGCGGGGGCAGGTGGTAACGCGTGATGTCCCGCGGATAGTAATATGGTCTCAGGCATTGCGCCTCAGCTCCGCGCAGATCCAACGCCGCAATTTCCTCAGCTCGCAGAACAAACACTCCCTCACCCACAGCAGCCGGAGTTTCAAGCTGGGGCAGGTGATGGCGGGACACCGTCGGTGGATTTTCGGCCATCCCCTGACGGACCTGGAATCGTTGTTCTAACGGAGTTTTGCCTGGCACCTGAGATAAGCGTGGTCGCTTACCGGTGGTCAGTAGGCGGTCATTCAGATACAGATCGGATTGCCGCACCCGCAACGGTGTCGTTCCAACGCTGGTTCGGGTCAAATCCAGGATCTGACAATCGCTTGTTTCCCGGCCACGCCGCAACTGCAGGATCATATGTCGGCCCGATACGCCGCTGAACACATGCTGGTTGCCCAACATGGTCATCTGTTCGATTGTTGTTTCCTGTTGCAGTCGCCGGATCAGTTTTTGCGCGCCCCGCGATCCGACCCAATAACTGTTGACGATGAACGACAAGTGTCCGTTGGGCTGTAGCAGGTCCAGTCCGCGATGCAGAAAATAAAACCAGTAGTCCATGCGCGACTGGCGCCAGCGGCGGCCCAATTCTGATTTTGCGACTTGGTCGAACAGCGATTTGGCGCTCAATTCCCGATGATAGGGTGGGTTGCCGACGATCACATCAAATCCGCCGCGATCGGCGATTTTTCGGAAGTCCGCACTCCATGCGATCCCATCCGTGGCCACTTCTCCGTGGCCTGGTCGGCCGGCCAGACCGGAACCCGTCAGCGCGTTGCCGCAGCGGAAATTCGCATGCAGTACCGCTTCCAATCGGGGACGCTGGTCGAGCGTGACGTCGGCACGTTGCGCAAGACGGTCACGCAGTCGGTTGAGGGCTGCGACGTCCAGATCGACGCCAAATAGAGAGTGTTTGATCAATCGGATTGCCGCGTCGCTCCGCTCAGCGTGTGGTGGAGCTTGGCTGTTGGTGAGCGCGTCAAAGGCCGCGAGAACAAATGCGCCATCTCCGCACGACGGGTCCAGGATTGTGATGTCTGCCAGATCCTGCTCCGGTCGCGCCTGGAGAACCTGTGCAATCATGTTCCGCGCAATGGGACTCGGAGTATAAAACTGCCCGTTCAGGCGACGTGTTTTGCTGTGCGTATCCGCATGACTTTGTGTGGGCCTGGTCATGATCGGGCGGGTCCGATCTGGTCGTGCTGCCGTTGTCGTTGAGCTTCATACAACACGATTCCTGATGCCACTGCGGCATTCAGGCTGGCAACCCGTCCCGCCAGGGGGATTCTGGCATGCTGGTCGCAGAGACTCCACAATTCCGCACGCACTCCCCGTCCCTCGTTGCCGATCACGACGGCCGTGGACGGTCGAAAGTCACATGCAGACAGAGGACACTTTGCCTTCTCACTGGCTCCAACCAGCTGAGTTCCTCGGCTTTGCAGAACACGGGCTGTTTCGAGCAGGTCATCCGTGCGCGTGATCGCCAGGTGATTCACGGCTCCGGCAGACGCCCGCGCAACGTGACTGGTCACTCCAACTTGATCGCGTTGCCCGATGATCACGCCCGTGACACGCAAGGCCTCGGCGGTACGCAACATGGCTCCCAAATTGAATGGATCCTGGATGGAGTCGCAGACCACGTACAACGGCTGTGCGCTGGGTTGGCCGTTGTCCAGCAGCTCCGTCAGAGGAACATAGGGGTATTCCGCCATTTTGGCGACGAAGCCCTGATGGTCTCGATTGCGGCACAGTTGCAGCAGTTGATCGTTCGTCTGAGCCTTGACCGTGATTTGCATCCCGCTGGCGATCTGGCGGACCCGGGAACTTTCGTCCTCTGCTAAGGACGTGGCCAGATGCAGTTCGAGGATCGGCCATCTT
>Ga0315336_1001315_pt1 | contig 50169 bp, 41 predicted proteins | sample ASW5metaG_FD_204512 | JGI IMG/M metagenome (GOLD analysis project Ga0315336, IMG submission 204512) | Ammonia-oxidizing marine archaeal communities from Monterey Bay, California, United States - ASW #5 | ecosystem: Environmental > Aquatic > Marine > Intertidal zone | place: USA: California...
ACGGAAGTCTCCGCCCAGTTTGAGCGGGTTGAGGATTTGGAGAACATTAATCAAGTGGTAGGAGGAGGCGCAGCAGCTGAAACGATCGACGGCACGGTTTGAAACCCAGACTCAAGATTTAAAACCCGGCCTCCCAGCATCCCTTTGCGGAACGCCTGGCAGGACTCAACTTTCCCCCCCATCCCCGCACAGACCTTCTCATGCCTTTTTGGAAAATTGCGTGGCGAAACATGGAACAACGGGCACTCGCTTCGTCGTTGACCGGTCTCTCAATGGCACTTGGCGTGGCCGTGATGATTTGTGTGATCGTCATTCATGGTGTGACGGTTCGGCAGTTTGAACAGGATGCCCAGGGTTATCACCTGATTGTAGGCGGTAAGAGTGGTCCTCTGCAGCTGGTGTTGAGCACCGTGTATCACCTCGGCAAACCCGACTATCCGATACCCTACAGTTACTACCAGAAATTCGCCGCTGGTGAGTTTGCGGACGTGACAAAACTAGCCATTCCATACTGCCTGGGCGACAGCTACGAAGCACCAAACGGAAGGCTTTTTCGGGTGATTGGAACCACCCCAGACCTGTTTGACAAGATCGTATATCAGAAGAATCACGACGGTTCCGATCGGCGATATAAATTTCGCGCAGGTAGGAATTTCAAGGCCAACAGTTTTTTTGAGGCCGTTGTCGGTTCGGTGGTTGCTTCACAGGCGGGGCTGCAGGTTGGCGACCCGCTTAATCCCACACACGGTATTAGCGGTACAGGAGAGAAACATCGACAATTCAAGATTGTCGGCATCCTGGCACCAACGGGCACGGCGAACGATCGCGCCGTGTTCGTGAATATTGAAGGGTTTTATTTGCTCGAAGGGCACGCGCTTTCCCGGCCTGAGGGAGTTGCCGTCGAAGAACTGGTCTACTCCACCCCTGTCGGAACCGCGAATGACGGATCTCCAGTCGAACCTCTGGCCGACCAACTGCGGGAAGTGACCTCGATTCTTGTTGTTTGCACTGACGAGTTCGGGCCGCTCGTTCTCGACACAGCTATCAATAAGAGCAAAGAGCGAATTGCTCAGGCTGTTTCTCCCGTGAGTGAAGTCGCCCGCATGTTGGACCGGATTGTAGGACCGATGCGTTTGATCCTCCTTGTAATGACGATCTTGATCCTGATTGTTGCAGGAATCAGTATCCTGGTCAGCATTTACAACTCCATGAGCGAGCGGAGCCACGACATTGCGGTGATGCGAGCCCTGGGGGCAAGTCGACGCGCGGTAATGAGCATCATTCTTGTAGAGTCAATCCTGCTCTCCCTATGCGGTGGCCTCGTGGGTATGCTGTTAGGGCACGGGTTAATCGCTTTGGCCAGTCCGTATGTTGAATCGCACACGGGCGTGACGCTCAGTTTATTCCAATTTGATTGGCAAGAAATGACCCTCCTGCCCGGGTTGTTGTTGTTAGCAACGGTTGTCGGCTTGCTCCCGGCCCTGGCCGCCTATCGAACCGACGTCGCCAAATCACTCAGTGTGGGCTAGACAAACGCCCGAACAGTACCAGCCTGGTGAAAAACCATTTTCCAACAATTTGTAAACCAGTAGAATGAAGGTTCAGCAGTTGCCGCAACCAACCCTTGTTCTGGATGATTCCAATCACCTGAATACAACGGTATGACAAGCACATCATGTTCTCCAACAATATTTTTGGTTTGATTTTCTTTTCCTGCTCACTGATTTTTTGGAGCACGTCGCTACAAGCATGTCCGTTCTGCACCGCTACCTCTCAAACGCTCAGCCAGGAAATGGATTCATCAGACGCAGTCGTCCTGGCGCAGCTTGTCAAAGGGGCGCTCCCTCCGGAGAATGGCCCCGACGCGCTGGGACGCTTTGGAGTGATCGATCCTGACACAGGGATTGCGACTTTTAAGATCTACAAAACGCTCAAGGGCGAACCTTTGCTGAAAGGCATCGAAAACATCGATGTCGTTTTCTTCGGCCCACCCGAAAAAGATAAATCGTTCCTGATCACGGGAATTGGCACGGAAAAGGTTGACTGGAGCACGCCGCTACCTTTGTCGGACAAAGCCGTCGAATACGTCGAACAACTGCCGGATTTGCCGGCCGACGGGGCCGCGAGGCTGGAATTTTTTCAGCAGTACCTGGAAGATGACGACCCCCTTTTACGGCAAGATTCCTATGACGAGTTTGCCCGCGCGCCATACGACGAGGTGATTGCGCTGGCGGATCGACTCGATCACGATCAACTCGTCGAATGGATTTCCAGTTCAACCGTCGGACCCAGCCGGCGACGACTCTACCTCACCATGCTGGGTGTATGTGGCGACCAAGGCGATCTGCCCATGCTGGAGGAGATGATCTTTTCGGACCACCGTGAAGTCGAACCGGGTGTAAAACAACTCGTGCAAGCCGGGTTATCGCTCGGGGGCCCTATCGCTTTACCCTTGGTGACCGAGGTCGTGCGGACCCATGAACGATCTAGAAAGCTCGGTCTCGATGCGATGATCGCCTGTTACGTCAAACTGGCAGGTCCAGATGTACTCCCCGCGATCAACGAACGATTTTTGAAAGATACCAAGGCTGAATACACCCATACCTACAACACGTTGATGGCGTTGCGCTTCCATGGTGAAGAGACGGATGTCATTCCACGCGAACGGTTGCTTGAGTCGGTACGGCTCCTGTTGGATCATCCCGACTTTGCCGACCAGGTCATCCCTGATCTGGCCCGCTGGGATGATTGGGAGATTCTGGATCGTCTCGTTGCCATGTTCCACAATGCCGATGATCGGAGCTTTGTGCGACAACCTATTGTCACCTACTTGATCGTCGCAAGCGAACAGGAGGGCGACGTCGGTACCCGTGCGAAGAACGCGCTCAAAGAACTGGAATCGCTGGATCCCGAAGCGGTTGAGCGAGCCCGCAGCTTGATGGCCTTCGGCTACTTGGGAAGGTCGAGGCCAGCCGGAGACAACACCAATTACACCCGTCAGGGCGATCCCGAAACAGAGGCTTCGTCCGATCCTGTCAGCCCCGCCGCAGTCAATGCCGGACAGGAGAACTCCCAGGAGCCAGGTTCCGGGGAAGCAACCCGTCCGACAGGTACGGATACCGACGTCGCCGATATTCCCGATCCAGCCGATCCCCAATTTAACGCCGGCATTACCCCGATTAACCCCGGCATTACCCCCACGACCACGGTAGCGGTTCAGGAAGATACCCCGCAAGAAGAAGCCAGCCCGAAACCCTCCGAAGCGAAGCCAGCCACCCCTGAGGGGACTGACACGACTGCCACCGTGGCGGCAGCTGCCTCCACACCCATCACCGATCCCGAGCCACCGTCAAGCGTGACCGCAAGCCGTGAGCTTGACATACCGGCGCCTCCAAGCAGGACGATGATCCTTGCTGTTCCCCTCTTGGCAGGGGCCTTACTGATGGGATTGTTTTGGCTGATCTTGAAAAGTGGATCCGCGTGACCTGAGATTGCTGCATGTTAGAATAATTAAGGTGTGCCGCGATCCTGGCAACCCGCCTGATTGGAATTGCCACATCCTGAAAGGTACAAGGACCAGGCGTTGCGTCGCTCCCTAAGGGTGGTCTGAACTCGGAAAAGCTTAGCGACGGGTACACAGGAAAACGCCAACAAAAACTGAAGGGTTAACGAACGATCCGTGGTACGAGCCGTTGAATCGTGACCACGTAGCAGCACGTTTCTCGAGATACCAACCACCCCAGGCTCGGAGATCGTCAGGGCTAAATCCTTTTCGTGTCAACGAACAAAATTATGTCCACAACTGTCTCCATGTCATCGACCTCGTTTGACGAAGGTGATTCTCCTGAACGGCTCAATCACCATACGGCGCTTGAGTACCGTGCCCTGCACACAGGTGCCGTCGCCGGCTTGATACTTGGCATCGCATCGGTCTTTACCCTGGCAATTGCCACCAGCAGCTTAGAAGCTTGTTTAATGGTATGCCCGATTCCCTTGATCGCGATGTTTATTTCCCTCCGGGCGTGGCTGCAAATCCGCCGGCATAGTGACCAATACACAGGACGCCCCCTCGCCATCGCCGGGTTCGTGCTGGCTACCTTCTTTCTTGTGACTGGAGTCGGCTACGGCAGCTACGTGTATGCGACAGAAGTTCCCGAAGGTTACACACGAATAACGTTCGGGAAAATGAAACCGAATCAAATCGAAGATCGCGGCAGAAAGCCCATTCCTGATGATCTAGCTGCACTGCAAGGCCAAAAAGTCTTCATCAAGGGTTACATTCGCCCCGATTCACTGGCAGTGCGGAAAAACGCTAAAGCTTTTCTCTTGGTACGAGACAATAATCAATGTTGCTTTGGCGATTTTGCCAAGATCAAATACCACGATCAAATCCAAGTTGATTTGCAGGGCCCGTTGACAGTGGACTATTCGACCGGGATTTTTCGTATAGGTGGTACCCTGCACATTCATCCGGAGAATCTGTTGCGCGGACCGGGGACTCCCGTGTTTTCACTGGTAGCCGATTATGCAAAATAGGCTCCGGGCGATTCCGGAATTGGCCATGGCCTGCCCGAAGCAATTCGTCTCCCCCCCACACCCGACTCAATCCTACGTCAGTTACAATGCCATTTTCCCGCAGAGTCAACTGTCTAGGCCTTACACTGCTCATAGTCGTTTTCGGGACGATCTCTGGATGCGAATCGACTGCAATTACAACTGCCAACGGAGCCGCCAGCCGGGTCGCACCAACAGTTTTGGACGATGAAGCTTCCCCCCGCTCAACCAACGAAAGTCCTGCTCCAGGCAGGATGAACCCCGCATCGGCTGCGAAACCTGAAACTGCTCTACCGGGAACCGCAACCGAAAGTACAACCGTTGAAGTACCGGCTGCCTTGACACGTTTGGTCGACAAAACGTTCGACGACATCAAATTCGATATTGAACCGGATGCACCATTTGAACCTTCGTTACTTACGCCAGAAATAGAAGCTCTCGATGGCCAGCGGATTCGCATTCATGGCTACATGCTGCCAACGGCACAAAAACGCGGGATCAAGCAATTTGTCCTGGTGCGTGATAACCAGGAGTGTTGTTTTGGACCTGGTGCTGCACTTTACGATTGTATTCTCATAAGAATGCAACCAGGGAAGACGGCCGAATTCTCGATCCAGCCAGTGGCCGTTGCCGGCAAATTTGAAATCCAAGAATTCAAAGGGCTAGATGGCCGGCATTTGGCGATCTTTCAAATGCGTGGCGAAGAGGTCGAGTGACCTATCGGTTTGTTGTGGCGACAGCAAGTGCCAGGCAGAAACAAATCACCATGCCGGGAGATTTCGCCAGACGTTCCCACCCGAATACAGGTTGCCCAGACAACCGGTTAAAAAGATCACCTTCGGTACTTCTGGTTATGCAAATTGTAACGGCAAAGAGGCCCCACTTAGGACTGCTCGGGCCGCAGAAGGGTCTTTTTTCAGTTGTCACGTGCAGCCAGCCTGACTGGCCGAACCATGGGGCTCAGGATCCCCTGCCGCTTGAACCCCAGTTCGCCTCAGGCCGCGTTCCTGGCGTGGGGCGGGCAGTTTTCGGGGTGTCGAACGGGCGCTCGTCTCGTTCGCGTCTGGAGCTCTCTGGGACTACCACAGTTGCCACTGGTCAAAGGTCAACACGTAGATGCCCAACAGCAGGTTGGTTATCGCATGGGCTGCCACGCAATCCCAAATGTTCTTGGTGCGTATTAGCAGCCAAGTGACCATTCCGAACCATGCCAGAGAGGCAAAGATCTCGCCGAAGTGGGCCAGGGCTGGGAATCCAGTGCCCATTAGAATGGCCATGCCGGTGGCGGTTCCGATCGGGACGTTCCACCAATCAGGAGCCACCACAAATCGCATCAAAAATGCCCGATAGAACATTTCTTCGATAATCGGTACGAGCAGTACTAGTCCTGTAAAACGTATCGCGAGAAACAGACAGGCCCAAACTGGCGTTGCCGCAAGCTGCTCGAGCGGGTTGTAGGCAGGTCGCTCTCCCAGCTCAAGCCATTGGTCGAGGCCCACTAAAGCCAAGAGTTTGGGTTCCAACTGCAGACGGCAGAGGCCAACCCAAACGAAAATGCCCACAACTCCAATGACCACTGCAAGCAGTGAAACCCGGAATGGAAAAACTCGGTAGGCAGGCCAGACAAACAGGAGTACGGAACCTGTTAAGAGGATTTTCACCGTGTAAACAATCGGATAACTCTCGTAGTAGATGGTCACGCCGAAAATATTCCGGCTGCCCGCTGCCCGCTCCATCTGCTGGCGGGCCTGGAAGGCTTCAGGATCCGACACTTCGCTCTCTGAAATTGGATCGGGCGGAGACGGTTCATACGCTTGGACGAGCATGTACACCACCAGCGGCAGCACAAATGGCAGCCAGCGGTAGCGCTCAAACAGGTGTGGAACCCGATATTCAGGAACGGTCGTGGTATCTGCGGCTGCCATTGGGGGATAATTCAGAGAAATTAATAAATTTGGGTGTGGCTTCGACGATCCAGCCGTGTATCATGAAAGTGTAGGTTGTTAGTTGCAGGGTTGCCATCGCGGTGGACCTGTATCTTAAAGGCGCCTCCCTCATGATAGCTGAGCGGGGCGCAGACGGGCGAAATTGACCTTGGAGATCCATCCGATGAACACCTCGCTGTAATCTGCTGGGAGGTCCACCTCCCCTGCGATCGCACCGTGCGTGGTTTCTGATGGTGACATACGCCCGGCCTCCCCGATACAGTTCGTGGTGCATTTGCGCAGACTTTGCTGCCCGACCGCAGGTGGTTTTCCTAACACAGGTTCACATAGCGTAGAGTTGACCAAAGATTCAGCCAACCCAACCTGGACGGCCTGATTGGAAATTTGCACAAACACCCTGCACCGGGAAACTCAGGTTTTGTGAGTAGTTGCAACCGAGCGACGAACCGTCCCACAGGACAGAAGAAGATTTGAGACAAAGAGATGAACCCATACAACCTAAGAAATATTGGCATATCCGCCCATATTGATTCTGGCAAAACGACGCTGAGCGAGCGGATTTTGTTCTACGCCGGGCGAATCTACAAAATGGAAGACGTCCGTGGTGGTGGCGACGGCGCCACGATGGACCATATGGAGCTTGAAAAAGAGCGTGGTATTACGATCACCAGCGCGGCCACAACGGTCGACTGGAAGGGGCACACTATCAATCTGATTGATACGCCTGGCCACGTCGACTTTACGGTTGAAGTCGAGCGCAGCCTGCGTGTTCTTGACGGTGCTGTACTCGTGTTGTGTGCGGTTGGTGGTGTGCAGTCCCAGTCGATGACCGTTGACCGGCAAATGAAACGCTACCATGTGCCACGTTTGGCGTTTATCAACAAAATGGACCGAATCGGAGCCAACCCTGCTTCGGTTGTTGAGCAGGTTCGCGACAAGCTTGGCTGTGATGCCGTTTTGATGCAGATCCCGCTTGGCAAAGAAGCCAACTTTGAGGGGATTGTCGATCTGGTCACAATGAAGGCAGTTTATTTCGATGGCAAATATGGTGAAGTGATCCGCGAAGATGAAGTGCCAGCCGAACTGGCCGACAAGGCTAATGCTGGGCGATCCCAAATGCTGGAAGCGTTGTCGATGTACAGCGACGAATTGATGGGATTTTTGCTGGCGGAGGAAGATGTTCCGGAGCAACTGATCCACCGCGTAATCGGGGAGGCAACCCGTCAGCAGGATCTGACTCCCGTCTACATGGGAACTGCATACCGCAACAAGGGTGTGCAACCCCTGTTGGATGCCATTACACGCTACCTTCCTTCCCCGTTGGACCGCGAGGTCACGGCCAATAATCCGATGGAGGAAGGCAAGAAACTCTTGCTTGAAACCAACCCTGACAAGCCTTTTGTGGGTATGGCTTTCAAGATTGTTGACGACGAGTTTGGTCAACTCACCTACACACGTATTTACCAGGGTACCATTCAAAAAGGTACCCAATACTTCAATCAGCGAACTGGCAAGAAGGATCGCTTTAGCCGAATTGTTCGCATGCATGCCGACAAGCGCGAAGAAGTGAATACTGCATCGGCAGGCGATATTGTGGCCATCATGGGAATCGAATGTGCCTCTGGGGATACCTATTCGACAAAGCCAAAGTATTGCACGCTGGAAAATATGTTCGTGGCCGATCCGGTCATCAAAATGTCCATCAATCCGCTTTTCCGGGATAATGTCGACAAACTCATCAAGGCGCTTCAGCGATTCCGAAAAGAAGACCCGACCTTTCAAGTCGCGACTGATGAAGAAACGGGGGAAACGGTCATTTCAGGTATGGGTGAGTTGCACTTGGAAGTCTATGTCGAGCGGATTCGCCGTGAATACGGTGTCGAAGTCGAAGTGGGGGCTCCCAAAGTCAGTTATCGGGAGTCGGTCACCAAGACTGTCGCTTTTGACCACAAACGCAAGAAACAAACTGGCGGATCAGGCCAGTACGGTCATATCGTGGGCGTGTTGGGTCCCTTGACCGACGAAGAAAAAGAAGAGGTCGACGGAGAATTACTGTTTATTGATAACGTTACAGGAGGCCGGATCCCCAAACAGTACATTCCCAACATCGAAAAAGGAATTCGCAACATGATGGTCAAGGGCCCCGTGGCAGGTTTTCCAGTTGTCGCGCTCAAAATGGAATTGAATGACGGTAGCTATCATGATGTCGATAGCTCCGACATGGCGTTTATGCTTACTGCGCAGCAGTGCTTTCGTGAGGTCTTACCCAAAATGAAACCGGTGCTGCTTGAACCAGTGATGGCGATGGAAATCGAGATTCCGGAAGCGTTTCAGGGAAAAGTTGTGGGCAATCTTTCCAGCCGTCGGGGCATCGTCAATTCCACCAATGTTCAAGCGGGAATTTGCACCATCATGGCTAACGTCCCCCTGGCAGAGACCTTTGGGTATGCAACCGATTTACGCAGTCTCACCCAGGGGCAGGGTACTTTCATCATGGAACTTTTCAAGTACCGACCCGTACCGGTCAACATTCAGGCCGAGGTGATCGCAGAGCGGAAGGCTGAATTGCAACCCGCCTGATTGCGCGCTGCCCTCTGGCAATCAAGACGTCCATGCATGGCCCGGCTGGGACAAGCCCTGATGACCGACAAGGCCATAATGGGTCACGCAATCGCAGACCGATTATTTCCAAACGGGAAAGCTCGCATCCCTGCTTGGCGATCGAACCCTTTTTAGTGATCGAACCATTTTTGGACGAGATGCACCGTGGTCGCACGGCCTGCTTGGGCAATAGAGGTTGTAAGCGGTATTTCTTTTGGACAAACGGCAACGCAGTTTTGCGCGTTTCCACAAATTTGAATACCGCCGGGCGCGGTGAGGGATTCGATCCGCTCGCCAGACTCTGATTTGCCCGTTTCGTGGGAGTTGAAGAGTATGGCCTGACTGATCGCTGCAGCACCGAGAAATCCCTTGTCGAAATCTCCAAGTTTTCTTTGTTTGAATTGCTCCTCGCTTTCCCCCACCCGTTGCTGCGGATCAATTTTCTGGTATTGGGGGCAAGCCTCCAGACAGCAACCACAAGTCATACATTCAGCTAGCGGATAACGACGTTGCTGTGACTTTTGAGACTCTTTTGGTCCTGGACCACGATCGGTGTAATCATCAACTGGGATCCAGGCTTTAATCCGTTGCAATGCACGGAACATCCGTTCGCGGCTTACTACCAGATCACGCAATACAGGAAACTTCGACATGGGACGCAATTCGATTTCCTCGGGGTGCTCGGCCAGAAGAGTATCGACCAGTGAACTGCAAGCTTGTTGCGTCCGCCCATTGACGAGCATTGTACAAGAACCACACACTTCCTCGAGGCAATTGCACTCCCAAGCGACGGGAGTGGTCTTGTTGCCCGCAGCATTGGTTGCCGAAGCCGCGATCTTCTGCAACACGCTGATAACGTTCAAATTCGGTTCGTACGCAATGCGATGTCGCTCCCAACGGCTAGGCTGGTCGGGACCATTTTGACGAAGCACACGAACATCAAAGGTTGACGGCTCACGATCCTTGGAAGGTACCACCATCTTGTGCAGACCTCTTTGCTTGGCGCTCGCTAGGGCAACTGTGACAACCTGTTGAAAGGAAGTTTCAAGGGATTGTAGGCCGAAAACAGCTCCTCTCCAAGACAACAAAACATACCTTGCCGAGAGAAGATGCCGCCCTTTGGCGCCCAGTCCATCTGACGGCAACTCTTTTTGACCAACTGCAACAGGGTCGAGTTGCCGCCATCGGACTCATGACATGCAAGGGTCATGCTCAGAACAGGATTTTAACTGGGGGTGCTGGCTGGTGTGGCCGGCATTGCAGCTTTCGTTTTCTGCTGTTGATCGATTCGGTGATGCCACGTTTCTTCAATAATGTTTCCACCGACGATTCCGTACAATCGGGGCCGCGGTGGAATCAGCGTCGTATCGACTTCTTCGTAGGACAACTCTGGTTCGCCATCTCGGTCAAAGGTTGCGATAGTGGTCTTGAGCCACTTACGATTCTTTTCTGCGAAGGCGTCGCACCAGGCGTCGGCCTGACGTTGTCTCTCGGCAGGATCGTCGGCTTCGACGCCAACCATCTCAAATTCAGGTTTGTAGTGAGCACCACGGCACTCGTCGCGGGCAAGGGCACCCTTGACGATTGCTTTGGCGATCCAAAACATATCGATCAATGCTCTGGTGAACACGACGTTTTGATTGGTCCAGTTGCCTGTATCAGAAAGGGCGCATCGTTTGGCGCGCTCAGCGAGGTCGCAAATAGAGCCGTAGGCAGAGTCGAGGGATTTATTGTCGCGGACGACAAGGGCCGCTTTCTGCATCGTTTCACCCAATTGGTGGTGGATGTGATACGGGTTTTCGTCCCCGCCCGAGCGGCGCAAGAGCGCTTTGTGTTCCTTTTCCTTGATTGCCCGCTGGTCCCGGTGCAGCCGATCGTACTTTTCATCGTGGGTCGAATCGGGCAGTGACTCAATCATGTTTTTCACGCACGGTCCGACGAAAAGCCCAGTGAAGATACACGAGAGCAGCGAATTGGCTCCGAGCCGATTCGCACCGTGGTAGTGATAGTCACACTCACCAATTGCGTAGAGGCCCGGAATATTCGTCTGCTGGTTCCGGACCGAGCCGGCCACCAGACCACCTTCGCTTGTCCGTTCATAGTCTGCCCAAATCCCCCCCATAGAGTAATGCACAGCCGGAAAGATTTTCATCGGAACTTCGTGGGGGTCCACACCCTGGAACTTCTGGTAAATATGCAGGATGCCCGCAAGTTTATGATCGAGCTCCTCCCGTGGAATATGGGTTAAATCAAGATACACGCACTGCTTGTTCGCCTCGACACTTAAACCTTCATTAATACAAACGTTGTAGATTTCCCGGGTCGCGATGTCACGTGGTACCAGATTGCCGTATTCGGGGTACCTTTCCTCGAGAAAATAGTAGCGTTCTTCGTCCGGGATTGAATTCGGTTCACGTTGATCCTGGGGTTTGCGTGGGACCCACACGCGGCCACCTTCTCCACGAGCACTCTCACTCATCAGCCGGCACTTGTCGGAACCGGGAATCGTTGTGGGATGGACCTGGATAAACTCTCCGTTGGCATATCTGGCACCAGCCTGAAGGGTACGGCTGACGGCGCTTCCGGTGCAGGCCATCGACATGGTGCTCCGCCCGTAGACCAGACCACACCCCCCGCTAGCAATAATGACTGCGTTAGCCGGAAACGCGCGAATCTCCATGGAAATGAGGTTCTGAGCGACAGCGCCACGGCACCTGCCATGGTCGTCCAGGATGGGGCCCAGGTAATCCCATCCCTCATACATTTCGACCAGCCCCTCGCTGCACCGGCGTCGTACTTGTTCATCCAATGCGTAGAGGAGTTGTTGTCCGGTCGTTGCTCCAGCAAATGCAGTGCGTTTGAACAAGGTCCCACCAAAGCGACGTTGATCCCGAAAGCCTTCGGTGGTGCGATTGAACGGTACCCCAAGCCGGTCCATCAAATCGATGATGTGGGGAGCCGCATAAGCCATTTCTTTGACGGGGGGTTGGTGTTGTAAGAAATCACCCCCGTAAACCGTGTCATCGAAGTGAAGCCATTCGTTGTCTCCCTGATGGCGTGTGGTTGCGTTAACACTATTGATACCGCCCTGAGCACACACGCTATGGGACCTTTTGACCGGCGTGAGACTCATGCAATCGACCTGAATCCCGAGTTCTGCCAGCTTCATGGTGGCTGCCAGACCGGACAAACCACCACCAACGACTAAGACACGCTGTTGGGCCATGAATAAGATTCTTTCTTGATATGGTTGGGATGCTTTTTCAACTACCGATCTGGTTTCCTGTTGTTGCGCGCGACTTGGTCTTTGTCGCCAGATTCGGGAGTTCCCTGTTTGCCGTCTCGCGGCTTGATTTCTCTAGATTCAAGACGGTGTTCGTACATCTGGTGTTCAATGGTAATCGCATCCTGGAGCTTTTCACCATGCCCAACGTCCCACATTCCCCACAAGGCGCCCAGTCCTACGAAGGCTAATACGAGTCCAAATCCGAAGCAAACTTTAAGTGCCCAGTTTTGCGATCGAGGAGTGGACCATACACCCCACGTGATCCCCATCGTCCAGATGCCATTGGCCAGGTGATAAACGCAGGCCAGGATGCCGATTGCGTAGAGGATCACCACAACCGGGCTTTGCAACACCAAACCAGCACTCGAAGCCGCGGCGTACGGATCGAACTCGGCGCCTCCAAAGGGTTTGGCGACCTCTCGGATCCACAACTCGAAATGGAACCAGCCGTTCATCTGAAACACGTGCCACATGATGAACAGAAAGGCGATCATTCCAGTCCAGCGCTGCAGGGTATAGCGCCAATTCGCCGCATAGCGATACTCGTTTTGGTTGGGAAGGGCGCCAGCGACAATCACCACTCCTATGACGGCGTGGAACAGAATTGGCAGGAATATAAACACCCACTCAACAACCGGCAGCAAGGAACCAAGGCTGTCAATTTGGTAGACGTTGTGCTGGAATGCGGCTGGACCGTCGAGCACGCTTGCATTGGTCGCCAAGTGGAACACCAAGAACGCGCCAACCGGGACAAGCCCCGTGAGCGAATGCAAACGTCGGATCAAGAATTCGTGCCGTACTAAAAAAGAAGGGGACAAAGCCTCCACACCAGACTCCTTCCTCTGCCAACCAAGGGGAAAATATGCCTTTCAGACCGTGCGTCATCAACCCATCCGCCCGGGAGAGAAACCTCTCACCGTCAACAATGTAGGATGTACGCGTGTGAAGTGGCAAGAAGGTTGGCAGGAATCTGTGCGGAAAGCTGGCGGGCTGGCCCCACACTCAATCCCCATATTTGACCCAGGCACCGACCGGAGTCAGACCGCCGCGTCTCGACCCCACCGGAGATGTAGCCCAGGGCGGCACACCGCCGCCCAGAACTCAGCTCGACGGGCTGTTTTGGGCCTCAGTTGCAGGTTTGGGCTGTTTGTCTGAGCTGCCATTAGCGTCCAATTGGTCAGCAATGCGGCGATGCTCGTCAGCCTGCTCGTTCTTGCCGAGTCTGGCCATCGTGGTAGAAAGGTGGCGGTGAGCATCCGCGTGTTGCTTGTCGAACTCAACCGCATTGGCGAACGATTTCGAGGCAAGCTTGGAATCACCCATCTGGCTGTAAGCCAGCCCTCGTCGGAAGTAATGCTCGGCCTGGGTTGGTTCCAGGCGGATTGCCTCGTTGAAGTCATCAATGGCTTTTTCAAAATCGGCCAACTGCATGTAGGCCAACCCCCGATTGACGTAGGCAGGCGTATAGCGATCACTCTGGGCAATCGCCTCACTGTAGGCCTGAATGGCCTCATGCAGCTCGCCGATACCCGTGTAGGAATACCCTTGCCAGAGGTGGGCGCGCGGATCGTTAAAGTCAATTGATGCAGCCTCTTCAAAATCTGAAATGGCCAAATCATCTTCGTCGATGTAGTGGAAACAGATTCCTCGCCGAAAATAAGATTCTCCCAATTCTGGATTCAGAGAGATTGCCTCGGAAAACGATTTAATCGCGTCGGCAATTTCACCAAGCAGTCGCTCAGCAACACCTTGACTGTGGTAAGCTGCGGCTTTTGCGGGGGTGGCCTCGGGAGTTTCGGGAAGTAGTTTCACGAGTGTCCCGCAATCGGTAATCGCGTCCTGGTACGTCTGCTTCCGCAGTTCTTCGTCGCCGGTTGTTTTGCCCAACTCGATATGAATGGCAGCTTTGGTCAGGTAGCCCTGTACAAAAGGCATGTTATCTTCTTCCGGCTTAAACAATTTGATCGAGTCCAGGACGGACTGGAGTGCTGGAACATATTGCTCGGCCTGCATCAGAGTTGTTCCCAGAACGAAGTGTGACTCGTGATCATCAGGATCCAATTCAATCGATTTCTGGATGTCGACCAAAGCCTGGTCCAATTTGCCTTGGCTGGCATAGCCTTGCCCGCGGAGCCGATAGGCCTCCGGGTTTTCTTCGTTCACCTTGATGGCCCGATCCATCAGCTTGACACCCTGGGCGGCTCCTCCAAGCAGAATCATCGCCTTGCCCAGGCCGAAAACGGCGTCGTAGTTCGATCGGTCTTCTTCGATGGCGGCCTGAAAATCTGGCAACGAGAGCTCAACAGCGCCCAATTCCTGGTAGACCTTTCCACGCCCCACCAAGGCCTCCACAAACTTCGGATTCTTGTCGAGGGCTTCCTTGTAGTCTTTCAGGGACGAGTCATAGTCCTCGATTGTGGCAAACGCAAGGCCGCGGGCGGCGTAGCCGTTCGGGGCATAGGGAATCTTTTGAATGGCTTCGGAAAACGCGGCAATGGCTTCTTCAGGTTTGCCCTCTTCGAGGTGAGTTTGACCTGCCTTCATGGCCTGTTCATACTCGGCGGGAATGTCTTGTTGACCCTCTGAGCCCTGAGCCTGGGCCACCGACCCGCTGAGTAAATAAACGGACACGAGAACAAGACTGAGACTGATCGTGGAAAATGGTGTCAACAATCGGAGAAAACTCATGATTTTTGCCTCGGGCAGCTGGTTCGAACGCAGAATGCCCAGCCAGGGACTGGGGCACATGTAAACTCGCCGAGCAATCAAGCAACAGGCATTCCGCTCGGATCTCTACTGGATCGTACCACGCTGTTGAAATCGAGCCCGTCGAATGGGGAGTCCCGCAGAGAAAACTCCGGCACATCATGCCGGTCCTAATGGTCATACGGGCCTCGCCACGGCAAGGTTCGCAAAAGACAGGGACACCGGAATTTCGGGGAGATTGAGAATTTGGAATGGCTGGGAAACCAAAACCAGGGATTCTTGGTAGACCTTCAGGAGTGGCCCTGTTTCCCTTGAATGGAGGTGTCCGTTCCGAGCGTTCTACAGGCGCGGCGCCTTCTTCGGCTTGACATCGCTCTTGCCAGCCAGGGCAAAACGGCTGTATCGCTTGCCGGTCCGGTTGTACTCCGTGGCGAATGCTTCGGCATCCTCTGGCGTAAAAGGACGGTCAAGGGTTCGCTTGAACTTTTGGTATTCGTAAATATGAACGACGTAATTCGGTTCTGGCTTGGGCCTGCCATATTCGTCCAGATCATCATTCTCCGCCAAATCTTTCTCTTCAGCGTCCGATTTCGGCTCGGGAACCGGCTCATCATTGGAAGTTTTTCGCTTGCGGCTTCGCGATGCTTTCGAAGCAGCTGCATCCGACTCTGCAGGAGCCTCTGCTTTGGCGCCAATGTCACCAGCGTCGCCAGCGTCGTTCTCGCGGTTGTCTACCTCGTCATGGGCATCCTCCACGTCGTATTCGTTGTCGTCCACGAGGTCGAATTCTTCGTTGAAAAGATCGTCGTCGTTGTCGGTGGCCATTGAGGGACGCCCTGCGTTCGGTTCGAGTATAAGGTTGCCAAATCCAAAAAATACGGGGATGTTCAGAGTTGAAGCATTTCAAACCGTTTAGTACTGCCGTTTAGTATTGAATGAATTGGTGGGTCCGTCAACGGGCCCGGCAGCCAGGTGGTACCGCTGGTTGGTGACCGCCGCCCCGGCCTGATTTTCTTTAACAGGCCCTGGCAGGGCGTTGGACACGAGCCGACCGAGTCTTGCGGGCACCTTCCCCCTTTTATGAATGGCAACGGCCCCCTTTTATGAATGGCAACGGCCCCCTTTTATGAATGGCAACGGCCCCCTTTTATGAATGGCAACGGATCGAGCGATCTTGCGACTGGGCGTACTTCCCTAACCCATCATCCAAAGGTAGTGGTACGGCGCTTGCCTGGCTATCGCCAAGCACAGCCCGAGCCACTGTCACCCATTTCAGAGAACCGGCGGTGGTTCGTTTCGGGCCACGTCGATCGCCTTGGTAAGCGTGGCATCATCAACTACCGTCTCAAGGATGCCATTGTCGACCTTGACAAAGCTCACGTCGCTTTGGGCAATGTCTTCGACGCCACGATAACCGGCGGCGTATTCTTTGTTTCCGTTGACTTGGCCAGAGATCGCCTGCGTAGCACGACGTGTGTCGATATCGGGATGCACTCCGAACTTGCTGATCGGACGATCGTGGGGCGAAAAGAACTTGGCAGTCGTCAAGCGAATTCCGGTGCCGGCATGACCAAGCGAGAAAATACCCTGAACTGAGCCCTTGCCGTAGGAGCGGCTACCGATGATCTTACCTCGCTTGGTGTCTTTGATGGCGGCGGCGAAAATCTCACTGGCGCTGGCACTGTCTCCGTCGATCAAAACGACCAAGGGTACCCGCCAAGTGCCCCCACGATGAGCACGATAGTCAAATGTCTCGGCATGGCTGCGTCCGCGTGTCGAAACGATTCGCCCGCTGGCAACGAACTTGTCGGCCAGTTCGACACTTGCCGTGAGCAGCCCTCCCGGGTTGCCGCGCAGGTCGATGACCAGACTTTTCATTCCCTGGCGGTGAAGTTCCCAAAGGGCTGACTCCATGTCGGCGGCAGTCGCCTTCTGGAACGCTGGGATCCTGATGTATGCAACGCCGCTGGATGGATCCACGATTCTGACGTCTTCCAGGCTGGGGACATTGACGTGCTCGCGTCGCACCGTGATCGTTTTGGAAAACTGGTCAGTGCGTTCAATCGTGACACGGACAAAACTGCCTTCCACGCCCGTCAACAAGCCGGCAGATTCCTCTGTCGACAACTCGCTGGTTTTCTGCCCGTCAACTGCAACAATTCGGTCCCCTTCAAGAATCCCGCTTTGTTTAGCGGGACTTCCTGGAATGACATGGACAATCAACAGCGCGCCATCATCCCCCTTGAGCTCAACACCCAAGCCGACAAAGTTGCCTTCAATTTGTGAGTAAACGTCGCGCAGCTGATCGGCGGTCAAGAATGCCGAGTAACTGTCCAGCCCGTCAGCTGCTGCCGCTATAAATTCCATCAGCACTGCCGATTCGCTTAGTCCAGTTCGGTAACCGACAAGACGAGCGACCTCCGCAGCTTTCGTCGAGGCGTCGTGCGACGTCTGAATACCTGAGCGGACTGTTATTTGGCGTATCTCGCGATGCATCCGCGCCAGCCGATCCTGGTTGGTGCTGAGATGGTGTAGGCTGCAAAACTCTCGATCTGCCAGGGCGATTTCCAGAGATCGCACACCCCGATACACCAGTTTTTTCCAGGGAGGTACCTCAAAATAATGCGTATCGATCTTGCTCAAAAGTTCACTGTACATCTCCAACGCTTGGTTCGCGTTGAGGGCCTCGACCGACCGCCTAAAGCTGCGGTCGTCAAGCCGACGGTCAAAGCTGTAATGGAGGCGGGCATTGTCGAACCGTTGCTGCAGAGCATGCTGCCCTGGATGGATTCGCAAAGCCTCTTCGTAATGGGCTAACGCGTCGCCCCAGGAGCCATCCGTTTCAAGAGATCGACCTTGCTCCAGAATATTGCTGACAACCTTGGGAGCCAATCCGTCAGACACCTGAACCGTCCCCGCGCCTGATACCTGAACCGTCCCCGCGTCTGATACCTGAGTATCAGAATAAGAAGAATTGCTGGCCAACAGCACGGTGGCTACCAGGATCGCGAAGCTTCGCTTCATTAATTCAAACCTAAACGTCATGCGTTCATTCCGTGACACGTGAGAGGTGGCTTTCGCGCGGTTTTAACACACTTGGCCGGCTAGCGGGGTTAACCAACCGATTGTAACGGTTCGACCGGGTAACCGGATTTGGGCCAAGAGGGTCCAGTATGGGGGACACCGTGAATATAGATCACGAATGCGCGCGAGTCAAAGAACTACAACACACTTTCTCGCGCGCGCACCATGCACTCGTTACAAGCGGTGCAAACTGATACAGGCTGTAACGTTTGGTTGGACAACGACGCAAAAAAGTTCCGCAACGATTCTTTGAGTCAACCCGTCTTGACCGTTTACACGCCTCGCGTGTCGCGTGTCGCCATGGTTCGGTATGCCGGTCAGCCTTGTTATTACCACAACTGGCCAGCTAACGTGGGCGAGCGTTTTGCGGGGCGGGCTTGCGAGCCATACAATCCTTAAAGCCATAGAATGCAGCGTCGTGCCATCCACTGACTGAGAATTCATTTTCCCAGCGCCGAATTAAAGGCGTTGTGCCAGGGCGTTGTGCCAGTTCCGATCCTTGTTACGTAATCGCAACTCAAACGGTTCTGTCACACGACGCAAGAATATCGACAAACGGATCCACGGTCCCTTTGCCGCGCCGATGCCACCGGAAAAATCGGGCCGAACCACTTCACCTCGACCTGGGTTTTGGACAAATCCAGCCGCAAAAAAAACCGCCACCCCTTCGTTGTTCCGGTCCCGGGTGGAGGGGGGGGAGGACGGTGGCCCGGGGCAGTACATTGAAAGGGGTGACGGGAGATGCTATCGTGACGCGCTCTGTTCCGCGGGGCATGTGCAGAGTTGATCGGGCGCGCCAGAAGCACCTGGCACTACCGCTGCGGGGGGGGGTAGATTCCGGCAGTGCCTTGGCCACTCGTTTTTATCATTCCCATTTTCTACGTGATGATGCCCAGGAAGGTTCGGTTTTTTGGCTCTTTTCCGCCCCTTTTGACCGGGGAGACCGACAGAAACCACTCTTTTTTTTGCTCCCCGCTCCTGCCCCAAGGCGACCCACTTTGCTCAGGAAGAAGCGATGTCAAACCCACAGATTCAAAATGCCCTGATTAGTGTTAGTGACAAGACGGGGCTCACCGAGTTCGCCAGAGGACTCGCGGCAGCCGGGATTACGATTTACGCCAGCGGGGGAACACGCCGCCACCTGGAGGCCGCCGGCATCCCGGTCCAGGAAGTTGCTGCTTATACCGGATTTCCCGAGATGATGGATGGACGGATCAAAACCCTACATCCGAAAATCCATGGTGGGATCCTGGGACGCACCGATCACCGGGAAGACTTGGACGCCATGGCAGCACATGGCGTTGTTCCCTTCGGGCTGGTCGTGGTCAACCTCTATCCGTTTGAATCAACGATTTCACGGCCGGGCGTGAGCCCTGCCGAGGCGATCGAGCAGATCGACATTGGAGGACCCACTCTCGTTCGAGGGGCCGCCAAGAACCATGCCTACGTGGCCATCGCCAGTTCGCCTTCCCAGTACCCGGCAATCCGCGCCGAAATTGAATCGCATGGTGGTGTTAGCGATGTCTTGCGTCGCGAGTTGGCAGGAGCGGCTTTTCGGCACACGGCTGCTTACGATGCCGCTATTGCCAGCTATTTTTCCCGGCCGGGTACAGGCAACGCCGACAAACCCTCAACAGATTGCTTTGAACGTGGGCTGAGCCTGACGGCCACGCACCAGGTAACCCTCCGCTATGGCGAAAACCCTCATCAGTCGGCAGCACTTTACGCGGCGACCGATGCCGACCCCAACAGTCTGGTTCGGGCTGAGCAGCTCAACGGTAAGGAGCTTTCCTATAACAATTTGCTCGATTTGGATGCGGCGCTGGCAGCCGCCTGGTCTTTGCCGGCGCCAAGTGTCGTCGTTTTGAAACACAACAACCCGTGCGGTGCTGCGACCGCCCCGACACTTGGTGCGGCAACCCAGAAGGCGTGGGATGGCGATCCAGCCAGTGCGTTTGGATCGATCCTCGGATTCAATGCACCAGTTGATGTGGCGGCTGCGGAATGCCTTGCCGAGCCAGGCAAGTTTGTCGAGGCGATCATTGCCCCCGATTTCGAACCAGCGGCCCTGGAGATTCTTACAACCAAGCCAAAATGGCGGACCAATGTCCGTTTGCTTAAAGTAGGGGAAGTCGATCCGGGCGAAGGGACTCTTCAAATACGGTCCATCTCTGGGGGTTACCTTGTCCAGCAAGCCGATGATCATGCCGACGAGGTGTCAAACTGGCAACAGCCTACCGAGCAGCAGGCTACCGAAGAGCAGTTGGCAAACCTGAAGTTTGCCTGGTCAATGTGTCAACATGTGAAATCAAATGCGATCGTGCTCGTCAAAGACTGCGGATTGGTGGGCGTTGGAGCCGGTCAAATGAGCCGTGTCGATTCCGTTGAAATTGCAATTCGCAAAGCTGGTGAGCGAAGTTCGGGGGCCGTGCTTGCTTCGGACGCATTTTTCCCTTTCGACGATTCGATTCATATTGCGGCTCGGGCTGGCATCGTTGCGGTGGTTCAACCTGGCGGATCACGACGCGATGACGAAGTGATCACCGCCTGCAACGAACATGGTTTGCCAATGCTGTTGACCGGACGGCGACATTTTCGGCATTGATCGGGTCATGTTCTCCGCGGAGCCAAATTTCGGTCTGGCCTGCAAAGCGACAAGAGGGCTTCCCGTGGGCCACAATGGTTGCTTTTCCCACAGCGGTTGCTTTTCCCACAGCGACAAAAATTGGCATCCTGCGTCCCCAACCGTTCTCTCCTGATCGGGGACTCGGTAACGTTCATCGGCAGGAAAAAGCCGGCTCACACCCATCGTGTACGCTTTGCTTGTGCCAGATTCTGTCCGGCATGCAAGTCCCCGCGTCAACGTGCAATGCTCGGTCTCTCTTTCCAGAATTCGGTTGCCTGTTGAAAAGCAAAGGCTAATTGCAGGACCCCGAAGTCGTCATGATGTCTTCCCACGATTTGAACACCCACCGGTCGTCCGTCAGGGGTGAACCCGCAGGGGACTGAAATCGCAGGCAGGCCGGTCACCGAGATGAAGTAGCATGATTTCATCCAATCGATGTATGTCTGCATCTTTTCTCCGTTGATCTCCGCAACATAGCGATCCTGCACTGAAAAAGGGGGCACCTGGCTAACCGGAAAGATCATAAACTCGCATCTTTCCATGAACTGGCGCACGCGGTGGTAGAGCTGCGTGCGTTTTAATTCCGCGCGGGCAAGCTGGGGACCGGTCAACTTCTTACCTTCTTGGATGTTCCAGATGATGGTCTCCTTGATCGCTTCGCGACGAGACTCGAACAAGTCGCGAAAATTCAGTTCAAATTGCCATGCCCGCCACGTTTTAAAGATTTCATCGGCGTCGCTAAAATCAGGCGTTTCATCGATAATCTCACAACCCAGCGACTCGAAGGTTGGCCGCCCCGCTTCCAGGACGTCTGTCACCAACGGATCAACAGGTAGTTGGCCGAAGTCGCGACTCCAGGCAACCTGAACTCCACGGAAATCGCGTTCCAGTGGGCGCGTGAAGATGTCAGCCGGTTCGGTTATGGCAATCGGGCTGCGACGATCAGGACCGGCTATGGCTGTCAAAATCAGTGCCACATCTTCCACCGTCCTGGCCATTGGTCCCTGGACCTGAAGCGGAAACCAGGCAGCTTCTGTGGGCCAGGAGGGGACGCGACCGGGCGAGGGACGAAAACCAACGACATTGCAGAAACTGGCCGGGTTGCGCAACGACCCCCCAAAATCACCGCCGTCGGCAATCGGAATCATGCCACAGGCCAGTGCCACCGCAGCCCCGCCACTGCTGCCACCACACGTTTTAGCAAGGTCATATGGATTAAGTGTCTCGCCAAAGACTTCGTTGTAGGTTTGCGAGCCGGCGCCAAATTCAGGGGTGTTGGTTTTGCCAATTGTGATAGTCCCCGCTGCTTTAAAACGCTCAACGATCAATGCATCTCGATCTGGCACGTGATCCCGAAAGATCGGTGAGCCGAACGTCGTGCGGATGCCTTTTGTCTCGGCCATGTCTTTGTGGGCAACCGGCAGGCCATGAAGTGGCCCCAATTGATGACCTCGGAGCAAAACTTCATCAGCCGCGGATGCCTGCTCCAGGGCCTGGTCAGCCAGCAACGTGACGATGGCATTCAGACGGGGATTAACACGATCGATTTGCGTTAAGTGCGCCTCGGTGAGTTCACGTGCCGACACTTCGTGGTCGCGAATGAGGTGCTGCAACTCAGTAGCGGATAAAAAGCAAAGATCGGTGAAATTCATCGTTACCGTTCCTCACCCGGCCAGGCGTACTGTCAGGAAATCCGGCATATTCTCAAGAAATTAGGGTTCGTTTAGCGACCGGCGTCGTGTCACGAAACTGTCAGTCTGCAGGTCTGACGTCCGTTGATGACTCGGTTCTGGTGGGGACGCTTGCCGTGAAACTCGCCAGGGCCCTTCCTGCCGGGCGGATGCCACCCGGGCTGTGTTCTGGAGCACCGAAGAGCTGGAACCGATTTTTCCAGTTTAAAGTTTCCCGTGCGACAGCGGAAGGGGCACAGCGACACGATCCATGGTGAATGACGGACTCTGACCACAGACTTGCGTTTTGGCGAATTTTGGTGATTGCCTTCAACTCGATTTGCAAAATGTCGGTATTCTCTGCGTTGTTGTGCTTTAGAAGGGGACCGATTTGCGGTTGCCATTGAGGGCAATCCGTCCAGAAGAGCAAAATCGGTCCACACGGCTCGGCTTGCTCATGGTCTTACGGCGTGAGATAATTGACAGTACAGGTAGTTGCTGACGCGGAATACAGGTAGTTGCTGACGTGGAAGTGGAACCTGTAAAAACATTCTCGCGTGCATGACTACCCAGAAAGACCTCAAGCTCTTGCCCGCCCTTACCGTATGATACCTCACGTCACACTCCGAGTTCTCGATGGCGCCGACCGCGGGCGGGCCTATCCTAATCTGCCCACACCCGTCACAATCGGTCGCGAAGAAGGTAATTCGGTTCAGCTTAACGATGAGCGGATTAGCCGATTCCATGTCAAGATTCAGGAAGACCAGGAAAAACTGGTTTTAACCGACCTGGAAAGCACCAACGGCACGCGGGTTAACGGTGAGGAGACACAACTGCGGATTTTACGTTATGGCGATGTAATTTCCGTCGGTCGCTCGGTATTGCTATACGGAACTCGGGACCAGATTGCGGTCCGACTGGATGAACTTCGCGGCGATGGTAGTCCCGCTACCAACGGAATCGATACCGATCAACTCGCTGCTCAGTTGGATTCGTCATCGCCTGATTTTTAACTGCAGTGGGGTGCCGCGGAGAACCTTCAAAGTACATTGCACATACCGATACCTCCAGAATTGCCCGAGCGGCTGACTCCGGGGCAGGCAGCCCAGGTTTCGGAACTGCTGGAGTATTTTCATTTGCGGACACGCACCCTGATCCAGTCAGTGGCGTTCTCCGAATCAAGCCAGGACGTCCACTTTAACTTTGGCCAGTGGCAAGAACTCCTCGACATCCAGGCTCAATTGGCCGGGTATCTTCGCAAAATTGGCGAACCGGACACGCAATAGCTGAGCGTCGCCTGGCGGCATTCCAATCGCGCAACCGAGCGGTCAAGTTGGCCCACAGCAAACATCAATCGGGTGCCCTTCCAATTGCTATGGGTGGGCCGCGCGGTAGAATAGCAGTTCCGCCAGTTTGGTGTACGTTTGTTCCGTAATGGGAAGGAGCCGTTGTGAGTGCCCGTTCGTTCGCGCATCTGCATTGTCATAGCCACTACAGTTTATTGGATGGAGCCAGTCCCATCGAGGAATTAGTTGCTCGAGCCAAAGCACTCGGCATGAACGCCTTGTCGCTGACCGATCATGGCAACCTCTATGGAGCACTTGAGTTTTACCAATCGTGTCTCAACCAGGGATTAAACCCGATCGTGGGCTATGAGGCCTACATTGCCCCTGAAAGTCGGTTCAACAAAACCAGTGGCAACAAGGACTCGTCGTACCATCTGACATTGCTGGCTCAGGATCGGACCGGATTCGAAAACCTCTTGCAGTTGTCGAGTAAGGCGTTTCTGGAAGGCTTCTACCACAAGCCACGGATTGATCGTAACTTGCTACAGGAACACAACGAGGGTCTGATTTGTTTGAGCGGCTGTGTTTCCGGCGAATTGAGTCGCACCCTGCTGGCCGGCAACTCAGCAGATGAGGCCCGCGCACAGGGTGCCGAGATTGCCAGTTGGTTCCACAAACTTTTCGAGGACCGTTACTTCATTGAAATCCAAGACAACGGCCTTGACATCCAGAAAGCGGCGCTGGAACTCTCAGTCGATCTGGCCCACCACATGGGTTTGCCGTTGGTTGCTACTTGCGATTGCCACTACATCCTCCGCGAGGATGCCGAAGCCCAGGACGTGCTGCTCTGTATCAACACCGGCAAGTTTCGCACGGATACGAACCGAATGAAGATGGAGGGCGACCAGTTCTACCTGCGTAGTCCGGAGGAAATGTACGCAACCTTCCACGGCCTGGAGGAAGCGGTTGCCCGCAGCCAGCAGATTGCCGACAGCGTAGATCTTGATCTCAATCTCGACCAACGGCACTTTCCTACATTTACACCGCCGGAAGCGAAATCACCCGCTGGGTACTTGAGGGAACTTTGCATCGACGGCCTGAAGAAGCGTTACTTCGATATCCCACAGCGGTGGCAACACGAAGACCCTGATTCAGGCGAACTGGCAGAGGAGGTCATTGCGCGACTCAATCGCGAGTTGCATGTCATCGAGAAGTTGGGGTTCGCCGACTATTTTCTCATTGTTTGGGACTTTGTCCGCTATGCGGTTGAACAAAACATTCCTTGTACGGCCCGCGGATCGGGGGTTGGATCACTGGTTTGTCATGCCCTGCACCTTAGTCATGTGTGCCCGCTGAAATATGATCTCTTGTTTGAGCGTTTTCTCGATGAGAACCGACGCGAGGCCCCTGATATCGATATTGATTTCTGTAAGGAACGCCGGGGCGAAGTGATTCAATACGTCAAAGATAAATATGGTGCAGCGAACGTCGCCCAGATTGGTACCTTTGGCACGTTAGCAGCACGAGCGGCTATTCGCGATGTCGGGCGTGCTCTCGGCATGCCGATTTGGCGCGTTGATCAGATCGTGGCTATGGTTCCGGAACAACTGGGCATTACGCTCGATGATGCCCTCACCAATAGTGTGGAACTTAGCAAAACTTATGATGAAGATGGGGAAGTCCGTGAACTGATAGACCTTGCCCGCAACATTGAGGGCCTCGCTCGCAACGTTGGTACGCATGCAGCAGCGGTCGTCATTGCCAAAAAACCAGTCGACCAATACGTTCCTCTGCAGCGAGTTAAGGGCAAAACAGAAGTTATCACGCAGTGGGCTATGAGAGATGTAGAACGAGCCGGCCTGCTGAAAATGGATTTCCTTGGTCTTCGAAACCTGACAATTCTGGCCAAAAGTATCAATCTGGTGGAACAGTCGACCGGTAAACGGATCGATCCCTACAAGTTCCCACTCGATGATCCGGAAACTTTTGCCCTTTTCTGCCGCGGTGAAACCAAGGGTATTTTCCAGTTCGAAAGTGGCGGAATCCGTGATTTATTGAAACGCATGCGACCTGACAGCTTCTCGGACATCATCGCGACCAATGCTCTCTACCGGCCAGGTCCGCTAGAGGGCGGAATGGTCGATGAGTATATCGACGTCAAGCGTGGCCGAAAGCAGGCTGAATACCCACATCCTGTCATGAAAGAAGTGCTGGGTGAAACGCATGGGGTGATGGTTTACCAAGAACAGGTCATGCGTATTCTCAATCGCCTTGGTGGTATCCAGTTGACCAACGCTTACACATGCATCAACGCCATTAGCAAGAAGAAACTAGCGGCCATTGCCAAGTTTCGCGAACAGTTTATTTCAGGCTCCCAGGAGAAAGGCTTTGACAAGGCAAAGGCTGAAAAGTTGTTTAGTCTGATCGAAAAGTTTGCCGGCTACGGATTTAATAAATCGCATTCGACTTCCTATGCTTTGATTGCTTACATGACCGGTTATTTGAAAGCTCACCATCCAGTTGAATTCATGGCAGCCTTGTTGTCGGGTGACATTCCTGGTCGTAATTTTAAGAATAAGGATTCGCTCGTTGAACATTTAGAGGACTGTCGTCGGATGGGCATCGAAGTCATGCCTCCAAGTGTGCAGGAATCTACCACCGATTTTGTCGTGCAAGATACTAAAATACTGTTCGGCCTCAGTGCGATTAAAGGATGTGGGAGCAACGCCGCAGATGCCATCGTTTCCGCTCGCAAAAAAGGAGGACCGTTTTCAAGCCTCTTTGATTTCTGTGAGCGGATCGATCCGCAGAATTGTAATCGAGCGGCGATTGAAACGCTCATCAAGGCCGGTACCTTTGACCCACTCAGCCAGCAGCGGGCTGGGCTCCTGGCAGGAGTCGAACGGGCGATGCAATGCGGCGCTGCCGTGTTAACCGATCGCCGAAGTGGACAAAAGAGCCTCTTCCATGAAGTCGACGACGCGGAACCCGAAGATGCCAACCTCTCTCTGCCCAATGTGCCCCCGTTCGATGAAAAACAAAAGCTCACCCTCGAAAAAGAAGTCCTCGGCTTCTATCTCTCAGGCCACCCGCTCGCCGAACATGAAGTGTTGCTACGCACGTTTTGTTCCCACACCAGTAACCAGTTGGCCAGCCTCCCGCATCGTACAGAGGTTTTGGTGGGAGGCCTGTTGGCCGCAATCAAATTTTCACATACCAAGAACCCGCGACCTGGGGTACCTTGCAAGTATGCAATGTGGGATCTGGAAGATCTTGACGGCATCGTGCGCTGTATCTTGTGGCCAGAGCAATTCACTGAATTTGGTGACCTGGTTCAGGCTGACAGCATCCTCGCGCTTCGAGGGTCTATTGACCGGCGCCCCGGCGCCGAAGAGACCAACCTCATCGTCAATGAATTAATCCCATTGAAAGACCTTCCTGCGAGATTCACCAGCGGTGCGATCATTCGGCTCCGGGAAGACTTTCACGGAACCAACGGGCTGGAAAAACTTCACGAGATTGTGCGCGGGTATCCGGGCAACAAACCGCTGAAAATCCGCCTCGACCTCTCCGATGGCAGTACCATCACGTTCGATTGCCCTAGCCATCACGTTGAAATCAACCCGGAATTGCGTCAACGCCTCAACGATCTGGCCGGGCCAGGTAACTTTCGACTGCTCGCATCACAGCCCCTTCCGACTGGACGAACACCCAAGCGGCGACGAGCCTATTCGGGAACCTGATGTATGGAGCTTGGACTGATGGGCCCAAAACGTATCTGCGTCATGTTTCCCACTCCAAGGAGATCTTTCGATGGTGGTCAACGTTGCGATACCACGGGTTTTTCGACTTAACCTTGAAAAATAGCTGGTCAACTCATGTCGCAGATCAAACGCATCCTGGTAACTGGGGGAGCTGGATTTCTCGGCTCCCATCTCTGTGAGCGACTTGTCGCGGACGGGCATGATGTCATTTGCCTCGACAACTTTTTCACCAGTCAAAAGTCGAATCTGATTCACTTGATCGACCACTCGAATTTCGAACTGATTCGGCACGATATAACACACGAAATCTTTTTGGAAGTCGACGAAATCTTCAATCTTGCCTGCCCAGCCGCGCCAGGCCATTACCAGTTTAATCCCATCAAAACAATGAAAACGTCAGTCATGGGGGCGATCAATTTGCTCGGTATGGCGCGACGGTGCCAGGCAAAAGTACTCCAGGCTTCGACCAGCGAAGTCTACGGCAACCCGCAAGTCCACCCCCAACCAGAAGACTATCGTGGCTCGGTCAATCCCATCGGACCACGGGCCTGTTATGACGAGGGCAAGCGGGCTGCGGAAACACTTTTCATGGATTACCATCGGTTAAATGGCATTAACATTCGGATTGTGCGTATTTTCAATACCTTCGGTCCGCGGATGCATCCATTTGATGGTCGCGTTATCTCGAACTTCATTCGTCAAGCACTTCGCGGAGAGGAGATTACCCTCTTCGGCGATGGAACACAAACACGCTCTTTCTGTTACCGCGATGATCTCGTCGAGGGTATGATGCGGATGATGGATGGTCCTGACGAGTTCATCGGGCCGGTGAACCTCGGCAATCCTGGCGAGTTCTCAATTCATGAATTGGCCGAGATCATCATTGAACTGACCGGTTCAAAGTCAAGAATCGTCTACCAACCTCTTCCCGAAGATGATCCCGAGCGTCGACAGCCAGAAATTTCCTTAGCCCGGCAAAAGCTTGGATGGGAGCCCGTCGTTCCGCTTCGCGCGGGATTGGAAACAACGATCGAGTGGTTCAGCCAGGTGGATTGGGACGATTACCGAGCACCAACACCGAATCATTGACCTCAGTAAACCAACGCGAAATGCCTGTTGGTAGACAAAGCTACGCGGTTGGTACGACCCGTATGTGATTGATTCCCTCCCGGTTCCGTAGAGGCCGAGGGACTGCATCCGAATCCTTCCGGAGGTACGATCGGCTAGTGCCTGACAAGTTGCATGAGCCTCAAGCGGAATAAGTTGAACAGCCAAAGTCCCACGATTGCCCCACAGACGTCCGCCACCCAGTCCCCAAAACTGCAGTGGCGATTGACGAACCATTGCAGGATTTCGTCTAGGGCCCCATAGGCCGCCATCACGATCGCCAGAATAGCATAGTGACGCAAGCGTAGCTCTCCGAATTGACATTCGGCATTCAATGCGACCAGGAGGGCCAGCATGTAAAAAGCGACAAAATGCAATATCTTGTCGGAACTCTGACCGGCAAGGTCTGGCAATTGAATAGGAACATGGGTGCTGACGAACATAGCGCCCCAATAACCGAGCAGGATGATTAGCCAAACCCGGGATGATAATTGCAGCCTCATATGCATTCGCCAATATGTGAATTGCAGGTTAAGCCTATACCACTCCGCAATGTATCTTGCGTGATACAAACCAGGGACAATTCTCTATGGATTGTACGAACCATGAACCGATGATGCGACACGCATTGGCCGAGGCCGAGGCAGCCCTGGCCGAGGATGAAGTTCCTGTCGGTGCCGTTATTGTTTGGCATGGCCGGGTTATTGCCGCTGCACATAATCAGCGGGAAACGCTCAATGATCCCACGGCTCACGCAGAAATTCTTGCGATTACCCAAGCTGCGACAGCGATTGGAAATTGGCGGCTCGATGATTGCACCTTGTTCGTAACGCTCGAGCCTTGCCCGATGTGTGCCGGCGCGATTGTTCAAGCAAGAATTCCCCATGTGGTTTTCGGCGCCGCCGATCCGAAAGCAGGCGCTGTCGAGTCTTTGTTCACACTTCTTGACGATGCACGGCTCAATCACCGTGCCAAAGTTGTCGGAGGTATTCTGGCCAGTCCTTGCGGCGAAATTCTCTCCCGATTCTTTCAACGCAAGCGGAAGGAAGGTGGGAATTAATTGTCGGCAACAAGAAGCAAAGCTGGTGAACTCTGCCAAATGGTATACATGGCTAAATGGTCATCTCGCAAAACACCTTCTAGCAAATTCTGCTCTGCGAACCAAATCGACCTGCGCGCAGTGCCCCGTGCCAATGCAAGGTTCAAAATGAACAAGCAGTGGTGCGGCATTGTAACCGGCGCAAAAGAGAGGCCGCCGGCGGGTCAGGCCGGCGGCCGAAGGGACGCTCGCGGCTAACGAGCAACGGGTGTTTTCCAGTCGCAAATCATTGCCCCACCACGAACAGGTCGTAGACCAACTTGGGTGGTGGCAGGTGCGAAGCAATCACAGAAAATGCCTCCAATACCTGTTCTTCCATTTGCGGAATCGATGTACCACCTGGCACGCTAATGCACAAACCGCCACCGGCAAAGGCAATTGCCTCCATCAGTTTACGATCGGCACCTTGCCCGACAGCCATTGTGTGAATCGTAATACCGCGTTTAATTGATTCGGTCGCTTCCCAAAAGGCATATTGTTTCTTCTCGTTGTTCGTCGTGTAGTTGGCATTTCCATCACTGTCGTAATCGGTCCAGTCTTTCCATTTAAAGTTCTCCGGCAAGCTCCAATCTTCCGGTTTCTGATTGGTTTGACCGTCGGTCATCACGATCATCGTAGGCTTGGCGCCTGGTCGGGCAAATCCTTGGTCGTCGAAATTGTCATCCTCACCGACGAGCAACTCCCGTGCGTGGAGGATGCCATCGCCCATGGCAGTCCAGGAACCGTATTCCCCTGCCTGGTGGTGCCGTTGAATTGCATCGATCATGTGGTACTGGTCGGTGACGGGATTTTGTGCAATGTCGACATCGATTTCGCCATCATAAAAAGTGGTCTGCGTGACCGCCCAGCGACCGTAGCCAACCAGGCCAACTTCGTCGCCAAAGTCAAGATCGTGGAGGTAGTTGAGGAACAGTGATGCTCCTTCCTTGACGGCGTGAAATGGATAATGGGGCGTGCGCCAAAGGTCTTCGGACTGGAACCAATCAAAACGCTTTTCCTGTAAAAAGTCGACCAGTGTGCGGTAGCCGTAGCGTTTGCGATACGGTCCATCCAGGTTTTTCACGTGGTTGATGTAGTCATACCACAGCTTGTCGCTCTGTTTGTTGGTCGGTTTTGGTTTAGGCGAACCATCCTGGTACCGCCCTGCCTGCGGGAATGGATACTTACGAGTGCCATCCGGGTTGTTTTGACGCAGATTGAGATTTTTAAAGATACGCTTTGTTTTGGTGTTCGAACTGATGGTTTTCCCGGCGCATGAATTCAATTCACCAAAACCGGTAGAGGAGAACTTGTTGATCGACGTGCCGGGCCACTTCAGATCGGCATCGACGAGGGCATCCCACATCGCGTCAAGTTGGTCTTCAACCGCAGCCAATCCCAGGCTGCTGATCGACTTTAAAGAACTGTCGTCGTTCATAGAGCCGGAGAAGTCACAGACCAGCACCAAGTCGCGGGCTTCGACAAAAGCAGTCGACGAGGTTGTCAAGGGCGCACTGTCGTGGCCAACCGCCCAACCAAATACCAGTTTGAGTGCGCCATCTGGCTTGGTCGTATCGGCGTTGGTGTGGCAGGCGACAACCCGAACCGCGTTGCACGGTTCTGCCCCCCAGGCGATGCTCCAATCGCCACTCTCTTGGTTATAGACGCGTTTACCGAAGTAGACATCGGCATGCTCGACGTAAACACCGTTGGCAATGCTCGTCTTCACTGCCACGGCACGGGCGGCTGCAGCAGCAGACGATTCTGAACCGGTGTCGGGAGGATTCCCCTCCTGCCTGGCCACCCGGACAGACGCTGAAATTTCGGTTGCTGCGGCCAGCGCCGCGGCGTCTACCGCATTTTGCATTTGCGTTTTCGTGAGCACAATACGGCCAGTGTCGACTGCGAGAGCCATGAAGCCAAACAGGGCCACCATTAAAAATCCGGTTATCACGACCACGACCCCCCGGCGATATTTCCTGCCACCCGGGTGTAACCTCCACGTTTTCGAATGTTGCGCAGTCATGAAATGGTCTCCCGAGCCTGGCAATTGGGTTATTCAGTGATGGTGGCCATACCGTTGCGGAAAACAATCTTGCCAGTGAGCGTAAAAGCATCACCGTCAGCGACCGGTGTTAAACTCATGGGTAAGTAATCAACCAACACGTGAACTTCGAAGAACCTGAACTCGTTGTTGGGATCTTCAAGGTCAAAGTCGGCATCCGGATCCTCGTGGTCCTTGACTGCAACTGTCACATCTTGAGAATCGATCCCGTTTGATATCAGGAACGTTTTCACGTCTTTGAGAAGTTTGCTATTGGTGGTTTCCCCCGGCTTGAGTAATCCTTCTTTGTCGAGGGTTGCAAAACGGGCTCCTTCCCGCGCGGCTGTTTCAAGCAGGTTTTGAACGTCGAAGATGGCTGTCAGTTCAACCATGCCCAGCGTCATTGCCAGCAGTACAGGGGCCACGATGGCGAGTTCGACAGCAACCGCACCGTCGCGCGATTTCGGTCGTCGCACGTTGTGCCCTATGGCTGCAAAACTGAGCCGATTTGGGTGCGATCGTGGTTTTGATTTCATCACGGTGATTGTCGCCGCAAGTGGAGGTTATTCATGTCGCATGAAAGTCTGGCCAGCCAACTCAACTCCCTGCAAGAACGGCCCGATCAGGGGCAAATTGACCGGTAAAATGGCCACGTCCTGGTACGGAACTTTTGCCCGAACCACAAACAGTTGCCGGGTTTCGGCTTCCCTTAATTCCAAGTCCGGTAGTTCTTCGATGCCATCGCTGGTCGCGGGGGGAGTCCCATCATCGAATGCGTCGGCATTCTTGACAAATACCTGTACGTGCATCGGGTTGACGGCACTACCCAGCACTTCCTCCACCCGCTGTTGAACCATCTGTGTGCTGGTCCCTTCGACGGTACCAATCCGGGCACCATCTCGGCATGCACTTCGAATTGTGTTGTTGATCATCATCGCGTGCCCAAATTCCAACAACACAAAAATAAATAACAAGTAAACCGGCATGATCAGCGCAGCTTCAATAGCTGTCGATCCTTGTCGGGAAACCTTGCAGTAACAATGCGGGAAAAGCTGGCGCATGGCGGAGGAATACCCTGTGAAACGGGGGGCAATCCAGTCTCACAATGACGGTTTAACCGAGGTCACAAAGGCGAAAATGCTGGAGAAAAGAACGAGGTGAGCGTTGGTTGCGAACCAGGGGAAGGTCGAAAGTTGGTTCGCGAGTGGACGGAAATGAGTTTTCCGCTATTGCAACCATAGGTCACGTTTGCCTGGCAGGATGAAAAAACATCCCAACTCCAAAATCAACCAAATGGCCCCGCAGTGTGACAGATTGTCCCGTACAAACCTCACAGATGGAAAAAATAATCCTCCCGTGCGCCCCGCAACGGGGGAGACCTGTTCAGACTAGAGTCACAACTGCAAAGAGGAAGTTCAACCACACTCCCACGTGGTGCGACCCACACCAGAAAAATAAACCTTGCTGAACCGGAAGACAAAATCACCACTGAGATACAACGCAGGTCAACTACGCCGGGCAGTTCAATAGCGAATGACGTGGACGAAGTCCCACTTAGTCAATTGGGTCACCAATTCACCGAAGTTGTAGTTCGTTCCACTGGAACCGGCTACCAGCGTGATGCCTTCGAACGCGTCGGAATCCTGTCCATCATCCGCGTTGAGATCGGGAGCGATCAAGCCATCCAGTGCAGACACCACACCGTCGCCGTTTTCCCCAAGCTGGTCCTTGCCGTCCAGCAGGGGGCGTCCCCAAAACGTTTCTGGCTGGGTCTCAATAATGAGGTAGTTGCCCGGCATCAGGTTGCCAAACTCGTAAGTCCCGTCGGAAGCGGTGGTTGTGGTTTGTTGAACTGGTTGGTCACGGAAGTCGGTGCCGACAATCATCACGCGCACATCGGGAATCCGCGACTCACCCGACTCGAGCTTGCCGTTGTCATTGCGATCTACGAATACCGCACCAGAAATACTGGCAGGCTCAATGTAAATGGTTGTTGACTCTTGATCGTGGTTATTATCCAAACGGATTTCTGGTTCGTTGCCACTTACCCACGCTTCGTTAAGTAGTGTACCGGATGCTGACTCATGAACCGCGACGTTAACTGTGAACTCCTCTACATCACCTGCAGCAAAATCACCGACTTCAAATTCGAGTTGATCGTTCACGATGCGAACTTCTGGCGACGATGCTGATTGGAAGGTGACTCCGTCGGGAAGGCGGTCAAAAACCATCACCCCGGTCGCGTCAGACGGACCATGGTTTTCTGCCCGAAGCGTATAACTCAACAAACCTCCCGGCTCGACGGGATCAGCGGCATCCCGCTTGATCATGGCAAGGTCAATTTTTGGTTCTATCGGCACCACGACTTCGTCACGATTGTTCGACCTGTCGAGTTCTTCTGTTGCAACAACCTCAGCGACATTCCTCACGTGGCCCGTGGTTCCCTGAAGCACGTCGACCAGCATGTGAACGGTCACGCTCTCGTCACTTGGCAAATCCCCCAAGTCGGCAGACACGATTCCCTGAAGATCCGGGTTCAAACTGGACCCGTTGCTGGCCTGGCCAGCCACAAATTCGACCTCAGCCGGCAGCGCATCGCGAAAACTTACGTTCTGAGCTGTCGACAGGCCGGTATTAGTAATCACCACCGAGAAGTTAAGTTGGTCCCCTGGTACCGCAACGGTTTCTTCAACCGATTTGACCAGCGCAAGATCAAATCCAAAAAATCCGAAGTCAACGCTCAGGTTGGAATTGGGATCCTGGTCCCCGTCGTCGGTTGGCTCGCTGTTGGCGACGAGCGTTACCGCACGACTCAACACACCGTGATCCGTAACAGGTTCACCGTTGTCGTCGCCGTTCACGTTATTGTCCGGGTCAGCTGCGATTCCGTTTCCAGTTGATGATCGAAGCCCGTGCAATGGACCTCCCGGAACGAAGTTACCGGGAGCGACTTGCACGATATATTTTCCGGGAAACAAATCGTGAAACAAAAACGTTCCGTCACTCCTGGTTGTTTTCATGCCGAGCAGTTCGTCGACCCCCTTGGTGAACTCTTCATCGCGGTTCGTGTCGTCGAACAGGTTGAGTTTCACCGTGGCGATACCTTTTTCGTCACCTTGATTCAGACCGTCGTTCACCAGTTCGCCCCAGACCAGGTCCCCGAGGCTCATCCGGTTGTAGAGGGTAAAATCTGTTCGCTTGTTTGTCATTCCTACCAGTTCAATCACCGAAACCTGGCCGTCGACGGCCGACACGCCCTCGAAATTCAACTCCATTGCGCCAACATCCGCGAAATCGGCGCCGCTGCCCGATTTGGTGGTTGGATCTTCGGCAAACAAAAAGACGGCCTTCTTGGTTGCCGCACCACCTTGCGACTCTGGAACTGTCGTCGTGTATTCAGACCAGTTGTTCGCGTCGGAGTAAATCTTCAGCTTGACCAGTGTATTGGGATGATCGGCACCAACAGTGAGCGAGACACCGGTCATGGTGTTGCCCTCAAACTTCGTCAGGTCAATGCCTCCCAAGCCAGTTGGGTTGACTTCTGTTGCGTTGTCGTCGACACCGTCCCAAATCACCCGGGCGTTCCCCGTGACGGCGGTATCACTAGCCAAGCGGAGCAAACCGGCTCCACTCTGCAACGCGACCTCTGAAAATGGATCGTCTCCTTCGGTAATTCGCACAAAAAGGTCGCGTTGCCCCCCGAGTGCTTTGGTATCTGCCAGGGACGAAGCACCGCTGGAGGACAGCGGCGGAGAGGCTTCGGCACGTTGAGCCGTGTTGAAACCATCGATCAAACGTCCGACGACCCCTTCGGCCTCTGCTGCGGTAATGACAACAGTTTTCACATCAGCACCAGAGCGAACTTGGAGTTCACCGGGGGGAGTAAACCGCACAAAATAAGTCCCTTTTTCGATATGGCTGAACCCATACCGTCCATTGGGATCAGTGACAACAGCGTTGGCAGCTACCGAATCATCTCCACCGCCACGGTCGAAGACGCCGTTCCCACCATCTCGATAAAGGTCCACGGCAACTCCGGCTACTGCGACGTCGGCGGTCAGATTGCCGTCCCCATGTAAATCGTTAAGAACGCTTCCAGTGATTTCTGCCAAGTCGGCCGCTAACAACATCCGTGGCTCGAGAGTTTCGAAGTGCAGCCTCTCCCGAACGGGTGAGCTGCCGCCAACATTGGCTCTTGGTACGTGGAAGCGATTCGAAGCAACGTTGCAAGACAAAACGTGAATGGGCATCATGACTGCACCTCTGTGAGAAAAAAATGCGCAACAGAACCCAGCTTGAATTTCCTGGGAGAATATTCGGCACAATTGTTTACCAGCGGTTTTGGGGCAGACCTACCTACGATATTCCAAGCCAATATTCAGCCCTTGAGCCCAGAAGTCCGTTTCTTCAAAAAGCACGCGTGGCCGGGATGGCGTTCCCAATTCCGGGACGGCTGGATGGCGAGCGATCAAGTTTGGATTGACATCAAGGTCAATCTGATCACCTGGCCGGACGATATTGCTCCAGTAAAGGAATGTGTATCCGATATTGAAATCGAGATTCTCTGCCAGCTTGTAGGAGACCCGGAATCCCAACTCTGGGAGTACGCTCAGTTGGTCGTTTTCATAGGTACCAATGTTTGTACTTTGTGCCAGCAATCCCCCGACCGGTTCCTGGAGAGCTCCATTAATTAAAGTGCTGCCGTCAATTGTCACCCGGTGACGGGTATTGCCAATCGCCAACTTCGACAACAGATCAATCTTCCAGCGACAGTAAACCCACTCCCAATTAAAACCAAGTTCCGCACCAAAAAAATCGTTGTCGGTGTTGAACGAGTCGTCCACGATAAACTGGTCGCCACCGCCTGTTTCCTGGAGATCTTCGTGGATCGCGATTTGTTCCTGCAGGTCGGCATATCTCAATCCCAACGACATATCGATCCGACGAGTTCCGTACCCACTGCGTCGACAAGGCCCCGATCCACCGCAACAACCAACCGAGCTGTCGCATCCGATGTTATCACAGCAAGCAGGTCCTCCCGCTTCGATACAACACAGGTTGTGTACCAGGCGAAGCCCACTGGAGACAAATTGGCTGTTGACTCCGACCGCAACGGTACCGCCAATGTCTGTAAACACTACGTCTTCGATTCGTTCAATCGGAAGTTCATTTCCTTCACTATCTGACCCTGGCGGTATTGCGAAAAAGGGTCGACCGATTCCATAGTCGGGGTTCGCACTTCCACCGATCGAGAAATTGTCCGAAGTTGAACCGAAGGTCAAGTAATCGCCTTCAACAGCCCAAAACCCACAAGGATCAAGAAACCAGCCAAATGTAACCCGCCCGCCACTGCGGTGTTTGTGCAACAGCTGTGAACCACCAAACAGGGTTTCTGGGTCGGTGAGTTCACTGTCGACGATCGTCCCGTCGACCACCAAGGGTGGGGTGTCCATTCCGTCGAATCGCCACAGCAAATATTCACCGCGCAGGTAGTAGTGGCCACGAGCGCCAGGAGCACACCCCTGGGGCCGACAACCGCAATCGAAGACTCCCGCCAGGATCCCTCGATCACGGTATCGATAAGAGCAGCCATCGCAATCGCCGTCACATGATCCGCGACACTGACTACAGCTGTAGGAATCTTCCGTCGGCTCGTCGATGTACACCGGCTCGACATCAGCAGGAAGTTCTTCTGCAACCCAATCAGGTTGGTTTCCGGTAACCGGAGGAATCGGTTCCACTTCTTCTTCGTAACTTAACCGTTTGAAGAAGGTGTCGGACTGGGTTGCTGCGGTGTCGAGGGATGAAGTTACTTTCTGAATTCCAGTTGGCACAACCGGGCTGTCGGGCAACTGCAATTGGGAAGCCAGCAAGGTTCGTCCCGTATCGTGCTGTACGATGACCACCTGGTCGATATGTGGTTCAAGCTCGATACCGTCCACTGGTTCGATATAGCGCTGAATCGTACCGGAACGGTCAGTCAAAGCGTACTTTGGCAGCCCGGCAGTTGGTTTGGGATTGTGGATCAGCCGGGCCCGCTGTGCGGTCAACACTTCCGCCAATTGCCCGTTGGGCGACACAACCTGTGAGGCAATTTGGGCTTTGCCACCTGGAACCATGGCAGCCACCCAGAAAACAGCTACCAATCCGACACGTAGTGATTGACCCAATCCGAACATGACGGGGTTTTGTCCTTCAACCAGGAAGTTAAGTACATGAACCACCCGCGGATGTTCTCCACGCAAGTCGGGTAGCGCATGCCAGATGAAAAGCGGTCTTTGTAAGGAGCCGGCAGTTCCCGGTAACCCCTTGCAATGAAAAGTCGTCCGGTTAACCTTGCAACGAAAAGTAAACAGATGAGCGATGGGCTTGTAGCAAAGCCCCGCCTGTAGCCACAAGAGCAATAGCAGGCTCGCTTGTACCGTGCTGGAGAAGTTTCTGGCGAAGCAGGGCGAGCAGCGTTGCCTGGGGGGTAACGTCTGTTAAGACATTAGTTGGTGTTGGTGTTAAGACTATTGGTGTTGGTAGATCACAAGGTAGCCATCCATGAGTATTTGGCCGCAAGCAGACGACACGCAGGAATTGCTAGCAGGGGTTCGTGCAGGGCAATCCGACGCAATTGACCGACTGTTCGACCGCCATCCAACGGCAGCGCACCGAATGGTGTCGATGCGCATCGACCCCCAGGGCCGGGGCACAAGTTTGACACGCACCGGTGCTCTCCTGGGCACCCCATCGTACATGGCCCCCGGAGCAGGCATCGGGGAATCTGGGAGAAATTGGTCCTGCTTGTGATGTCTACAGTTTAGGCACGATTCTTTACGCATTGACCACTGGACGCCCGCCGTTTCAAGATCCCTCTGCCGTCGACACCGTGTTGACGTTGTTGGACCAGGAACCGCTCCCGCCGCGGCTCCTCAATCGCAACGCCGATCGCGAACTGGAAATGATCATTCTGCGATGTTTGCAGAAACCACCCGATTTGCGTTATCGATCTGCGGCCGCGCTCGCCGACGATTTGGCAGCCTATCTCTCGGGCAACCCCACCGCAGCCCGCAGCGGATGTCTCTCCCACACTCGGGGGCGGCTATCTCGCGAAACCCATCACGCCACTGTTCTGGAACTCATTGGGGGATCGGTGTTTGTCGTCAAAGCCGGCATCCTCAACGGCAGCTGTTACCTGGTTGCACTGGCACTGTTCGCCACAAGTCTCGTAATGGCCTGGATGGAGAGAGCCGGAATTGAATACTCAATCACCGTTTTCGGGCTCGTTTCTGCTGCGGCCTACTTCTTGCCTGACTGGAAATATTACCGGAGATATTACCTCCAGGCGGAAACGGGGAAGCGAAATTGAGCGCGGCCCAAGAAGAGCCTGAACACGGCGATCAACAATCCGATCGGGGCGCCACGTTGCCCCCACGTACAAAAGGTTCCACAGATAAAAGATCGATGTGCGTTAAGTCTAACGCCGTTGCAAGTTGGCCGGATAATAACGTCCCGTATTCGAGAACATGGCGGGGTGCCCTGTGGGATATTGACTGTCGGAACCGCGCGGGTTTGCAAAAGCCGATTGGGCAGAAATCGACTGCACGCGCCGTTCCATCTCAAGATTCCGCATTCGCATATCGTCGTTAAAACGCTGCTGTTGAAGCTGTGGTCGTGTAAAGGTTGTATAGTTGGGCTGGACTCCATCGTTTAACGTGTCGACAAAGAGGCTCATGTACGGGCTCACTGTCGGACGGGACGAAACCGTTGAAAAAGGTTTCTTCCCAGGACTCGTGCCAACTCCAAAGCTAGGCGCTCTTCCACCACGCCCCAAGCTGGACTGAGTGGGCGCCGCGCCACGATCCAAACCAACCGTGTTGATACCAACTCGGTTGCGCTGCCCGATTAAGCTCTCCACACCACTAACAGTAAACCCACGGCCGATGCCCCGTGAATAAATCCTGTTCAGTTCCTGCCCGACGACTCCGCCAACATCCGATACGGGACGGTTAATGTCGGCATCGGTTGGAGTATTAGAGCCCCGTGGTGTTGGTTGAGCGAAACTCAAATTCGCCAGCCCGAGTAAAAAAAACCATACCGAAAACCAACCCATACGAACGCACGACATATTCGGAACCCTTTTGAGAAAATGATGAAAAGCGTCGCATATCTCCAAGCTAATTTTAGAACCTCGTGACGCCCAAGGCAACAAACCCTTTCGGAAAGCGGAACGCCCAACCTTTAGTGTAATGTTGAGAAGCAGATTATGGACACCAGGCGGACTGACTTCACACTTCTTAGCCGATTCGTTGCCAGCAGAATCGGCGTAACCGGGGGCAACCGCGAAGGCCAACCGAGGCCATTTTCGAGCCTGAATCTGTATATACGCCGATTGGCCTGATCTTGTTTCCTTCCCAATACCGACGATATAGTAGACGCCTGTCTACTACATGAGGATGCCGCCTGGTTCGTTGGGCAGCAAATCGACCCTGAGTCGTTAAGCAGCCAGACGGTCTACAGCCTGTTCAATGAGAAGGGAATCGTGAACATGGACATTGCCGCGCTATTGCAGACGATTCAACAAAAACGCGATTATGCTGGCCAACTGGAGCACGTCGAGATTTTGCCGGAACAGGAAGGTTCGTTTAGTGAACCGTTGCAGCCTTTGCATGAAACTACCAGACACCTGCTTGCCCAGCGCGACATCGAGCAATTATATGCTCATCAGGTTTCGGCCCTTGATGCATCGCGACGTGGTCAAGACCTGGTGGTTGTAACAGGAACCGCCAGTGGCAAAACACTGGCCTACAACTTGCCAATCTTGGAAACCATTTTTGCCGATCGAGATGCCCGCGCTCTCTATTTATTTCCAACAAAAGCACTGGCCCAGGATCAATTGAAAGGGTTGCTCGAGCTCGTTGCGGACGACGCATCATGGATGTCTGCTGTACGACCTGGCGTTTACGATGGCGATACCCCAACTTCACAGCGCCGCAGGATTCGCAACGAAGCGAACCTTGTTTTGTCAAATCCCGATATGCTTCATGCTGCGATCTTGCCATATCATCCCAAATGGTCAACGTTCTTTAGTGGCCTGCGTTACATTGTCATCGACGAAGTCCACATGTACCGGGGGATTCTTGGTGCGCATGTTTCGGCTGTGTTACGCCGCCTGCAACGCATCTGCGAACACTACGGTTCTCGACCCCTTTTTCTCGCCACCAGTGCCACTATTGCCAATCCGGGTGAGTTAACCAGTCGCCTGGTAGGGCGGTCGGTGAAAGTCATTGACAATGACGGTGCACCGCGCGGGCGCAAGTACTTCGCTCTGTGGAATCCAACGCCACTCGGGCACGATTCGCTGGCTCGAAGAAGTGCTAATGATGATGCAGTCCATTTACTGGTCGATGCAATGGAGGCTGGCGGTCAAGCGATTGCTTTTACGCGAACTCGCCAGGCAGCTGAGCTTATTCACCGGTATGTCCGGCATCAGCTCACGGAGAATCACTCACCACTAGCCGATTGTGTGCGGGCATATCGGGGAGGTTACTTGCCGAATGAGCGTCGCCAGATGGAACAAGATCTTTTCTCCGGTCGCTTGCGCGGTGTGGCCACGACCAATGCGCTGGAACTCGGTATTGACATTGGTTCGCTTGACATCGCGTTGTTGGTGAATTATCCCGGTACCATCGCAAGTTGTTGGCAACAAGCCGGTCGCAGCGGCCGACGGCACGACGAAAGCCTGGCTGTACTCATTGCCAGCAACGATCCGGTCGACCAATACCTATTGCGCAATCCAGCGTACTTTTTTGCCCAGTCGCCTGAACATGCCGTGGTCGATCCCGACAACCCCTACGTGCTGGCCAAGCATCTCAAAGCTGCTGCATTCGAGCTGCCATTGACGTCCGATGACTTGCAGCGGTTTGGTCCCCTCGCAGAACCTCTGGCCGGGGCATTGTCTCATGCCGAAGAACTCACCCAGGTTGATGGTGATTATTATTTCCCGGGAGGACAAAACCCCGCGGTCGGGATCAGCCTCCGCCATATGAGCGATAATACGTTCAGCATCGTTGAGCGAAGTTCCACCGGCGCAAAAAGCGACGATCACAATGTGATCGCAAATGTCGATGCAATCAGTGCTCCAGAATTGGTCTATCCCGAGGCCGTCTACCTGCACAACAGCGAAACTTATCTTGTTCGCGAACTCGATCTGAATGGCAAGGTGGCCTATGTCGAGCGTCGCGAAACCGACTACTACACCCAGGCAGTGCTTGAAAGCAACGTATTGATTAAAGCTGAACGCTCTGAAAGCTGCACGTTACCATCGGCAGCGCTCGCCTTCGGTGATGTTGATGTTTCCTGGCAAACAGTGGCTTTTAAAAAGATCAAGTTCACAACCAGGGAAAATGTCGGCTTGGGACCGGTCGACATCCCTGCCCAGAATCTCGAAACAACCGCTTTCTGGCTTTCACCAAATGACGCGGTACGCCGCCAGATGAAACTTGACGGGCTGCGGGCGAGTGAGGGAGTGATTGGTCTTCGCAACCTGGCTGTTGTTGTTTTGCCCCTGGTCGCCATGTGCGACAGTCGTGACTTGGGGGGAGTGGTCGATAGCAAAAACCTTGGTCGCACTACACTGATCGTTTACGATCGCTACCCGGGTGGATTGGGCTACAGCGAAAAAGGCTTCCAGCACATCGGTCAGTTACTGGAAATCTGTCACGACATGGTCGCCAATTGTCCTTGTGAAGAGGGTTGCCCAAGCTGCATAGGATTGCCGAACCTGCGGCCGGCAATTCACAGTGATCCCGACTTGACCCGAGGACACCCGATTCCAAACAAGCAGGCAACCATCCGACTCCTTGAGTTGGTGATTGAAAAGCAACCAGGTCTGGCCCCGAATGAACCCACCTCGTTGCATGCAACTTGAAATTGTGAAGCCAACTTGTCACGACCCGACCGGTTGTGAAAACTAATTCCAGGAAACCTGTGATGCTCGAAGAATCTCTTCGCCGTCGCCTTGAAGAATTGAACCGAGGTATCTTGCCGACGTCCACCAGGTCTCCTCAGCGGGTACGACCAAAACCACAGACGACCAGGGCCATTGTCCAGCCCAAACCAGTTAAGCCACTTCCCGGGTTGCTCCGCACCGCTCAGGTCGTAGCCGCAGCTTCTGGAGAACATCTGCGAATCCGACTTCCGCTCGAGCGGCTTTGGCCCAATGGGTCCAACCTTGTTCAAACACGGTGTGACGAGCTTCTAAGCAATACCAATTGCCACAACCGGCAAGCGGAATTGGCAACCTTGCTGGAAGCTTTTCCAGAACACGTTGTGCTCATGGACCTGGAGACTTGCGGGTTGGCTGGAGCTGCCTTGTTTCTCGTCGGATTGCTACGCAGCGAACGTCAGCAACTGTTCGTTGAACTCCTGCTGGCCCGCAATTACGCAGAGGAACAGTGTGTGTTGGAATCGTTCTGGCAAACCATATCAGAAAATGATGTGCTCGTGACATTCAACGGGAAATCGTTCGACTGGCCAACTGTTTGTGATCGCAGTGAACGATTTCTGCTATTTCGTCAGTCACGTCGGCCAGAACCCCTGCATGTCGACCTCCTGCATCACGCCCGCCGCCGCTGGAAAAGCATATTGCCCGATTGCCGACTGCAGACAATCGAATCGCAGATTTGTCGCCGACGTCGAATTGACGACTTGCCCAGCCAGAGAATCCCGGCAGCATATGCCGACTACGTGCGAACTGGCTTCCCCCGGGAGATCGAAGCCATCCTCTACCATAACGCAGTCGACCTGGTCACGTTACTGGACATCGCGATGCGGTTGTCTGGCTAAAGCGGTCGGCGATCCGCCGTCTGCATCGAACGGACTTTAAACCCTCGACAATCTTGAGGGTCTGAACCCTGGCACATTAGTGCTGCCCTGTTAAGATAGGGCGATTTTGACTGGGTACTGCCGGTAAGATGGTGAGGTGGTGTGCCCACCGTTGCATAGATTCGTCCCAGCGAGTTGTCGCTGGGGCACGGTCCAGCGACGGCCACCGACATCCATGACGATGTTTGTGATCTGGTTCGCATCTTCTATGATGCTGTAGGTGGAAAAGCCAGGTATTCCAGGCAACCTCCCGAAGTCAAATCGATTTGCCGCGGGTTAAAGCGGTCGCTAATTTTACGGCAATTCCGCACCGCGGGCCAACTGCGACACTTCTTGGAAACGATGGACTGGGTATGAGTTTGGTTGAGACCATCCCATCAACACCCTCCCTTAGCGGAGATGGGGCCATTTTGGTCCCAACGGTTGTTCCCCTAGCGCTTGATCAGAGCCTGCTGCTGGCAGTCGATCAGATGCGTCAGCTTGGCTCGTATCAGCTGGCCGGTGGTACGGCTGCAGTTTACACGTGCCGGTCCCCAGGCAAGATGACGCCCAATGAAGACGTCTCGGCATTCGTACCGCGCACCCCCGATCAGGGGGTCCTGATCGTCGCCGATGGTCTGGGTGGACACGCCAATGGAGGACAGGCATCCCGACTGGCGGTCGAACAGGTCGTCAAGTCCCTGGAAAACCTCGACCCGCAGGTTGAAGAGTTGAGACCAGCGATTCTCGATGGCATCGATTCGGCCAATGCCGCGGTCTGTGCTTTAGGAAATGGATCGGCATCGACCCTGGCAATCGCCGAGATTCGGTCTGGAGTGGTCCGCACCTATCACGTGGGTGACTCAGCGATTCTACTCACAGGAAGTCGCGGACGCGTCAAGCTTCAAACAATTGCACACTCACCGATTGGTTACGCGGTTGAGTCGGGCATGATTGATGAAGCCGATGCAATTTATCACGAAGATCGGCACATGATATCGAACGTGATTGGGACCAACAATATGCGGATTGAAATCGGATCGCCGATCAGAATGGCGCCGCGCGACAGGCTGGTTCTTGCCAGCGACGGTTTGCTTGATAATTTATTCCCTCACGAAATCGTTGAAATGGTGCGGATCGGCCCTGTAAGCCGTGCTGTTGTCCGTTTGGCCGGCGAAGCGATTTCCCGCATGCTAACCGAGTCCGCCAATGTACCTTCGAAACCGGACGACTTGACAATCATCGGGTTTGGACTGACACGCTGAACCGTTGGCAGCCACAACATCCATCGACCCCGTGGGGTCACCCCGGAGACCTGGCATCAGACCGGAGACCTGGCATCCGAAAGGTGCCGACCGTAACAATGTCCACCAGCCTTCGGGGCTCGGCACTTCATGCCAACGCAGCATGCCTCATGCCAACGCAGCATGCCTCATGCCAACGCAGCTTGCAATAAGCTTTCCAACGCAAAAGGCTGCGGCTGCACCTAGCCAGGCACAAACCGCAGCCTTTCGTTATGACCAAACTTCCGGCCGATTGCGACGGTGTGGAGTCGCTCGAAGAATGACGCGTCTCGGACTATGCTGCGCACAGCCATGGTATCGACACGGGCCAATCGAAATTGTTGGTCCTCCCGACGGAATAGCGACCGGAAAGTTTGATATCCTCTGCTGCATTGTAGCCAGAAACAACTGCTACGTTATGCTTTAACTGTCGTTCTTCCTATTTGTTTTTCATTGCAAGACGAGTGATCTTCGCTACAAACCAACATCGATAAGTTGCATCGGCTGGTTTCGCCTGCAGCTTCAATTGAAATTGCCACTCGACTGCGACGGCATAGAATACAAAGCAATTCTAGTTCACGAAAGACATTTTGCCACCACTTTTGACAATTTTACCGCCTCTTTGACGACTGCAAACTTTGTGCCAGAACGTCACCGCAAACCCCATGCCGTTTGTCAACGAAGACCCGGCACGACTGCCGCAACGCTGGCCTTTTTTTAATTTGAAAGTGAAGTTGCCGCTGGCCCTCTTCAGAGGTTCACAACGGTTGCTACCACCAGTCGGTCGCTATTCATACGCAAATTATACTAAAAGCGTTGTGGACACTCGTGTTGAATGCCCCTCGTTACGTCCAAGGAGACAGATTCCACGATCAAAACAAAATGGGCTTGTAAACGAATATCCCTTGGTCTATAAGCCAGCCCGATTTTGACGTCCCTGGGAACTCGTCTTGCAATTCACCCCTGGGACCACCGGGGGGGTATCTCATCTTGGAGGGCTCGTCGAATGTTGGGTTTTCTTCGAACTCAGCGCGAAAAAATTGATGCTGTTCGCACCCCCACTGCGGTATCGTTACTGATGCTTGCCTGCCTTATGGCCGGAACCCTTGCCTTGCCGAAGCGACCGGAAGGAAAAAAGCTACACGCTTCCGAGTTGGAACCCCTTGTTCTGCAACCAGTGACACCCGGTAAGCCGATAAGTCTGCACGACCGTCTGATTATTGGTCTGAAAGCCCGCTTGAATAACGAGCTTCACTTTGTAGAGAAAGTCGTCTATCTCGTAGATACGGGCAAACTGCCTGAGACCCTGGTCGATCAGACTTTCTTCTGGGCCCGGCAGAAAACGCATGCAAAGTACATACGTTCCACCCGCCACCATCGTCCCATTATTTACTTTCGACCCGCTATGGTAGCTCGCGCCGCCCGGATTGGCATTAAACTCTAGCGGACAGGAAGATCCTCTGCTATTTCACGTTGAATGCTGCTCTCCGAAATACGTTGTGGCCGGAAATCCAGGGTGTGCATGGTCCGGAGGTCCCTGGGACGTCGATATTCCAGCCCATAGTCAGCCAACTGCAGATCGAGTACAATCGGCCCATCAGGTTTGGTTTATTTCCTCACATTTCCCCAGTTGGGGCCCGATATGGCTCGTAAAATCGTCAGTCGCAAAGAAAAACGTGCCGAGGTGGATGCGGCCGAAAAGCAAGCGAAAAAAAAGGCCCCTACGAAGCGAAAGAGCCGTGTAAAATCTGCTAAAGAAGTTCGTTTGAAGGCCTATTGGGGCGTCTTCAACCAATCGCTTAAACGCGTGGCCTTGTTTGAATTTAACGAGCGAAAGAAAGCTCAGAAAAAGGCTGAAACTCTTTCCGCTTCAGGTAGATCACCCCATTTTGTTCAACCTGTCAAGGAAGCCATCGAGGAGTCGTGAGTCTGGCTATCAAGCGGTGCATCGGATAGCGGCCCGTCATTTGATCGTCGTTCAGCGTCTGCCAAACAACCCTCCAAACATCGGCCTGCTTTTGCGTCGGTCCTGGCGATCGTACCGTACCCCTGGCTTGTAAGGTCGCAGCCCGGTCGTGTCATGCATGTCACCGTAGGGACTCGTTTTGGAAGGTATCCCCGTGTTCAGCGCCGACACAAATAACGATGGTTTGCGTTGTTGCAGGTTGGCGAGGGTATCCCGACTCGCCTCCGAACCAGTCACCTGACGCAACTGAACGTTCGATGATGGGTCGGTATTGATCGTACTTTTTCCACGATCCATTCGGTTCCGCACCGACTGCAGGTGTGGCACAGGCGATCCCTGCTCACCGTCAAATGAGACCTTCAGGGAGTTCTTTGGCATTCTCACCTCTGTGTCAATCAAGGGAGCCTTTTGTGTGACAAAGTGGTTGGTCGCTGTCGCCTGTTTTTTGGACCCTGCAACCCGATTGGTTTTCCGGAACGGCTGGGACCCGGCATCGACCGGCAAACCAACATCGTCACCGCAAACGGGATCGATAAAAGTTGCTGCGGTAAGAATCGTGCAAACGACCAATACGAATCGGCCTGTTTTGGCCAGGTTACGGTAGATCACGGACATCGGTTGTTTGCTTCGTGGGTACATTCTGTTTGTCGCGAGTGCCATAATAACCGTCATGGGGTTAGACATTAGGTTGGTCTGGACCGAATTGAATAAATATCTGGAGTGTAGAACCTTGCTCAAGTTGTCGTATCTGCCACGGCCTGCTCGTGAAGCTGAGTCCGTATGGTCCCCATTGCATTTGCAATTGAACCTCCCTGGGGTCCGACTGCAACGTTAGGGTACGGAAGTTTGGCATGCCGAGATGGACAACCCATCAACAACCTGGTACGGAATTATCCGTTTGTCTGTCCCTCAGCGTCATGATCATCCCACAGCTTCAACCCAGGATCTTGTTAATCTCCCGACATGAGACCCGAATGGTCCCGAGTACTGCCAAAGGATCGACGGTCAGCGATACACGGGCCCAAAGGAATTAGGGTGAGGCATTCAAGTCGGGTTCCTAAATCGATCCTTATGGCCGTCACGATTGGAAGGGTACAAAGCACAAATTTGAACTAACTAGCCGTGGAGAACCGTTGGAATCAATCCAATCTTGATATTCAGTTTAGCTGTCGCCCGCGAACGTTTGGCAACTCTGAGAATCAGGTGGGCGTGCAATTGTTAAAACCGAGAAGATTGGTGTGGACCCTCGGCAGTAAGTTCCACCAGGGAGATTGCCGCTGCGGTAAGGCTCTCGAAGATCGCATCATTCCCCGAGTACTGCCTGAAGCTTCTGTAGTGTTTCCGGCTGACCAAACTGCAGTTTACCGAAACCGGGGAGTGCGCCCAGATTTACCGACAGTTCCTGATGTTCCGGGTAGTTGGTGATGAGCATTACCGGTACATGGGCCGTTTCCGGCTGGCTTTTCATTTGACGAATGATGTCGATGCCGTCGGAGTAGTCGCGATCGAGCTTGCGATTGATAAGTACGAGATTAAATTCTGCGTCTTGTAACGCGCGTAGCGAATCCTCCGGGCCATGGGTTTGGACGATCTCGCAGTCAAAATGTTTATCGAGAAAGGCACGAATGGTGGCATGATCGGGTTGGCATTGGCCAACGTCGAGGATTTGTTTCATGGTTTCATAGCCTGGTCGGTGGAGGTGTGGGAAGGAACAAACAGACATTCCAGGTCATTCCTGCTTTTCGATCGCAAAGAGATGGGTGCGGTTACTGATGTAAAGGACATTTCCCACGACAATCGGCGTGCTGTATACGCTGTTTCCCATGTTGATTTCACCAAAGTAAGGCATCATTTCACCATCTTCATCCTTCATAGAGACTTCTGGATCGGGAGAATGGCGAAAGACTGCAACATCGCCATCTTCGTCACCGATGTACACCTTGTCCTCAACGATGAGAGGGGATCCCCAGGCTTGGGCCATCAGATCGTAGGTCCAATGCGGTTTGCCAGTATTCACATCGAGGCAGTGGAGTAGACCGCTGAAGTCAGCCACATAGAGTACTCCATCCTTGATGGCGACGGTCCCACAACTTCGATGCATTGTTTCTTCGAAGTCGATTTCGCCATCACCGTTTTGATCGTACTCGCTGTAGTGCCAAATGACGGCGGAGTTGGGATTGGCACGGGCAAAGTCGCCATCTTCTTCGACAACAGATTGAATCCGTTTGGCTGGGATAGGGACCTGGGGATCACTGGCATTGAAGGCAAGTTCGGGACTTACGTCACCTCGTTTCGTTGGATCGATGCACCAAAGGTGCCCAATGCCTTCTCCATGTTCTGGATCTTGTCCCACCGCCACATAGACCCTGTCATTACAAATGACAGGGGTGGCAATAATGTTGTTACGAGTGCCGCGCCCTCCAAGAATCCATTTGGATGTTTTTGGGTTGGTGTCGAATTTCCAGAGTAGCTTAGACTCTCCCGGAGTTTCTGTTTGGCCGTTATCGGTACCGCGAACATCAAAGCTATAGACCCACCCATCGCCTCCGGTATGGATAACTTGTGGAACGCCCCCCAAGATGGCATAGGCCGGGGAAGACCATTGACCGTGCAGGATGTTTGTCCCGGGTGAGGCATCGGTCCACAACAGTTGTCCGGTATTTTTATCGATTGCGATAAAGCTTGGTGCGTCGGGTGCTGGAAGGTTGATGTGCGATTCATCCAACCCGTTCGATGTATTTACCAGCAGGACATTATCTGCCGCAGTCACCGAGCAGCTACACATATTGTGTTGCGAGACTCCCAACTCGCGCATCATATCGAAGATCCAAACGACATCGGCGTCGTCCTTTGCAGAAAACTCTTCATCCTCAAATGGTCCGTCGTTTTGCCCGTCGTGGAAACCTTCGGTATCGATGCAACGGACCTCCCCGCGGCTGGTAACGAACCAGAGGCGGTCCTCCTCAACCAGTGGAGCACAACAAATTCCCTGCAGAGGCCAATCATGAACACGTCCAGTCTTGAGTTTTTTGCTGCTGTGTTGCCAGAGGAACTTGCCTGTTTCCAGATCGAAACAAAGGAGGCATCCCAAGTCCACCTTGGCAGGGTAGCGTTCCAGCCATCCGCCACTATTGTTGGTGCCAACATAGATCTTGCCGTCTGCGACAACGGCATTCCCGTAGGACTGTGAACCAAGTTTGGCAACCCATTTGATGTTCTTGGCCTCTGTGGGGTCCCATTCTCCCGTCTTGTAGTCAAAGCTTCCCACGTCCCAGTCCGTGGGGATGTTGAATCCGATTGGCGTGTTATTCCGTGCCG